>Ga0209692_10004251_pt1 | contig 13098 bp, 8 predicted proteins | sample tdDd472_FD_187129 | JGI IMG/M metagenome (GOLD analysis project Ga0209692, IMG submission 187129) | Marine sediment microbial communities from the Atlantic coast under amendment with organic carbon and nitrate - tdDd47.2 (SPAdes)... | ecosystem: Environmental > Aquatic > Marine > Coastal >...
CAGGGGCCTTACGCGGCTTCCTGATCAACTGATTGATCGTCGGCATTAACCGTATCCCTTTCGACAGGCCCTAATCGGGCCGTTCGCTCCTACAAAAAACGACGCAAAACGCATCCACAGCAAAAAACCGCTTTTGCCTGTTGCGTTCCTGCGTTTGCCCAAACGGGCGGCCCTCATAAAAGGGCTATTTAAACCAGTCGGTTATCTTCAGAGACTGCGTCTAGACCGCGAAGGTCTACCACCAATCCCCCTTTTGAAGAGGTGGCGCATCCTAGTGATGCCCCTTCGCCCCGTCAAGAGGGAGTTACGCAAAAAATGAACTACCCGATTTTGAAAAAGCGAATCGGCGGAAACACTGGGGTTCCCGCCGACTTTTGACGCTTTTAAAAGAGAGGCCTCAAACAGGCCGAGTAACCGAACGCTATGCAGGCTTCCCACAGCGCAATAAAATTACTCTCCTCTCTCCCCGTATCCGGCTCACTTAGTCGCCGGATGCAGGCGATTCTCCTTCGCCGCCTTCCGCAGCTGCCGATTCCAAGACTTCGAGCGGAGGCGTAGCTTCGCCTTCGATCGTTTCCTCTTCCTCGTCGATACCCAGTTCCTGAGCGATCTCGAAGTCCCGCTGGGCGGCAATGGACCGCATCTGGTTCATCACACTGCCCGTACCGGCCGGGATCAGACGGCCAACGATGACGTTTTCCTTCAGACCGATCAGCGAATCTTGCTTGCCGGAAACTGCAGCTTCGGTCAGGACACGGGTGGTCTCCTGGAAGGAGGCCGCCGAGATGAACGAACTGGTCTGCAGCGAGGCTTTGGTGATGCCCTGCAAAACCGGGATGGCCTGTGCCGGACGGTCGCCCGCCGCTTCGGCCTTCTCGTTGATTGCGTCAAACTCAGACTTCTCAGCCAATTCGCCGACCAGGAAGGTCGTGTCGCCACCGTCGGTGATCTCAACTTTCTGCAACATCTGGCGGGTAATCACCTCGATGTGCTTATCGTTGATCTTCACACCCTGCAGACGATAGACGTCCTGAATTTCAGTGATTAGATAGGAAGCCAGAGCCTCCACACCGAGTACCCGCAGAATATCGTGCGGCACAGGCGAACCATCCATCAAGGCATCACCACGGCGCACGTAGTCGCCTTCCTGCACAGAAACGTGCTTACCTTTGGGCACGAAGTGTTCGACGGGCTCCACGCCATCCTCTTCCGGATGGATCAGGATGCGGCGTTTGGACTTGTAATCCTTACCGAACTCCACACGACCGTCGATTTCGGCAATCACCGAGTGTTCTTTCGGCTTACGGGCCTCGAACAGTTCGGCAACCCGCGGCAAACCACCGGTGATGTCCCGGGTCTTGGCGGACTCGCGCGGAATACGGGCGAGAATGTCACCGGCCTGAACTTTTTGGCCATCATTGACCGAAAGCACCGCATCGACCGACATGAAATAACGCGCTTCCATGCCGTTAGGCAGGTTGATCACCTCTCCCGTCTCGTCACGCAGGGTGACACGAGGCTTGAGGTCGGCGCCCTTCTGTTGCTGCTTCCAATCGACGATCACCTTGGACGCAATGCCCGTCGCCTCGTCGACTTTTTCGGTCATCGAGACACCCTCAATGATATCGACGAAGCTCACCGTCCCTTCCTTCTCGGTCAGGATTGGCAAGGTGTAGGGATCCCACTCGGCCAAAGCGTCACCGCGCTTGATCTTGCTGTTATTCTTCACAAGCAAGGTTGCACCGTAAGGAATACGATAGCGAGCGCGTTCACGCTTGTTGGAATCGATCAGCAAAATTTCGGCCGTCCGGCTCATCACGATCTCGGTGCCTGAGCTGTTGGTCGAGGTCACAACGTTCTCGAACTTGACCTTGGCATCATGGCTCGATTCCACTTTGGACTGCTCGGCCCCACCCTGGGCCGCGCCGCCGATGTGGAAGGTCCGCATGGTAAGCTGGGTGCCCGGCTCACCGATGGACTGAGCGGCAATCACGCCAACGGCCTCACCCACGTTGACCGAAGTCCCGCGAGCCAGGTCGCGGCCATAGCATTTGCCGCAAACACCGCCTTTTGAATCGCAAGTCAGAACCGAGCGGATAAGAACCGTTTCAACACCGGCTTCCTCGATGAGATCAACTTGATCTTCCCCGATCAGATCACCAGCCTTAACCAGCACTTCGTCGGTTTCCGGGTGAAGAATATCCACCGCAGCCGAGCGGCCAAGCAGACGTTCACCCAGCGGCACGATCACGTCGCCGCCTTCAATGACGGCCTCGACAGTCAGCCCCTTCTCGGTGCCGCAGTCGTCTTCACGGATAATACAATCCTGCGCCACATCAACCAGACGGCGGGTCAAATAACCGGAGTTAGCGGTCTTGAGCGCCGTATCGGCCAAGCCTTTACGAGCCCCGTGGGTCGAGTTGAAGTACTCGAGAACGGTCAGGCCTTCCTTGAAGTTAGAGATAATCGGCGTTTCGATAATCTCACCCGACGGTTTGGCCATCAGACCGCGCATCCCGGCAAGCTGCTTCATCTGAGCAGCCGAGCCACGAGCACCGGAGTGGGCCATCATATAAACCGAGTTGATATCTTCGCCCTTACCCGGGGTCGAGATGCGTTTCATCATCTCGTCGGCCACCTTGTCCGTACAATGGGACCAAGCGTCGACCACCTTGTTGTAGCGCTCGCCCTGAGTGATCAGACCGTCCTGATACTGCTGTTCGAACTCCTTGACCATTTCCATGGTGCCGTCAACCAGTCCTTCTTTGGTTTCGGGGATGATAAGATCATCCTTACCGAAAGAGATCCCGGCCTTACAGGCAAAGCCGAAGCCAAGCTGCATGATTTTATCAGCAAAGATAACCGCGGTTTTCTGACCGCAGTTACGGTAGACCACGTCCATCACATCGGAGATGTCTTTCTTGGTCAGCAAACGGTTGACCAGGGTGAAAGGAACATTGGGATGCTTGGGTAAGTGTTCAGCCAAAAGCATCCGGCCGGGGGTCGTTTCGACCCGCTCGACCACATGGTTCCCTTCGCTGTCCACGGTATGGTAGCGCGCTTTGATCTTGGAGTGCAGGGTCACAGCCCCAGCATCCAAAGCGGCTTCCATTTCGGCATCATCGCCAAAGACCATGCCTTCGCCCGGCTGATCGGTCTTTTCCATGGTGATGTAGTAAATACCGAGAACAATATCCTGCGACGGAACGATAATCGGTTTACCGTTTGCCGGCGAGAGCACGTTGTTGGTCGACATCATCAACACGCGGGCTTCGAGCTGGGCTTCCAGGCTCAGCGGCACATGGACCGCCATCTGGTCACCGTCGAAGTCGGCATTGAATGCCGTACAGACAAGCGGGTGCAACTGAATGGCCTTACCCTCGATCAGCACCGGCTCGAACGCCTGGATGCCGAGGCGGTGCAAGGTCGGAGCACGGTTCAGCATCACCGGGTGCTCGCGGATCACCTCTTCAAGAATATCCCAAACCTCGGGACGCTCTTTCTCGACCATCCGCTTGGCTGCCTTAATAGTGGTAGCCATGCCGTACAGTTCGAGCTTGGAATAGATAAACGGCTTGAACAGTTCGAGCGCCATTTTCTTGGGTAGCCCGCATTGATGGAGCATCAATTCGGGACCGACCACGATGACCGAACGGCCAGAGTAGTCGACGCGTTTACCGAGCAAGTTCTGACGGAACCGGCCCTGCTTACCCTTGAGCATATCGGACAGCGACTTGAGCGGACGCTTGTTGGCGCCGGTGATGGCGCGCGAACGACGGCCGTTGTCGAACAGGGCGTCAACGGATTCCTGCAACATCCGCTTTTCGTTGCGGACGATGATTTCCGGGGCGCGCAATTCGATCAGGCGCTTCAGACGGTTGTTCCGGTTGATCACACGACGATAAAGGTCATTCAGATCAGAGGTGGCGAAACGGCCGCCATCCAGCGGGACCAAAGGACGCAGCTCGGGCGGAATAACCGGAATGACTTCGAGGATCATCCACTCGGGACGCGCACCGGACTCCATGAAGGCTTCGACCAGCTTGAGGCGCTTAACCAGCTTCTTGCGCTTGGCTTCGGAATTAGTCTCCTTAAGCTCAACGCGCAGGGTCTCATGCTCCTCTTCCATGTCGATTTCCATCAACATGTCGCGGATCGCTTCCGCACCGATCCCAGCGGTGAAGGCGTCGTCGCCATATTCTTCGACGGCGTTCCAGTACTGCTCTTCGTTGAGCAACTCACCAGGTTTAAGCGGGGTCAGCCCCGGTTCGACCACAACGTGGCTCTCGAAGTAGAGAACCCGCTCTAGGTCTTTCAAGGTCATGTCGAGCAGCAGACCAATGCGGCTCGGCAAGGACTTGAGGAACCAGATATGGGCGACCGGCGCGGCCAGATCGATATGGCCCATCCGTTCGCGGCGCACCTTGGTCAGCGTCACTTCGACGCCGCACTTTTCACAGGTGATGCCTTTGTATTTCATCCGCTTGTACTTGCCGCACAAGCATTCGTAATCCTTCACCGGCCCGAAGATGCGGGCGCAGAACAAGCCGTCCCGCTCCGGCTTAAAAGTCCGGTAGTTGATGGTTTCCGGCTTCTTGATCTCACCGTAAGACCAGGAGCGGATGCGCTCCGGGCTCGCAATGCTGATGCGAATGTGATCGAAGCTTTGAGTGGGACTTACCTGTCCGAAAAATTTCGTCAGTTCGTTCATGACCGCCTCTTAAAAAAATCCGTTGACCCGTTGGATGGAGGGGATGGGGTCTCACCCCCTCCTCCGGCGCGGCTGATCCAATCAGCTGCGACTCTGGGCTAGCTCCACATTGAGACCAAGCGACTGCATTTCCTTGACCAGGACGTTGAACGATTCCGGCACGCCGGCTTCGAAACTGTCCTCGCCGCGGACAATGGCCTCGTAGACCTTGGTCCGGCCCGAGACGTCATCGGACTTAACCGTGAGCATCTCTTGGAGGGTGTAGGCGGCGCCGTAAGCTTCGAGCGCCCAAACCTCCATTTCACCGAACCGCTGGCCACCGAACTGCGCCTTACCACCCAGCGGCTGCTGAGTAACCAAGCTGTACGGGCCAATGGAGCGGGCATGGATCTTGTCGTCCACAAGGTGATGAAGCTTGAGCATATAGATGTAACCAACGGTTACTTTGCGATCGAACGGAATACCCGTCCGTCCGTCACGCAGCGTAACCTGGCCCGACCGGTCGAGACCGGCGCGTTCCAAATGCTCGGCGATATCGCCTTCGTGAGCGCCGTCGAATACCGGGGTCGCAAACGGCACGCCGTTCTTCAGGTTCCCCGCCAATTCGACGATCTGATCGTCGCCAAGATATTTGATGTCTTCTTCGTAAACCTCGTCGCCATAGGCGTCTTTGAGGGAGTCGCGAAGATCGTTCACCTTCGTCTTGCCGATATTGTAGGCTTCCGTGGCGGCAGCAATCTTTTCACCCAGTCCCCGGGCCGCCCAGCCCAGGTGGGTTTCAAGAATCTGGCCAACGTTCATACGCGATGGCACACCCAGCGGGTTGAGCGCCACATCGACAGCCGTGCCATCTTCGAGATAAGGCATATCCTCAACCGGAATGATCTTGGAAATCACACCCTTGTTGCCATGACGGCCAGCCATCTTATCGCCAGGCTGCAACTTGCGCTTCACCGCAACGAAAACTTTGACCATTTTCATCACGCCCGGCGGCAACTCATCGCCACGCTGAAGCTTATCAACCTTATTCTCAAAACGCTCTTCAAGTTTGGCGATATCGCCCTCGAATTGCTTGGTCAATCCTTCGACGGTCGCCATCACCTTGTCGTTATCGACAACGATCTGAACCCACTGCCCCGGCGTGAACTCGCTGAGCAGGGCCTCGTCGACCTTGGCGCCTTCTTTGATGCCCTTGGGACCACTGACGACTTTCTTGCCGAGCAGAATGTCCTTGAGCTGACGGTGGAAGGCGCGTTCGAGAATTTCGCGTTCGTCGTCACGGTCTTTGGCGAGACGCTCGATTTCGGCGCGCTCAATAGCCAGCGCACGTTCATCCTTGTCTACGCCGCGCCGCGAGAAGACCCGCACTTCAACAACCGTACCGGCAACACCCGGCGGCAGTTTCAGCGAGGTATCGCGCACGTCGGAGGCCTTATCACCGAAGATCGCACGAAGAAGCTGTTCTTCAGGGGTGATCGGGCTTTCGCCTTTCGGCGTCACCTTACCGACCAGAATATCCCCCGGCTTCACTTCTGCGCCGATGTAGACGATGCCCGCCTCGTCGAGGTTTTTCAGAGCCTCTTCGCCGACGTTCGGAATATCGCGAGTAATCTCTTCCTGGCCGAGCTTGGTATCCCGAGCCATAACCTCGAATTCCTCGATATGGATTGAGGTGAACACGTCGTCGCGGACAATGCGTTCGGAGATCAGGATGGAGTCCTCGAAGTTGTAGCCATTCCAAGGCATGAAAGCGACCAGGACGTTCCGGCCAAGGGCCAGTTCGCCGAGATCGGTCGAGGGACCGTCGGCAATAATATCGCCGACCTTCACTTCGTCACCCACCTTAACCAGCGGACGTTGATTAATACAGGTGTTCTGGTTGGACCGCTGGAACTTCTGAAGGTTGTAAATGTCGACACCCTGGGTGGCGTGGTCTTCCGATCCGACAACACGGACAACGATGCGTGTAGCATCCACCTGGTCAACCGTACCATCGCGCTTAGCAACCACGGACGCTCCGGAGTCACGCGCTACGGCGCTTTCCATGCCGGTACCGACAAACGGCGCTTCAGCGCGTACCAGAGGCACGGCCTGACGCTGCATGTTGGAACCCATCAATGCGCGGTTGGCGTCATCGTTCTCGAGGAACGGGATGAGCGCCGCAGCGACAGAGACCAACTGCTTGGGAGAAACGTCGATATAGTCGATTTCCTCAGGCGGCACCATAACGAACTCGCCGGAACTCCGGGCGCTCACCAGGTCTTCAGTGAACTGGCCCTTGCTATCGACCGGAGCCGAAGCCTGGGCGATGGTGTGGCGGCCCTCCTCCATGGCGGAGAGATAGCGCACATCCTTAGAGACCTTGCCATTCTCAACCTTGGCGTAAGGGCTTTCGATGAAGCCGTACTGGTTGACGCGGGCGAAGGTGGCCAGCGAGTTGATCAGACCAATGTTCGGACCTTCAGGGGTCTCAATCGGACAGATACGACCATAGTGGGTCGGGTGTACGTCGCGAACCTCAAAGCCCGCCCGTTCGCGTGTCAGACCGCCCGGACCAAGGGCCGACAAACGGCGCTTGTGGGTAATCTCGGAAAGCGGGTTGGTCTGGTCCATGAACTGGGAAAGCTGCGAAGACCCGAAGAACTCACGCACGGCCGCCGCGGCGGGTTTGGCGTTGATCAGGTCATGCGGCATCACCGTATCGATATCCACCGAGCTCATGCGCTCGCGGATGGCGCGCTCCATACGGAGGAGGCCGACGCGATACTGGTTTTCCATCAGTTCGCCAACGGAACGGACACGACGGTTGCCAAGGTGATCGATATCGTCGATCTCCCCCTTGCCGTCCTTGAGGCCCAAGAGTGTTTTGACCACACCGAGAATATCGTCGCGGCGCAACACCCGCATGGTGTCGGGGACGTCCTGGAAGTCGAGACGCATATTCATCTTCACGCGGCCGACCGCCGAGAGGTCGTAACGTTCTGAATCAAAGAACAGCCCCTGGAACAGCGCATCCGCAGTTTCCAAGGTCGGCGGTTCACCCGGACGCATAACGCGGTAGATATCAATCAGCGCTTCGTCGCGGTTGGAGTTCTTATCGAGCGCCATGGTGTTGCGCAGATAAGGACCAACGTTGACATTGTCGATGGCGAGAACCGGAAGTTCGGTAAATCCGGCCTTTTCCAGTTCCTCGACTAATTCCTCAGTCAATTCGCTTCCGACTTCGGCATAAATTTCGCCGGTATCCAAGTTGACCAGATCCTGCGCGATGAAGCGACCATAGAGGTCTTCCGGAGCCACTCGGAGATCTTTTAGGCCACCTTCTTCCATCTTGCTGATTTTGCGTGGGGTCAGCTTGGTGCCCATTTCGGCGACAACCTTGCCGGACTTGGCGTCGACCAGATCCGTCACCAGCTTCTGACCTTTCCAGGCCTCGGCATCGAACGGAGTCTTCCAGCCTTTTTTGTCTTTGACGAAATTCACTTGATCGTAGAACAGGTTTAGAACCTCTTCTGGAGACATGCCCTCGGCCTCCAGCGGGTCCAAAGCCTGACCGTCGGCAGCCAATTTCTCGCGCTTCTTCATGGTGTCGTCGTTGTCGAGCGCCAGGAGAAGCGTCGTTACCGGCAATTTACGGCGGCGGTCGATACGGACGTAGACGTGATCCTTGGCGTCAAACTCGAAGTCGAGCCAGGAACCACGGTATGGAATGATCCGAGCGGCAAAAAGATATTTACCCGACGAATGAGTCTTGCCCTTATCGTGGTCGAAGAAAACGCCCGGTGAACGGTGCATCTGGGAAACGATCACCCGCTCGGTGCCGTTGATGACGAAGGTGCCGTTAGCGGTCATCAGGGGCATATCGCCCATGTAGACGTCCTGCTCCTTGATGTCGCGGACCGAGCGCGCACCGGTTTCTTCGTCGATATCCCAAACCACCAGACGGAGGGTCAGCTTCAACGGAGCGGCGTAGGTCATGTCGCGCTGCTGGCATTCCTCAACGTCGTATTTTGGTTTTTCGAAATCGTAACGAACGAATTCGAGCGTTCCGCGTTCGGAGAAATCTTTGATCGGAAAAACCGACTTGAAGACTTCTTGGAGTCCTGAGTTCGTGCGTTCCTCGGCGGGAATTTCACGTTGCAGGAACTGCTCGTAGGAATTCTTTTGAACTTCAATCAGGTTCGGCATGGGAGCGGTCACCGGAAGGCGACCAAAACTTTTCCGAACACGCTTGCGACCCGTAAAGGACTTGGGCATGGGAGGTCCTCTTGCTCTAACTCAATTTATAGAGACCAGCCGCTCTCCCGTCCGCCGTAAGGCGAGGGCTGGGTCAGACAAGCGCTCAAAAAGGAAAATTTCGTCTTCCTTAGAGAGCAGGATCAACCCGAAAAACTTTTGCTATTTCAAGCTTTTCGTCCGATCCGCATCTCTGCTTTACCGACCGTGGCGGCGGTCAATGCGGGCAGAAACGGTTTAAAGACGGCTTAGGGGCGAAGCCTGATTCCTCCGATAGGAGAACCGGACTTCAACCCCACAATCGCCAGATGTAAGGCCCAAGAGAATAGAGCCTTCCACCATAATTTCAAGAAGCTTACTTGAGTTCGACGGTAGCGCCGGCTTCTTCGAGCTTCTTCTTGATCTCTTCGGCTTCGTCCTTGGAAGCAGCTTCCTTGACGGGCTTCGGAGCGCCTTCGACCAGATCTTTGGCTTCTTTGAGGCCAAGACCGGTGATGGCACGAACTTCTTTGATGACGTTGATTTTCTTTTCGCCAGCAGCGGTCAGAATCACGTCAAATTCGGTTTTTTCTTCAGCGGCACCGGCATCACCACCGGCAGCACCAGGAGCGGCGGCAACAGCCACCGGAGCGGCGGCGGAAACGCCCCACTTTTCTTCCAACAGTTTGGACAGCTCGGCCGCTTCCATAACGGTCAGGCTGGACAGGTCTTCTGCGATCTTTTCGAGATCAGCCATTTTTCATATCTCCTAAAAAGGCTTGAACTGCTTTTACTTGAAGAGGCTCGATTAAGCCTCACCCTTCGATGAATAGGCGCCAAAGACGCGGGCGAGCTGACCGGCGGGAGCCTGCAGGACGCTGGCGATTTTGCCAGCCGGAGCCTGCAACAGACCGACGATTGTAGCCCTGGATTCGTCGAGCGACGGCATAGAGGCGAGAGCCTTCACACCAGACGCATCGAGCGCACGCTCAGGGAGCGAACCACCCAGGACAATCAGCTTTTCGTTGCCTTTAGCGAAATCCACGGCGACTTTCGCGGCGGCGACGGGGTCATCGGCGTAGGCGATGGCCGTCGGGCCTTTGAAGAGGTCGGAAATTCCGTCGAATTTCGTACCTTCCAGGGCGAGACGAGTGAGCCGGTTCTTCGTTACCTTGAGCCCGGCGCCAGCCGCACGCATCTTAGCCCGAAGGTCGGTGATTTCGTCGACCGTGAGACCCGAATAATGGGTCACGACAACGACACCGGCTTCTTCAAACGTTCCGCGCATGGAAGCGACGAGTTGCTCTTTCTCAGTACGTTGCACTGATCGTCTCTCCTAGCAGTGATCCCTCCCCCCTTAAAAAAGAGGCTCGGGATCGTTGGAGTTAGGATTTTCCACTATTGGAAAATCCGGTTCTCCTGTCCGGAGCTTCGCTCAAGCCTTCTCCGGCCCTTGGGCCTTTGAAACACTTTCACTCCGTCTGTGCAGGCGGGGTATTGCTCCCATTAGACCTCACGGCAAAACCGTTCGGCACCTACAGTCTCGGACAGGTCGGAGAAGCTTTAGCCTCTCCTTAACTTCCGAACCGGCCCATAAAAAGCCGGATCGGAAAATTCTTTTGCGTCCCGCCGCCTTACTGGGCGACGAGACTTGCGACGTTCAACTTGACGCCCGCGCCCATGGTGGAGCTAACGGAAACCCGCTTGAGGTAAGCGCCTTTGGCGCCGCTCGGCTTGGCCTTGTTAATGGCTTCGATGAACGACTTCATGTTGTCGGCGATCTGCGCTTCACTGAAACTCGCCTTGCCGATGCCGGCATGGACGATGCCAGCCTTTTCAACACGGAACTGAACCTGACCGGCCTTGGCGTCTTTCACCGCATCGGCCACATTGGGGGTCACTGTGCCCAGCTTCGGGTTCGGCATCAGGCCGCGGGGGCCGAGAATTTTGCCGAGACGGCCAACGACACCCATCATATCAGGCGTGGCGATCACGCGGTCGAAACCGCTTTCACCCTTCTGGATGGCTTCCATCAGGTCTTCAGCACCGACGATATCGGCACCGGCAGCCTTGGCTTCGTCAGCCTTGGCGTCCTTGGCGAATACGGCAACGCGGGTAGTTTTGCCCGTGCCGTGCGGCAAAGAAACAACGCCCCGGACCATCTGATCGGCATGACGCGGATCGACACCCAGGTTGACGCAAATCTCAATGGTTTCGTCGAACTTGGCCTGGGCGTTGCCCTTAACCAGTTTCGCTGCTTCGTCGAGTTCGTAGAGCTTGTTGCGATCTACGGCCTCGATGGCGGCTTTATAACGCTTTCCAACTTTAGCCATGACCTTATCCCTTCACCTCGATGCCCATGGAGCGCGCCGAGCCTTCGATCATCCGGCAAGCACCTTCCATGTCTTTGGCGTTGAGATCGGCCATCTTGGCTTCGGCGATCTCCTGAACCTGCGCCTTGGTGACGGAACCGACGATTTCGGTACCGACGTTGGACGCGCCCTTCTTGAGCTTGGCAGCCTTTTTCAGCAAGAAGCTGGCAGGCGGCGTCTTGGTCTCAAAGGTAAAGGTCCGGTCCTGATAGGCCGTAATGACCGTCGGAATCGGCATGCCCTGTTCCATGTTCTGGGTCTTCGCGTTGAAGGCCTTGCAGAATTCCATGATGTTCAGGCCGGCCTGACCGAGCGCCGGACCGATGGGCGGCGACGGGTTGGCTGCCCCCGCAGGGACTTGCAGCTTAATAAAGCCTGCGATTTTCTTTGCCATTGTATTACCTCAACTTTCGTCAAGTTGCTGTTGAGTGCGCGGTGCGGCTATGGCGGGCCTCCCGCGCGGTTCATGCCGGTTAAGGGACCGACAACCCAAACCTTCTTGCTAGGCCGAGAAACTTGTTAGGCTTCTTTCTCAACCTGCGAATATTCCAACTCCACCGGAGTCGAGCGTCCGAAGATGGAAACGGAAACCTTGAGACGGGCCCGCTCTTCGTCCACTTCCTCGACCTGACCGACAAACGAGGTGAAGGGACCGTCGCACACCCGAACCTGCTCGCCGATTTCGAAGATGATCGACGGCTTGGGCCGGTCGATCCCTTCCTGAACCTGCGTAATGATCCGCTCGGCTTCACGATCAGAGATCGGGGTTGGACGAGCGCCGGAACCGAGAAAACCGGTGACTTTGGCGGTATTTTTCACCAAGTGCCAGCTCTCGTCGGTCATTTCCATTTTGACCAGAACGTAGCCGGGGAAGAATTTGCGCTCGGCGTTCACCTTAGAACCGCGGCGCACCTCAACCACCTCTTCGACCGGCACGAGAACACTCTCGATCAGGTCTTCCATTTCCTTGGCCTTGGCCTGTTCCTCAATGGACTGAGCGACCTTCTTCTCGAATCCCGAATAGACATGGACTACATACCAGCGTTTCGCCATGGCCTTATCCTCCAATTCCAAACAGGGCCTGAACGCCCCAGGCCAAAACCTGATCGACCAGGAAGAAGAAAATGGCGGCCACGAAAACCATCACAAACACCATACCGGTGGTGACCATGGTTTCCTTGCGGGTTGGCCAAGTCACCTTGTTGGTTTCCTGCCTAACCTGCTGAATGAACTGCCCCGGGCTCGTCTTGGACATAACTCACCATCAAAAAAACAGTAAAAACAAGTCCACGCGCAACAAGCTCCTCCTGCTGCGCGCAACCTATTTTGTATTCTCAAAACGGGCCGATTCACGCTCCGGTCCGTTCCGGCCCGAAACGATCGGACCTTCATTCTAAACGGGCCGATTCACGCTCCGGTCCGTTCCGGCCCGAAACGATCGGACCTTTGGTGGCAGGGGCACCAGGGATCGAACCCGGGACCTACGGTTTTGGAGACCGTCGCTCTACCAGCTGAGCTATACCCCTTCAAAACCAATCACCCGCCTGAATGATTGGACCCGCGTTTTACGCGGAACATCGTTTGAGAACAAGCGGAAAAATGTCCTTAAACGATAAAAGTCGAAAAAGTCCGGGGCCCCGTAAAGGAGCCCCGGAACGATTTCGTCTGATTTCTTACTCAGTGATCTTTGAGACCACGCCGGCGCCGACGGTCCGGCCGCCTTCGCGGATAGCGAAGCGCAGACCTTCGTCCATGGCGATCGGGGTGAGAAGCGTCACATCCATGGTGATGTTATCACCC
>Ga0209692_10004253_pt1 | contig 13096 bp, 2 predicted proteins | sample tdDd472_FD_187129 | JGI IMG/M metagenome (GOLD analysis project Ga0209692, IMG submission 187129) | Marine sediment microbial communities from the Atlantic coast under amendment with organic carbon and nitrate - tdDd47.2 (SPAdes)... | ecosystem: Environmental > Aquatic > Marine > Coastal >...
AAGAATTTTTATTGAAAAAATTCTTCATTCGCATATTTATAAATTCAAGTGGATAAATAACAGTTATCAGATAAATTTCCTCTTCTGTTTTACTCGGCTCTATTTCTTTGTTTTCTTTTCCTTTTTGTAGAAACTTGGAACACAGATTTTTAATCTTTTTTCTTTGGCTATCTTCAACCTGAAAATTGTAATCGTGCATTAAAACATGTATGAATTTAATGTGTTCAGGATTTTCTTTTGCAATGGAGAAAAAACGTTTAAATAATTTTTCTATAATTTTAGAAACATTATCACAAGTTTCAATTAGATGTTCTAATTTTTCTATTAGCACTTTTAAATGAGTAAAAAGTAAATCTTCTATTAAATCTTGTTTGCTATTGTAATATCTATAAAGATAACCTTCAGCAACTTCAGCTCTTTTTGCAATAGCTGAAATTGATGCACCTCCATAACCATTCTCAACTACAAGTTCGATAGTTGCACTTTTTATGCGAATAAGTTTTGTTTCATCTACTAAACGTGGCATATCTTGCTGTTTTTAGGTGAGCGATCGCTCATTTAAAATTACTTTGCAAATATATGGTAATTAAAAATTAAAACGATAAAAAGTCGAATAAAATATTAATATATTCTAAAAAATAAATTAGGATGAAATCTTATAGACTTTAATTTAGTAGGCTATAACACTATAGTATATAAAAAAAGAAGCTGCTTTATTTGGCAGCTTCTTTTCTATTTATGATTATGATTAATTTATTTTACAATAATCTTATGCGTAATATTAAAATTATCATTTTTAATTACTATAAAATAAACACCTGTATTTAGATTTGAAACAGAAATTTGTGTAGTTTCTATAACATTGTTTATAGCTTTAACTTTATTTCCTAATGAATTGTATATAGCTATATCAGCTTTTTCAACGGTATATACATTTAATGCATCACTAGTAACAGGATTTGGCCATACTTTGTATGTTGAAGTATTAAAATCTTCAATTCCTGTAGTTTCTTTTTGAGTTTTGAAAACTGTTTTGGAAATTGCATCTTGTTTATTACCTGATTTATCTACGGCAACTATACAAAGTTTATATTCAGTATCTTGAGTTAAACCTTCAATTGTAGTTGAAACGTTCGAGTTAGCTTCTACTTCGAAAGTAGCTGAATTAATTGAATTGATAGATTCCAATTCGTTTATAAGCTGATCAACAGAGGGATCTTCAATGTTTATTTGCATAATGGCAAAATATATATCACACAATTCGTTAAGTTCGAGATTAACTCTAGCTTCCGTTGTAGTAACATTATCAATTGAAGGATAATTTTCAGTAAATACAGGAGCGGTAACGTCTGGAGTTTCAATTTCTAGCAATTCAACATTTTCATTAATATTATTATTTGATGAAATGTCAATTAAAGCAAGATATACATTATAAGTAGTTTCAGCTTCTAAACCTAAAACAGAAAGAACTGTTTCTGTATCAGCTTTTAATGGAAGCTGTCCAGCATTAATAATATTTACTTCGCTGTAATTATTTCCAGCAATTACTTGCTGTGCATTAGGTGCTTTAGAATCTTTCGTAACAAGCACATAATATACTTTTGCATCTTCGTTAACTGCCATCTTAATATCAGCATATGATGTTGTTACTTCAGACAATACAGGATAGTTGCTTATAAATTCAGGAACCGTATTATCCTCTGTTGTAAAGCTCATTGATTCATTACCAACAGGGTTGTTTGCGAAATCTTCCAAACCTTCTAATACTGAAATAAAATATAACTGATTATCATTTAATGTATTCTCTGGAATGATTTCGATCGAAGTATAATCGTCAGAAATATTTAATGAACAATTAACTAATTCACCACCAATGCTATTCGTGCGAATTTCAATAAGTGATTTTACATTTTCTGTAGTTATTTCTGTGTCATCAAGTAGTCTAACAGCCTTGCTAAAAGTAACAATTGGATGTAAATCAACTTTTACATTTTCTGCATTATCAGTAGGAGTAAAATCAACTGCTACAGGATAAGGTGCAACCACTAAACTATCCATATAAATAACTCCTCCGGTAACATTATTTCTAATTGCAAGATATCTGTCGTTTTCGGGTTTTACTCTTATCATATAGTGAGCATATTCATCTGTTGGTGTAAGCTCTTCGAGTTTAGTAAATGAATCAAATCCTTCCATTTTTGAAATGGTTCCTATTTCTGCAATAGCATTATTTCCTCCTATTGCATAAAAAGACACATTATATCCCCCTGAATAATTTTCGAAAGCAGGAAGAGTTATAATTGTAGCATCTGTAGCAGAAAAACTCTTTCGTATTTTTAAACAATTATTTTCTGAATAAGCGTTTGTAGTAGTAACAGAAACACCATTATCTCCTTCTATATTGCAGGAAAAATGAGTTGGTAAATCTTCAGAATCTTCAAAATCGGTTACTAATTCTTTAAATGGCTTGTAAGCATTCAATGTAAACACTTTGTTATAATCTTTTTCTTCAGTATCTAGAGTATATGCTAATTTTATATCGCAATTTTCAGTTAAATCTAGATCTGTAACTTGTGGTGCGGTGAATTTAATCATTAAAGTATCGCTTTCATCTTCACCTAGTGTAATTTCAGTTATTTCATTTACTCCCTCTTTATCAAATATTGAATATTCCCAGATTCCAGTAATAGATATATTAAATGTTGCTTCTTTATATCCTTTATTTTTTGCGCTAATATAAAAATGATCTGAAGCATTACTGTATACTGAATTTGCTTTTGATATATAGCTCAACTCAGGATCGATAGCAGGCATTTCTTCAATAACAATATCATCTATAATTACTTTATCGTAAGAGCCATCTATTAAATTGCTAAATACAATTGATTTTGCTTGGTCTAAAGTTTTAACGGTAATAAAATATTGTTCATATGAACTTGATACATCAATTGTTTGAAGTTCTGTATATGTTTCTGGTAAAGCAGGATTAGTTTGTGTTCCTACTATAAGAGTTCCACCTCCTGATGCATAAAAGCTAATGATATAGGAAGCATCTTTTTTAAATAATGGTGTAATTAAGCGAGCGTTAGCACCTTCGGTAGAAGAATTTCCCAATTGTGTGTAATATTCTCCAGTATGCGCATAAGAGGAATATTGAAAAAATCTGATAAGGTTTGTTGCTCCTGTTTCATATAAAGTCCAAAATTCAGGAAGAACCTTTCCAGTTTCGAAACCTTCGTTTAATGCAGTAAATGGTTGGTAAATATTTAAATTAGCACCTACTGAAGCGGTAATATCTGTATGTGCATCAACAAAAACAGTTAAGTCAAAAGCTTCTTTAACGGTTGCTTCGGTAATATCTTTAGTTTCCATGTTTAATACAATAATGGCCTTTTGTCCAGAAATGATATCAATAGATTCTATTGTATTTGTGGCTGTTTCATCTAATACCGAAAAAACTATTTTTTCTGATGCAGGTATGGAAAAATTTACGGTTGCATCTTTTGCTCCTTTATTATAAATCTCATAAGTATATGTTGTACTTAATCCAGCAGGAACACTTGCTTCTTCAGCAGTTAAAGTTAGATTTAATTCATAATCCAATACTTTTTCTATATTAAAATCATCGATATACACATATTTACTAGGAGAATTATACACAAATACTATATAAGTTATTTGTGTAGGAATAAATTCAAATTCGCATAATTGGTTTGTATATGATACATCTAAATTGAAAGTATTTAATTGTTGATAAGCAGTTTTGTCATATGGATTGCTTGTTTGGAAAACTTTTACACTACTACTTGTACTACTTCCATTAAACTGGAATGAAGCGCGATACTTTTCTCCAACAGGAAGTTTTAATGCAGGAGTTGAAACTGATAGCTCGCTTACATAAGTGTCTTCATCTTTTAAGTATAGACAGTTAGGCTGAGAAAATGCTTTATAATAACTTTTCACTTCTAAAGATGGAGCAGAACCAGAACTATTTATGAAACTGTACCAGTTAGCAGGCATATCAGTACTAGCATCAAAATTTTCACTTAGGCTTGTGTATGGTTCGTAAACTTTGACTTTAATAGAGTTACTGTTGTTATCTGCATCAACATCTAAATCGTTTTCAAGCATAAAATCAATACTATATTCACCTTCGGTTGTTGGTGCTGTCCATTCTGGAAATGAAACTGTGGTTGTTTCACCTGTATTAATACTGACAGATTTTGAATTAACTTCAGCACTATTTACTAGCATTTTAATAGTAGCTGTAGTTGTTTCTTTACCATAGTTTTTTACAGCAGTACTAAATGTTGCAGTATTTGAAATAAAGATTGTAGTATCAGCTGTGGCATTTGAATTGTCTATACTTGATAATACTGCAAGTTCTACATCAGGAGTGGCATCTACGGTAAGCTTATCGAAATAGAAAGAAATATCGTAATCATCGCTACCACTATCGTGTGCATAGAAAGCGATCTTTACATTATTATTAGTACCATAAGCTGATAAATCGATCATTTCGGATGTAAGATCTTTAGAGTATCTACTAAATTCTTTTAAAGTAGAAAAGTTTGTTCCTCCATCAGTTGAAATCATTATTTTAATAAAATCGTTACCTAAAGCTTGGCTAAAAGTACAATTGTATAAGAAAGACAAGGTGTTTTTTCCTTCATTCTGAGTAAGATCCATGGCAGGAGTAATTAACCATTCGTCGTTATCGGTTGAATTATATTCGCTAAAATTAAAGGCTGCCATGCGATCCGAATATCCTGAACCACACCAGTTAGAGTTTCCTGCTATTAATGCTCCTTCAAGTCCTTTTGCTTCGCTCCATCCAGGAGAGGAGATAGGATCGCCGGAATATGAACTTGGAAAATCTGTAAAATCTTCGAATAATATTTGTTGAGCATTTACTGTGAAAAAAGTAAATAAACTCATAATGAATAGGGTTAAATGTTTAATCATAATTTAAATGATTTAGGTTAAAGAATAAAAGAAGGAGGAAGCTCCCCCTTCTTATTTATTTATTTTTTAATAATTTTTTTAACAATTTGTGTCTTATCGTTTAATACAAATTCAACAAAATAAACTCCACTATTTAGCTTGTTTAAATTGATTGATCCATTAAAATTGCTATTGTTTGTTAATCCTTGAACTTTAAAACCTACAGAATTGTAAATGTTTATTTGTTTTAAATTGATATTTTCAATACCATCAACATAAAGTATAGTTGATACAGGAGATGGATAAACAGAAAGATTTATCTTTTGATTGTCATCATTTATACCTGTTGTAGGATTATAACTAAGCTCTTTGCTTTGGGAATCGTTTCCACATTTACCAATAACTTTTAAGGTTACGTTGTAATCTCCATTAGAAGCGTATGCATGTGTAGGGTTTTTTTCGAAAGAATACTCGTCATCACCAAAATCCCATATTGCAAGATCACCAGGAGTTATGTTTGAGCTAAATACAACTTCATTATTATTTATGGAATAGCTAAATTCTGTGTTTATTGGGCAATCGATCTGGATTGTTTTCTTTACTTCAGCATTTGCACAGCCATTTGTTGCAGTTAGTATAACTTCATATTCTCCGTTATTTTCGTATTTGTGAAATGGATTTGGTTCACTGGAATTTAAATTATCTCCAAAATTCCAAACTACATTTTCTGATTTTTCAAGAGCAGAAACAAATGAAACTTCTTTATCAAGTACATTATATGTAAAATCAACTATAGGTTCATAATTGCTAACTTCGGTTAAAGAAACATCATCAATAAAGAATTTATATCGAGTCATTGATTCCATATCACCAAATACATGCCAGCCAATATAGTAATCTCCGGTTTCTGGAACAGATATATGCAATGAATTTTTAAAATACTTATCTTCTTTTTTATTTCCTAAAACTCCGTAATTATGCAAAATGGTAGTCATACTTTCGGCATTTTGAGCAGAACCTAAAGCAACAACTACGCTATCTTCTGTAAATTGAGAATTATACCAATATACTAGTTCATAGCATTTATCTTTTTCTAAATAGAAACCTTCACTTATTAACCAATCATCATTTTCAGTTTGTATATAATCATCAGTTTTCAGTTTATATGAATATTCACCAATATGTGCCTTATAGTTACTATTTATAAGTTCAAATGTTTGTTCTGATCCTTTAACACTTTGTGCAATCCAGTTACCAGTTAAATCTTCTGTTTCGAAACTGGTTTTGAATGCGGCCAAATAAAGATCTTCACGATAAATGGTATCATTATATTGATTTCCATCATTCAAAGTATTTACCCAGAATTTAACATCATAAACTGAATATGGATCAAGATTTAGATCTGTTGTAAGAACTCCGCGGTAAGTACCACCAGTATTTATAGTTTGCGTGAATTCTTTTTCGATTGCTTCGCCATTATTAATACTTACAAAAGCTTTAAAATCAGTAATGGTTGATTGTCCGGAATTTTCGACAGTAAAAACAAAATCGTTAATATTTGCCAATTGTTCGCTTCCTGCAATTTTGTTTCGGGGAACTATAACAGAATTTGTTTTTAAATCAACGGTAGAAATTCTCTCAATTTCAACATTATCAATACTCATTCCATATTGTCCAGGATCACCGTAATTATGCCATGCAATATAATAGTAACCTTCTTCAAGAATAGTAATTTCTGGTTTAGTTTGATAAAATTCGTTATTTGATATTTCTCCCATATCAATTATCTCATTTATGAAATATGCTTTTTCAGGTTTACTACCTAACATAATTTGTAATTTTTCTGGCAATGCTCCAGCATAATTAGCATAGAAAAAGCTAAGCCTATAAGTCCCTGGGAACATTTTTACTGCAGGAGAAATAAGCCAATCGTCGGAAGATTGAATGCTACCATGAGAAAAATATGAAAAAGCACGTTCTCCCATATAAACACCTCTGGATTCTTCATTTATTCCCCATTCTTTTTCGTCGTTATTGGAGTTTAGAATAGTCCAACTAGAAATATCTTCATTTTCTTCAAAGCCATTTGTATAAGATCCTTTTGATAAATCAATAAAGCTGGTTTTTAAAGATTTTGAGATGCTATTGTTTTCTGCATTATTATCATCAGGGAAAACAAGTTCAATTTTTAGTGTTTTGTTAGTACATTCAGTTAAATCAGCTGGGACTGCAAAATTAAATATTAATTTGTCGCCGGGTTTTAAGGTTTGAGTATATGTTTCCATAGATAATGGCTGATCATCAATGCTGTACTTTAATTTAAAGTTACTTGCAGCAGATAAGCCTAGATTTTCTATTTCTGCTGATATAATATGTTCGTTTCCAAATTCCGGCAATATTCCTGGAGTAACAATTTTATTAATAGCAAGATCAATTTCCTTAAATTCTCTTATTTCGATATTATCGATAAAAGCATTGTAGTATTCAGGATCGTTTGCTTCACCTGTTGTTGCAAAAACTGCAACAACTACATTTTTGTCTTTGTATTCTTTTAGATCAAAAGAGAAATTTTTCCATTCTTCGCTAGCGCCTGAGTTTTTATCAATTCGGCCTATTTCGGTCCAGGTTTTCATATCATCTTCAGAAACCAAAACAGAAACGTTGTCATCAGATCCCATACTTGTAACACCATCCAAATATTTAAGGGCAAAATCAAAAGCGATTTTTGTATTTTCAGTTATATGAACATTTGGTGATATAAGCCAGTCATGAGTATAAATTTCTGTAAAATATACCTTGGCACAAACTTCGTAATCGTAATCTGTAATTCTCCAATCAGAATTGAAAGGATAAACAAAGAAATCTTTTTCACCGCGGGCTTCTTCCCAACCATCCTTAGAAATTTGCATAAGAATATCTGAGAAGTTAAAAATAGGCCAAGGATTTTCTTTTAAACCATTAAAATTTAATTCTGATTGTATTTTATTATTGTAATTTACTTGATCTTGCTCATAATCTATACTAGCTTGAATTTTATATTCACCAGATTCTGTGTAATTAAAAGATCCTAAACTTAAAATGTCTGACTGCCCAGGTTCTAGAGTTTTAGTGTAAGAGGCAAAGAAGTTATTGTTTATTGTACCCCTGATATTTCCTCTTACAGGAATATTTGAAATAGCTTTCGAGCCATTGTTTTTTATAATAACATCAAAGCTTTTAGAATTACCCGCTAATGTTTTTATTCCTGGATTTACAATACTTACAATTGAAGGATCAATTTCTTCCTTGTTTTCTACAACGATTTCATCGAGATGTACTGCACACATTCCATCCTGAAGATTTCCATCAGTAGCATAGAATCCAATTTTTATATTTGTTCCATCGAATTGGCTAAGGTCAATTTCATATTCTTTCAGGTCCAAAGTAAGTTGATTTGCTGATCGAATTGTAAATTCCATAAGCGATTCGAAACTACCATCTTGTTCCCCGGAAACCATGATTGCAAATTTATCGTCGCCACCCAAGGATGAAAACATTGGTTCGTTATGTAAAAGAGAAATTCCTGCTTTAAATTTTAAAATAGTATTTGCTTTTGCCGTAAAAACGGGACTGATGATCCAGTTATGATTATTTGTTCCAACTAGAGAAACAGATGCATCCATTGAAGAATATAATTCTCCACTAGCATACCATCCCGATTCGCTTATTGTTACAGATGTAGGCAAGCCTCTTGCTTCGGACCATCCTGTATTTAGTATTGGAAGATTAATTCCTCTGTATCCTTCAAAAGTTACTTGTTGAGGTAATTCGCATACTTGCTGCGAATAACTTGAATAGAATAAGAACAGGCTCATAAAAATTATGATTGTTCTTTTTAAAGATTGGTACTTTTTTTTCATATTAAGTAATATTGATGGTTAATAAAAAAAAGTTTATGGGCATAGCCCATAAACCTCTTATTTTGTAATTAATATTTTTGATTGAATTATGTTTGTATTGTTTTGAACACTTATAATATATAATCCTTCAGGTACTTGAGAAATATCTATGTCAATATTGTTCGTTTGTGCATTTATTTTTGTGTTATAGATTGATTTACCCTCCATAGATTCTATTTCAATTTTGGCGTTTGATTGAACAGCATTATTTAATACTATTTTAAATTGACCATTAGAAGGATTCGGATATACGGATATATCTTTATTTGTAGTTATATCATTTATACCTGTTGTAGATGCTGATTCGATTTTGAAAGCATCAATTCCAGCACCTTCGTCATTTTCGTATTGATCAGAATTAAATCTAAATCGGAATGAGACACCTGATAATTCTGCAAGTTCAGGTAATGTAATGGTTTTATTTACCCAAGTGCCTGTATATCCACTCCACCAAGGTGTTCTAAAGTTCCAATCAGGGTTTTCCGTTTTATCACAATTGTAGAATCCATCTTCTGATGCTCCAATTTTCTCCCAATTTCTGTTTGGTTTTTTCACTTCCAGTATCATTCCATCCCATTCGTTTTCAGTATCTAGATATAATGTAAAGGAGATTTTTGGATTTTTGACATTTTTAAAATCAAAGACAGGTGATTGAAGAACTAATTTCCCATTATTAGGATAATTTTGATCTTTAAGAGTCACCCAACATTTTTCGCCGCTACCGGAAGTATTTAATTGAGATTTGGCTGGAGTGCAATGTTGCCAAACAGGTACATTCCCTTCTGAAGCGTCAAACCAGTTCCCATCTCCGTTCTCAAAATCTTCGAAATAATTCTCTGCATTGATAAGACCTAAGCACTGAACACGATAATAAAGTGTATCGTTTATTTCATTTTCATCGCCACTTGTTAACCATAGTTTGATATTATATTCGCCCTGTGTTGATAGATTTATTATTTGATCAAAAGTAAATTGTGTAGTAGATTCAGAAACAAGTTCATTGTTTACAATAAAAGTTTGCTCAATAGCTTCGGAGTTATTTACACTATAAGCAAATTTTAATTGTTTATCTGCATGAATATTATTAAGTCCTTTGTTATTAATTATAAATGATATCTTCTGATCAGAAGGTAAATCTAACCCTGAAACTGGCATGTTAACAAAATTCTTCATTTCAATATCAAACTCTGGATATGTGCGTAAATCGACTATATAATCCTCAGTTTCTCCTAGTATAAATTCTTCTGCATCTCCAGTTTCATTAATATCTTCTTTATAGACAGCAGCCTGAATTCTTAATCTTGTTTTTCCTGTAATAGTTAAATCAGAAGGAATAAGAATAGAATCCGAAAGCATTATATAATCTTGCCAATCGTTTTGATAAACTGATTCTTCAGCTCCAAAATGTCCATCTTGGTTAAAATCAATCCACATTTTATAATAAACACCTGTCGATTCAATTCCCATTGCAGGTGGGGGAGTTAGACATCTTAACGAAAAGCCATACTTTTTACCAGCATACATTCTTATAACATGATCGTAATAAAAACTATATCCTTGGGTATTTGTATTTTCACAAATTGTTGTGTTTTCTACCGAAAGATTTTCAGATATTCCACTTAGCTGAAAGTAGCCTATTCCAATAAAATAGTTATTAGCAATACAATTTGATTTTGTTTCAACATAAGTTTGAACATAGTTATCTCTTATGCTATCATTTAACTTATATTGATCGTTTGAATAATTACTCCAAACATCAAGATTATATCGTTTTGTTAAATCGGAAATATCTATTGCCGTATTAAATTCATATTTGATTGTATCCAATGGAGAAATAATTGATTCTGTAATAATGTTTTCTTTGTTTTCGATTCCATCAATAGTAAAACTTACCGGAATTTCAGTCCCAACATCATAAGTATTTTGACCCATATTCAATAATTCAATTGATACAGCTTCGTTATTTGTAAATAGTTTTTCTGCAGAAACTGGTTTTACAGATAATATTTCAAAGTCGTGTTGTTTTGCTTCGCTGATTTCAAATTCATCAATGGCTATAGAATTATGAATACTTTCTGAAGATTCCATTCTAAATCGGATTCGAATAACACCTTCATATTTATACTTTGATAAATCGACCAAACAACATTTCCATTCGTTTACTCCATACTGAGTTAATGGACTTATTACATCGTTTTCCCATGTATCGCTATTTTGTTTGTATATGTCTAAGTGTAAAGAACCCATATCGTTCTGCTCACCCCATATATGATAATAGAATTTAAGCTGAGGTTTCGTTGTTCGTATTAGATCAAACGATGGGCTAATTAAATTTGCTGTTGCCGGTAAATTTGGTAGAAGTGAAGTTTCTGTATAAAGATATTTTCCTCCATTATATCCTTCTCTTGGACCATTATCTTCTCGAAAAGCAGGTCCACGAACAGGCCACCAATCAAAATCATCATCTTTTCTATCGTTAAGCCATCCATCACATAAATTGACAGGATCAAAAACTGTATTAATTAATTGAATAAGATCTAGTTGACCTTCAAAACTATATGCATAAGGGAAATTCTCAATTACTTTATCTTTAGAAATATGTCTGTAAATGGTATCATTACCATTATTAGTTATATCCTCGGAAAATTTAACCCATGCTTTTATTGTGTAATAACCAGGGGTTTCCATGAATAATTTTTCGCCACCTATTATATCTAATGTTTTTCCCTTTTCTAGAATTTGATTTGTTGTTAGTTCTAATGTTTTAGTATTTCCATTATTTAAAGAATAGCCTACCTTTAAAAGAGAATTTTCGGGAATTGGATTTGCACCAACATTCTTTATTCTTAATACTAACTGTTCAGAAGATTGTAGATGTGATCCAGGCCAAGGATTTATAATTTCCTTAACAGCTATATCATATTCAGGGATAGAAAAAATTTCAATTGCTTTATTTCTTGCTCCTTCTTTTCCATTATCGAATACAGGAGAAATGGAATACCAGTATTTACTGCCGGTTTCCAGATTATTAATTGTAAACTCTGTTGAGTTACTTTCTCCTATCTTAATTAACCCCGATTCTTTAATTTCGTATATGTTATATTTACTGATTCCTTCTATTGCTTTCCATTCTAAGCTTACCGTATGAAATCCTTGGATTAATTTTTCAATTTCTATGTTTGGAGAGATATAAAAAAATGAGCTTTCTGTAGTTATAATTCCATTGCTGACTTGCAATTTTGCATTACTACTTACTGTATTAGGTACGGTAAATGTTAAATAATTGTGATTGGCTTTAATATCAGTTGCCAAGCTTTCCCAATTGTTGCCATCGTAGCTTATATTAACATTATATTTACTGTTAGGGTCTCCATTATCCCATTGAAAAACATAGGTATTTCCTGCAACTAGTTTTTCTCCACCTCGAGGAAATGTTATTTCAATATCAGAAATAATAAAATCATAAGAAATACTGTATGCTTGTGTGCTAACAATATTAAATGCATTAACATCAATAATATATTCGCCTTTATCGGGATTGGTGATGGTAATTTGTTCAATATTATTTATGTGATCTTTTCCTCTTTCTGCATTATTCATAGGCTTTAATGGATCAAGAATCCACGGTTCCCATTCTTGCGAATCTTTTTTTAATAGAATGTCTAAATCGTTGACCAAAATTTGCCCAGACATTGGCGTTCCAGGTAAATCGTTCCAACAAATAGTAACTTTTAGTTGAGAGCAATTTTCAGGGACTGTTATTTGATGTTCTTTAGTTTTGTTTGTTGTTGATAATTCAGATTGTATAAATTGCTTTTGTCCAATTGTATTTATTGCTCTTTTAAAATTAGCACAACCAAAACCATATTTGTAATCCGGGCCGGGTTCATTTCTATCATCTGCAGTATTACAAACAATGGCTTTTACAAGATCGGAGCTTGGTAAAGTATTATATATACTTTTATATTTTTCATCCAGTAATGCAATTCCTCCGGTTATCACAGGAGTTGCCATAGAAGTTCCGTTCATGGAGTCGTATTTGTTATTATCTTGAGTTGATAATACATCAACACCATCAGCACAAATATGAGGTGTAAGGCGACCATCGAACATAGGACCAAAACTTGAGAAATTGCTCATTGATGAACTGTCGTTTGAAGCTCCAACAAAAATTACATTTTTCATTGTCCAAGTTGTTGTACCAAATCCTAAAT
>Ga0209692_10004260_pt1 | contig 13076 bp, 13 predicted proteins | sample tdDd472_FD_187129 | JGI IMG/M metagenome (GOLD analysis project Ga0209692, IMG submission 187129) | Marine sediment microbial communities from the Atlantic coast under amendment with organic carbon and nitrate - tdDd47.2 (SPAdes)... | ecosystem: Environmental > Aquatic > Marine > Coastal >...
AAATCCAGTGGTGACTTTAATGCCTATTGGAAATATTATAAGAAAGCATCAAAGAAAAGAAATTATGATTTCTTGGTTGTTAACAATTTTGAGCAACAAGTTTCGTCGTTATAGAGGAACTACACCCAAATGATTTTACTATTCCAATCCAGTTTGGTTTTCGTACAGAGCGTGTAAAGCAGTTTCGATATAACTCGAAAGTTCATGCTCCATTTTTTGTTTCATTTGAGGTTCGGTAATTGTGTGATAAGTTGGAGAAGGGGTTAGAAAATAGCGTCCCAGTTTAGGTTCGATATTTGGTTGCTTAACTAATAGTGTATCGCCTCGAATAAAGGCGACTGTTTGGTCGCTTCCTGACGGTTTGATAACTCCAAATCCAGGATCTGATTGCTCTAGTGAGAAAATATTTCGGCCCCAGCATTGATGCCGGTACGAATGCCCTAACAACCCCATAATCGTGGGTACGACATCAACTTGGGTAGTAACAGTATTTATTTTTTTTCCTAAATTTTGTTGTAAACCAGGTGCAACAAATAACATAGGAACATGGAACCGTAACAAATCAATATCTGAAATTTGTTGCTCTGTCCCAAATCCGTGATCACCCAAAATTACAAATAGTGTATTATTGTATAAGGGCAAATCTTTAATGCTCTTAAAAAACTGTCCTAGAGCCCAATCAGAGTATTTCATCGCTGTTAAATGCTCCGAAAATTCACCAAAATTATCCACCGGCTTAAACGGTAATGTTTTAGGTAAAGCATAAGGAGTGTGATTGGACAAGGTTTGCAACATGGCAAAAAACGGCTTCTCGTTACTTATGCTTTTAAGCTCATCGGCAGCTCTCATAAACATATCTTCATCAGAAACACCCCAAGTATCATCCTGAAACTTGGGATTGATATAATCATCTCGTCCAATAAAACGAGTCATTCCTTGATTTTTAAAGAATCCCATTTGATTGTCCCAAGAAAAATCACCATTATAAATATAGAGGTCGTTATAATCATGTTGTTTCAATAAGTTAGCCAATCCCGAAAAGTTATTCCTACCTTGGGGTTGTTGCATTAAATATTCGAACCCTGGCACATTTGGAAAACATGAAAATGTTGCGAACATTCCTTGATGGGTATGTGTTCCATTTGAAAAAAAACGCTCAAATAGCAGACCTGACTCGCTTAGTTTATCAAACTCGGGAGTTATGCCATAATCATTCCCCAATGCGCCCACGTATGAGCCGGCAAAACTTTCCATCAATATTACGACTATATTTTTTATCTTTAAATTAAATTGATTTGGTTGAGAAATTCTTAATACGTTTTGGCTATTTATTAAGGTATCATTTTTGGTTAACAATAATTTTCTGGTTATCGTTAGGGCTTCTTGTTTGGATACATTATCAATCCACTCTTGCCCTTTGGTTTCTTTAGACAGATTTTTAAGTGCTTTTATAAAAGTATAACTACCGTTTAAAGTCAAATGGTTAGCGAATAAATAATTGCTATGAAAGGCATCGCCCCAACGCAACGGTGGCCCCGACCGAACCGTCCCTCCTCTCGCTCCTATGATTAACAGGAGGATTAACATAATACTTATCAATGCTCGTGTCTTTATTCTAGTTCTATTATCTTTTGAAATATGCGAATTACTAAAAGCGGCAGATTTTTGTATACCCCATTTAAATAGCATAAACAAAAAACACCACAACAAAAGGTATTTAACAATAGGAAAACCATTCCATAACATACTGGCTACTGTAGTAGGATCTTCTTTAATATATTGAAATGCAATATTGTTTAATCGATTATGAAATTCATGATAAAAATCCAGTTCAATAACACCTAAAAGTAGAAAGAAACCAAATGTCAACATAAGCCAATATTGCACTACTTTTTTCGTTCCTAACCCTCGAGGTAACAACATTAAAATAGACAACGGTATTAAAACATAGCTAACGACTATTAGATCAAATCGAACACCAATAATAAAGCTGTAAACTAACTCATTCAAAGGGATATCTTGACTTAATTCATAGTTTCGAAACAACAACAAAAACCTTAGTACACTAAATGTTAAAAGGGATAAGATTGTCGTATTTAAGACAAAAAATATTTCTGACTGTAATTTATTTAATTTAAACCCCATTCGTATCTAAACCTTCTGTTTAAAAATAAATAATTGATTAGGTTCCCCGCAGATATAAAGAGTTCCATCTTCTGACATGACAATACCTTCTGCCTTTTCAATGGCAAGATTTAGGTTTGCAGAGCCGTTCTTAAGTGAAAAATATCCTACTTTTTTACCGGACAAGGTATATTCCGTGATACTTTTTGAGCGTCGGCTTAATATAAACAAATGATGATTAGGCGGGTGATAATATATGCCGGAAAAGTTTCGAATTGCCCCCCAAGGTGATCTTTCAGCATCCCATAGTAAATTGCGCATGGGATGAGAAATCTCTTCTATAGGCCAATTAACAGCCACAATTTCCTTAGGTTTCCTTTCTTTTACTATGATTAGTTGACGTATGTTTTTAGCATAAGTAACACCTTCCAAACCGGTGTTGCCTAGTGCATTTTTATAAAGCTCGACTGAATGGGTATTATATTTATACACTACCTTATCGTTCTTACTAAGCCTAAACCAGGAAATTGTACCCAACCTTTCAGAGACTACTGCAAAAAATTCTCCCCCTAGGTAAGTTATACCCTCAGTATCTTCAAATCCGATAAGTTTTATTTCTCTTATAAATTGCCCACTGGGAGATAAAACTTCAATTTCCGGAGGAGAATTGACAATTACGTATAATTCCTTCCTGCTTTCATTAAACGCTAATCCCGAACTTTGTTCGGCCCCATTAGCTATCTTGACGGGCCCTTCAGTCCAAATATAGTTTTCCAAAAAACCAAAGTTTTTTGACCAAAAATAAAAATTTTCTTCAAACCATACAAAACAACAGATAAAAATTAGTAAAACGATAAATATAAAAACATTTCGTTTATTCGGAAATTTAAAAAATAAATAACTCATGAAAGGTATCTAACTGCGTAATTGAAAAAAACGTTTCCGATTTTAAATACTTATAAATCTTACGCAATGATACTAAAATGACCTTAAGTCAAACTTAAATTGGCCTTAAAGTTTGGAGTATTGAAAAAAAATTAAGTGTTGACAGCTTTTTAATTTTTCGAAGTTTTACTTTTTATCCAAGGCTCACAAACTTTTTTAAAAGCATTGACAAAGCCCGTTAAAGAAAATACTGCGATTGGTGGAGAAACCTCTCGATAGTTAGAAACCTTTACTCGCATAATATTTTTTGACTCCAAATTATATAAAAGTTTCGTTAAATCTCTTTCATTCTGAACCATGGTTGCCATACCATTTGTGGACGGTTTCACTTTGACCTCAAACATTTTATCTTTGTCAAATCTAAACAGCATGTTTGCAGATGTCAAAAAACGTAAATATTCTCCCCAGTTGACGTATATATCTAATTCATCTCGTCCGGAGTTCCAACATTTAACAATCGCGGTAAAAGGTTTACCCGTCCCGTTTCTACCTTCAATGGATTTGGACATTACCATCCCTATCGGAGTATCTGTCATTTCGTCAATACCCGCCATACTGCTCCAGTTGGCTAAAATTGTGTTTGAAAAAGAAGTTAACAAAAGTATAATTAAAACTCTCATTTTAGTCTAAAACCTCGTTTTATGGATATGAACAAAATACTTCATAGTTAAAATATAATTCTTTAAAATCAAAACTCACATCATAAAAAGTTAGATAACGGGAAGTGAAATCGTTACTGTTAATCCGTTATTGCTTTCCAAGTCGATATTTCCATCGTGGATTTCAACAATTTGCTTAATAATAGAAAAGCCTAGTCCACATCCACCATTGTCCGATTGGTTAGCCCTATAATATCTTTCCATAACTTTATCCATATCCTCAACAGATATACCAGTTCCATTATCTTTAACTTTTATAGTGCAACTTTTCTCTTCACAAAGGACTGAAATAATAATATTTCCTTGTTGAGGTGTATAGCGGATAGCATTTTGTAAAAGATTATTGATCATAATGCCGATGCCCTGAGGGTAGTGAAGCAAGACACAGCCACTTTCTGGCTCACATTCAAACTCAACTTCAATCTCTTTGTCCAATGCCAAAATTACGTTTTCGGCAATACTTTCTTTTATCATATATATGATATCAGTTTTAATGAATTTATTTTTTATTGCCTCGGGCTCTAACCTTGCCAAAGTTAGCATTTGCCCTATTAAATGTGCACTTTTTTGGGTACCTATTAGAATTTTTTCAATAGCATTGGTTAGCTGAACTTTATTGTCAATCGAACCTTTCGCAACCTGAGCTTGAACCTGAAGAGCAGCAATTGGCGTTCTTAACTCATGTGCAGCATTCATCGTAAAACGTCGCTCTTTATCGAAACTTACTTTTAGGCGCTTTAAGAGTTTGTTTAGTGCCACAATAACCACCTGAATTTCTTTTGGCACCCGATCAACTTGAACCGGAGAGAAATCCATCGTATTTTTGCTTTCAACCTTAGATGCAACTTCCTGAATAGGAGACAAACCACTTTTAATGGCTAAGTGTAAGAAAAAAATCAAAAATGGTAGAGCAACAATTAATGGAGCAATGCTTCTTAACAAAATTTCATTGAGGAGCTCATTTCTGATTTCATGTTCTTCTGCCGTAATTATCGTATAGTTGACTAAACCAAAGTTTTTTAACGTAGCAAAAACCCGCCACTTTTTTTGCTTGTATGTCACATCAGTATAGCCATTTCTAGATGAAAATTTAGTATTAGGGGCATTGCGTGAGCGAAATAGCATTTCGTCCCCATTCCAAATTTGAAAACTGATTTTGTTTTCATATTTATGACCAAAGTGCGTCTTGGGTAATACCTTGCTCAATAAAATATTCTGTTGTATTGCATTAATTGAGGTATCAAATATTATTCCAGCATCTTGGGACAGCTGAGCATCGAATAATTCTTCAATTTCGTGAGCAGTCTCAGAGCGAGTCAATATGACTACAATTAACCACCCCATGATAAATACCAATAAAATACTTTTTAAAATTTTTGAATAAACTGAGTTCATGGTATTTATTCCTCAAGGCATAATGTAACCGATCCCACGGATCGTTCTGATTAATTCTCCGGATAACTTTTTTCGAAGGTGATGGACATGTACTTCAAGTGCATTACTTCCCGGTTCTTCGTTCCATGCATATATCGTTTCTTCGAGCCTTTCTTTGGAAACCACTTTTCCTTGATTTTCCATAAGCGCAAATAAAACCGAGAACTCTTTAGGCAATAAATTTGCGGGTGTGTTTTGATAGGTAACCGAATGTGCTGCTGGATCCAATACCACTTCTTTATATTGTAGTATTGAGTTGGCTCTCCCTTTACTTCGTCTTGTTAGTGCTCTAATCCTTGCGACTAATTCATGGATATCGAAGGGTTTAACCAAATAATCATCGGCACCAAAATCCAAACCTTGAACACGATATTCAATCGCGTCTCGAGCCGTTAGCATCAAAACCGGAACCGATGAATTTTTACAATTATTTCCCCTCAGTCTTTTCAATACTTCAAAACCATCTAATCCCGGAAGACCGATATCCAGTAACACGATGTCAAAAACCTCGTTTTTTAATGCCTCTAACGCTTGTCCTCCATCCGCTAACACGTCGATAGCATACCCTTCATGTTCAAGTGAGACTTTCACTCCATCAGCTATAATAGGATCATCCTCGACCACTAAAATTCGCATTTCTTACACTCCTATTCAATACTGAAAATTATTTAATCCGGTTACTTGATAAATTTTTTGAACGATTTTAAAAATGAAATGTAGATGCTGATGTTATTATTAATAAAATATCTTATCAATCAGCTGTTTTAAAAAGCCTCGAAAAGTGTAATGGTTAAAAAGAAGAAAATGATCATTAGTCTTAGTAATTATAAAATAAATAATATTCTTGTATGAGAAATACTCTTTTTTTCCTAAAAATGGCTTTTGGAATAGCTCATTTAAATAAAGACTATTATGGCTCAGGCTAATTCCTAATAAATGACCCGAGTTAATTTCAGAGGGACAAACCAAACATAAACGGTCAACCCGATGTTCATCCTTGGTTTTTGAAATTTCATTTAGATGAGTGATGTAATGTGGCTCTATAGTTGAACCTGTATCGTTAAGAATGTTCGATATCAACATAATAAATCCGACGAATAAAAAAATAAATGTAGGTGACTTATTGCGGCTATTAGAGTCAGATTTCATCATGGAATAAGTCATTGGTGGGTCACGAAGTTACTATTGGTTTTACGTCTTTTTTAAGAGTATAAATTCGCCACATAGAATAGTACTTCATTAAGTCATGTTTGCTAATAATTTTAAATCCCGACTCTAAAAACTCATTTTCTATGTTTTTTTCAGAAAACACATAACGATTTTTATAACTTTTTGGCTTCTTTTTCCTATTTTCCTCTATCTTTTTTCTTCGATAAGCTTTGTAGTTACCATCAACCCAAAGGCTGATACAAACAGTATCATTAGTCACTCGATAAAATTCATTTAATATTTTAAGTCGACTATTCCTATCGCCGATATGGTGTATCAACCTCATACAGAATATATTATCGACACTATTGTCGGGCATATTGATATGATATGCCGAGGTTTGAAAAATTTTAATTTGGTTCAAAAGGTTTGAATCCGCATATTTTTTTGCCACACTGAGCATATGCTCGCTATTATCTGCCGCCAATAGTTGACAGCTCTTACTTCCCACTAATAAAGGCCAAAATCTTCCCGCACCACAAGGAATATCTAACACCTTTTGTGGTTTACCTGCACTTTGCAATGCTAGTGTGGCAATTCTTAATTCTCGCCAGTTAGATAACTTTCGACCCAGTCCCCGTTTATGCTTGTAAAAATAATTATCCGAATGTGCTTCATCGTATTTTTGGGCGAATTGATCATTGCTAGGTATGAATTTTTTCATATGTGGCTCGAGAAATAGACAATTGATAGTGTCTTCATATAATAAGTTTCAAACCTTAAGTAATCCTTAAATCGGAGAAAGTTTGTGTCCAGCAACATCCTTAAAGAATCGAGCATTCATATCTTGATTAACCCAGTTTTAAGGTAGCAGATAGTCTTAATCTAACTTTTAAATTCTGAAGAGAAAGGAGGGAGAATATTAAAAAATTGCTATCTGTATCGAAGCGTTATGATGTTCAATTTATTTAAGCGATTTTTTAATTGATTTAGAAATAATTAGACTAATAACTAGATATTAAAAAAAGTAAAAAAATGACCTGCCCAGGCATGAACAGGTCTAAAACGTTAAAAGACTTGGGTGGCCAGTACATGGGAAAAGAGCCTAGCCCAAGAATCAGAAAACAGGATAACCCATTAATGGATGAGTGTCACTGCCCAAAACAAGAAATTAAAAAAATTAATTCTTAATAAATTTGCCATAGATTGCCCAAGACATTTACGTATCCAGCCTCAACCATCGATTCTGATAACAATAAAATCAGTCCCCAATCATTAATCAATCGATTATCAGTTACCTTCAATAATAACTTAGCCAATCAATCGAACTAAAAATTTAGATAAGAATGTGAAGTAGCTCACATATTTGATACATCAATATACGCCTTAAGCTGGCCTTAATATTTAGCCAATATAGTTCCTTCATGAATTAAATCTATCCAATTTTATTTTGTGAGGACAAAAAACATGAACATACTAAACCAAAAAATAAAGCCAATTACTTTTTCGTTGTTATTAGCTACATCTACCTTTGCTTCAATTGCTGACGCAGGCGTTTTATCCGCGAATCGAAGTATTTTTTCAAGCGATACAGGAACAATTAGGCCTCAAATTACGTTTAACCAAGCAGAGAGCGGAGATTTATATTTAGCAACACGAATTGAGGGAAATTTATATTTTATTCTAAATAACGGTAATTTAAGTTCTACGCCGGTACCATACCTAAGTAATCAAGAATTTAATGGGATTTATGAATTGCCTCAATTTAATACCGCAGGTATGCCTCCTGGACAGTATCCTCTCTATCAAGTCATAACTTACCCAGGATCTGACGTTATGAATTTTACCAATTGGATAGGAGGGATAGGAGCTCTTAATGTTATTAACTTTTCTGTGGGATTAGAAAATACGATTACCGGTGACTTTGATTCAGACGGCTGGCCTGATGATGATCAGAATCACGATGGTTTTCACGATGACGATCATAATAAAGATGGATATCATGATGACGACCACAATCATGATGGTTTTCACGATGACGATATAAACAAAGACGGCCATCATGATCATGAAGATGAAAGCGAATACGACAATAACAAAATAGAATCAGACGATAGTGAAAATGGGTCTCATGATAATGAATTGGACGATAACGATACCGAAAACGAATCTTATGATAATGAATTGGGCGATAACGAAAACGATCCTCATGACGACGAATCAGACGATGGTGAAAGTGAATCTCATGACGACGAATCGGGTGACAACCAAAATGCATCTAACAATGACCAAGCTGTCAATAACGAAAACAACAATTCCACAACCACTTCGTCAACCTTAACAAATCCCGAAGTCGTTTCGAGTATAACGCGAGGTAAATTGAGTTACGAGAACAGTTGCTCCAGTTGTCATGAAACAAATCCACTAAATAATGGAAATGACATTTTAAGAGCAAAAAATGCAGCCGCGTCGAGATCAGCGATTAGTCGTAACAAAGGAGGAATGGGATTTTTAACAAATTCGGATTCTGACCTACAAGATATTGCCGATTACATTAACAGTCTGACTACCAAGGAAAACTAATAGAATAAATACTCGGCGATTGTCGAGGGTGAAATTAATCTTTATGAGACTTTCACCTCAATTTCCAATCACCAACTTAACGCAAGCACGAAAATACAGCCTTAAAATGTACCCTAAAAAGACCGGTCTGATTTTTGACCGGTCCATCTTAAATGACAAATAACAATCAACTTAAGCCCATAGACCCCAAACTATAAAATGTTACTACCTCGATACTAAACCTTTAAGGATGTAATCTAACCAAAGAGCACAAGTTACCATTGAGGATTTAATTACAATTCAACACATAATTTTTGTCGACATGATAAAAAATTATTCATTTTGGTTTAGTACTATTTATGCTATTATTAGCGTCCCTGATGTTTTTTTGACCTCAATTAAGGTATGAAATATTGTTTTGTTGCGGACCTGTATTTCTTCAATTTCTTTTTCCAGGTCCGTGACAAAACAATGCTTCATAATTTACCTAAATTTGGCTATGGATTTCTATTCATAAAGTAAATTACAGGGAACTTTTTACGTTTCAGACCTGTTCATGCCTGGGCAGGTCCTTTTTTTTCAGTTTGAAAGCAACACCCCTTACATCATGCACATCTAAAATATTGATAAACATGCCATTTTAATATACACTGACGTAGTCATAATAGGTTTGTCTCGTATAACTATCCACCCTGTTATGACTTCTGATTACAGCCTGATGTGTAATACCCTAAACCTCCATGTCAGGCTGTAGTTTCAACTTAAAAACTTTACAAACTATTTTTATTAAGCATGTTATTTAAAATAAAAAGAGAATACCTATGCTCTCATCATGTTAATAAATGCATCGATCAATTCAGGATCCCACTGTCCACTATCACGCTCATTTAATAATATGGACAAGGCTTTTTCTTTACTCATTCCTTTACGATAAATTCTATCTCCAGTCATGGCATCCCATGTATCGGCAATAGATACAATTCTGGCCAGAAGTGGAATTTCCTCTCCTCGCAACCCATCCGGATAACCTTTTCCATCCCAACGTTCATGATGCCACGCCGCAATTTCACGATGATGCTCATAGTGTCGAAGAGGCTTCATAATATCCGAAGTTTTTACGGGATGACTACGCATAATTTCAAATTCTTCGTCATTTAATTTATCAGGCTTGTTTAAAATTTTATCAGGAATCGCAATTTTTCCTAAATCATGCATGAGTGCACCCTTTTTCAAAATCGTGAGCTCTTCTTGCGTCAAGTTTAAATATTTACCTAACTTTACTGAAAATTTTGCAACACGGGCTGAATGTCCAGCTGTATACGGGTCTTTTGCTTCCAGCGCTTTTGCCAGAGATTGCATAACTTGGATATAGGCTTGCTCTTGTTTATCGATTAACGTTTGGATACTACCCGCCATATTATTAATGGATCGTCCTAATTGAACAACTTCATCGCTTCCTGTCAAACGTGTTCGGCTATCAAGTTTACCTTCCGTTATTTTTTTTGCTATCTGTTCAATCGACTGTATTGGTGAAACTATCCCTTTTTTCAGAAAAAACCATAATAAAAACATAAAAATAAAACCACTAATAATAATAAATTGAGTAATTTTTTTCTCATATAAATTATCTATCATTTTTATGTTTCTTAAGGTATTTTCAACATTTATTTCAACTTCAATTGCAGCAAACACTTGATTTTTTATCCGAAGCGGAATAATGATATCTGTGATTGCCACTTTTTTATTGCTCTTCCAATCCTTTTTCATTTCAAGCTCTTTGCCAATAAAAGTACTACCTCGTATAAATACGGGCTCCATATGAGGTTTGATGTGTTTTTTAACAGCCGATTGATTATTTAAAGAATCCGAAAGGATGACGCCTTGACGGGTAAAAATATAGAGCCTATAAATTGAAAAATTAATTTCATGAAACTTCATTAATGCATTATTGATTTTTCGTTGTAAATAAGCAGGGTTTTCTGCCTCTGGAGAAGCCGCTATTTCTCTTTCCAATCCATATAAAAAAACCAACGCTTGATTTCGACTTTCATCCATGAGCACTGTTTCAATCATCTCCTCACTATAATAAGAAAGAAGCATTGATTGGCCAATCAATAACAGACTAATTAAGATAAAACCTTTTTTCGACAAGGATAAATTCATCAACAGTTTCTCTCTAGTAAACTTTTTTATACTGGTTTTGGGAATAAAGGTTAATAAAGAATGGACACATAAACTAGCTGACAAACTTTATAGTGTAAATTCTTTTCGTAACGTAATAGTTTTTAATTCACTTTCTTTAGAGCGTCCAATTATTAGTAAAACAGCGGTTAAATCAACCCTTGCTGAATATTTTTAAAATCATAAAACAAGCATTATTTTCAATTGGTTTAATAATAACTCTACTTGTCGAGAAGAGTCTTTAAAAAGAGGTAATAGCTTTAGAGCTTCGAGCTCCTTTCCTGCCTGATAATCTAAAATAATTTTTGACGCATAAAAGTGGAAATGTCTATGTTCATCTTTTAATTTTTAAAGGTCTCGTTATTGGTAAGAGAGCTACTTTGTTGAGAATAAATCCATATTCCCAAGTCACATTTATCATCTTGCAATAAATTAATTGGGTTTAACACATAACTATCATATTCATTAAATAAACTTTCAACCAAATTTCTCCATTGTTCGTGTTGATTAATGAGTTCTTCAATATTCATCATATAAGCCCTCACTGATAGTCTGCCACGAACAAAGTTTAAAAATTTAATTTTAATTTAAGCCAGACAATAATTTGCCCTTTTTCTTTACTAATAGTAACTGACTAAACTACAGAATAAAATACAGGAAATAAAAATTTAAGGTGTATGCATCAAGTATTTAACAAAAGGTTGAGTCAAATGCTATTGTCATTGATTCAGGGTCTATAAATTCAAGAATTTATAAAAAACTTTTAACTTTGCATTCTATACTATATGAGCAAATTAATTAAAAAGGCTCGATCGAAAAGTGAAAATTTAAAACCTGTTTGCTGTATGCCAATTCTTTTTTTTTACTCATAAATAATAGTCACTTTTCACAAGTTAGTCATCATCGTCATCGTCGTCATGCCGATTATAGTTAAATTTCCTGGAATTTGAGAATTTGTGTCGCTTCATTTTCCAAAGGTATTCCGCCTCATCTTCATCTCCGCTGCGATGACAGTCCACACAGTTTTCGTACTCATCAATACCTTCTTCTAAATGCTCCCCGCGAATATTGGAACGGGAGTGTTCGTGGCAGCCATAACAGGTATACGATTCGTAGTTGTTTTCGATATGACAGGTATTACAATCCGTGTCATGATGTCGGTCAAAGCGGAAGTATTTGTCATGCTCGAAAGTGGCTGGTCTCCACGCTTCCTGGGTATGGCATCGGTTGCAATTATCAGCCATTTTTAAGTGCAGATTGTCGCCGGGATTGGTATGACAACGGTTACACGCCTGTTTAATGGTCGCATCCAACAACGCATGCGAAAATTGTCCCACGGGACGAAACGGTTTTACCCCTTTATGCTCACTGTGACAGGCAACGCAATCCTCTTCCAGCAACGATTGATGAAACGCTACATTTTTTTTCTCTTTTGCAATGGCTACATCTTGAGTCGTTTTCAGACCAATGTTTGATACCGTATGACAGGTGATACAGTTTTCTGCCGTACTGCCCATAAAAGGCGTATGACAGGCGAAACAATCCGTCGCAATCTCCGAATGCGCTTTTATCGTGGTGCCGGGACTCACCATTAAGTGGGGAACGAAGATGGTCAATAACACCAGTGCGACGAGATTGATGGATACAATGATTACAATACTTTTCGGTTTCATTTCCACTGCCAGAATAAAAATATCGTTACAATATGCGTGAGCCCCAGAACTACAAAAGCCAGAGTTATGGGCAAATGAACCGCACGCCATTTTTTCATCAGATCATAAGTCGTGGCATCCCAAAACAATTGTTTGTCAATGTTGGCTTCAGACATGCCTTTTGATTCATAATCCTGTCGTTTTTCGGACAAAAACTTCCTGGAGCGCTCTAAAAGGAATTGTCCGGTCATGCCACTAATCAGATTAATCAGCATCGCCAGCAACGCCAACCAAGGTAATATGGCATAAATATGAATCCCGGCATGCACCAATATCATCAGTGCGCCCAACCAGGTCATTACCTCGTGGA
>Ga0209692_10004262_pt1 | contig 13076 bp, 12 predicted proteins | sample tdDd472_FD_187129 | JGI IMG/M metagenome (GOLD analysis project Ga0209692, IMG submission 187129) | Marine sediment microbial communities from the Atlantic coast under amendment with organic carbon and nitrate - tdDd47.2 (SPAdes)... | ecosystem: Environmental > Aquatic > Marine > Coastal >...
GCTGAAGTAGCCCAGTTCGTTCTTCTTTGTCGTATAGCTTTGAGAGCCCATGCAGATGACCTTCTTGACAGGATGTGACCGGCGCCCCGACGAGCGGCCTCTTGTCGGAAAAGCGCGTCCCATTTTGCTTGTGACTGACCGTTGCGAACGAGTTTTACCTCATTCTTCATCAGCCCCCACAAACGTGCCTTGCGAATTATTTCGCCAATTCTCGGATGAGCATAAAGGCTTCGGCAGCAACCATGCCGGATGCGGCACCACGCCAACATGCCAGTGCTTCAACGGCCTTATAGGAACGGCTATGAGGGAATGGCCGCATTTCGAGATCATAACACCGCAAAGCCTCCATTTTCCTCGGCAACGTTTCTTCGATGTTCACGAAAACGTTCGGGACAAAGGGAGGGCCCAACGATTCCTTGGACCATTCGGTGCTTGAGGGCGTTTCAAACGAATAAATCTTTCGAACACTCGAGCCCGCGATCGGACGGCTGGCCGTCAAAACAGCCTGGTGTACGATGCGGTGGTCAACGTTCAAGTCACCACCGTGATGCGTATAAACGACGCTTGGGGCAAACTCTACGAGGTGTTGTTCGATAATTTTAATGATGTCCAGGAGAGGCATGGAATCAAGTCGGTTGTCCGGCAATCCGCAAAAGATTTGCGACGGGACCCCGAGAGCAAAGGCAGCATTATGCGCCGCCTCGTGCAGCACCGAAATTTCATCTTTTCTTGCCCCGGCATTGCGGGTCTCATCCCGGGAAGTAATCCCTTCCGCGACGATCAGTATATGCACGTCATCACCTTGATCAGCATGTTTGGCGATCACCCCACCACAACCGAGAATCTCATCGTCCGCATGCGCCGCAACGACCAATACACTCATCAATTCACTCCGGCCCGTTTCATATCCATTTAAAAAGAGAAAATTTCGTCAACAACGCGTTGGGCACCGAAGCCGTCAATAAGTTGAAATGCGGAATCTGACATCGTCTTGCGCGCCAAACCGTTATCGACATATTCGCACAAAGACGAAGAAAGGTCGCCCGCCGACACCTGATCCCATTTTCCCAGGAAATGGGCCGCGCCCGCCTGCCCCAATGCCTGGCATGTTTGTTTTTGATTGTCGGCAACCTCAATTAATAAAGAAGGAACCCCACAACAACATCTTTCAAACGCCGACACCCCCCCGACGCCTATACCAAAATCCGCCGCAGAGATCAGGGTCGGCATTTTAGACGTATCAACATGCACGTTGATATTTGCGGACGACATATTTTGGATTTTCTCAAGTGTCTTCGCTTTCGAGCCGAGAACCACATCGATCTTCAGGTCGCACTTTAAGTGCAGAATGCCGGCGACCAGTGTCGGCAATATTTCGCGGCCATCCATTCCACCAACCGTCACCAAAAGGCGCTCAACGGGAGCGGTTCGATCCAATTGCAGGCAAGCTTCGCGCGCCGTAAGCACCGTTGGACGAATGAGGACATAGTTCAGCCCGAACAACGTTCGACATTGTGAAGATATAAGTCCTTCATAATCATCCCGAACACGCGCCACCCCTTGATCCAACAGGAGGTCCGCATCGTGATCGCGGTTTGCGAGGTCATCGAGAACGAGAATTTTTCCCGCCCTCTTTCGCACCACCGATTCATATGTTGCGTCCAGTCCGTAATGGTCGAAAACAACGAGATCACGCAAACTTTCCAGTTTTGCCAGGAAGTGCTCCGGATCCCGGGGGTGATCCAGCTCAAGAAAGGGAACACGCTCATCTTCCACAACAACGGATGTCATTATAACATTGGCAGCTCGATTGCCCGCAAACAGGCATTCCCATCCACGCTTTTTCAACTCCGCAGCAATCGCCAGATTGCGAAAGACGTGACCATTGCCAATTCCAGGTCCAGCATCACATCGGAATACGGCCTTGGGCATCAGACGAACTTACGAAAAACCGGTTTCATGGCCGCCCCGATCAAATACCCATCGGTTTTGCCGTCGTCCAAAGCCGCCCTAAATACGGACGCCGCTTTTTCAAAGGCAGCCTCCGTTTCCGCGCACTCTTTCTCACCATGGCTAGGGGTCATGAAAAACAAGCCCTGAAACAACACGTTGTTGGCAATCATTTCCTGCATAAACAACGTGCTGAATTGACTTTGGCTTTCACCATTGGGGCCTTTGACAATCAACGCCATCAAGCAAGGGTATCCAACAATGCTAAGATGGTCCTGCAGTCCGTACGTCTTTATTACGCGCTGAAGTCTTGCTTTTAACGCCTCACCACGGCGCCAGTTTTCCTTGATGACCGATCCATCCGAAAGGCGGCGCATGGTTGCCATCATGGCCACCAAACCAACGCTTTCCCCTCCATGCGTGGTAGAGAGGAGAAACAATTTCCGATCGCCTTCTCGTTCGATACCGCCCAGGCGCATAACGTCCCCACTCCCTGCCAGAGCCGCGGCAGCATATCCGTTCGCAATGCCTTTGCCAAAGGTATATAGGTCCGCTTGAACGTCAAACATCCAACTTGCCCCTGGAATGGCATATTTGAACCCAGAGACCATTTCATCAAAAATCAACAATGCACCGTTTTGCACACACAAATTTTTGAGTTTTGCCAGGAAATTATCTTCCGGAGGGTCAAATTTGACAGGCTCCAACATGATGCAGGCAATTTGATCCGGGTATTTCTGAAACAGTTCATAAACGGAATCTATGTCGTTATAACTGAAATGTTTTGTATACGTTTTGGTTTCTTCCGGCACGCCGAAATCACTTTGGGTAGTACCGATAAACCAATCATCGAATGAAAAGAACGGGTGCTCCTTCGGCACGGCAACCAAATCCCGTCCGGTATACGCCCGCGCCAACTTGACGGCTGCCGTTGTGACACTCGATCCGTGCCGCGCAAACTTAACCATGTCTGTGCCAACGGCGTTCAAAAAACAATCCGCAGCGTCCAACTCGACGACTGATGTTCTCTGAAACAAAACACCCTGATCTATAACTTCGTGCACCGCCGCATTGACATCCGGATCTGCATGTCCCAGAGAAACCGCGGTGAGCCCCATAGACCAGTCGATAAATTGATTCCCGTCAATGTCCCATACCCGGCTTCCTTTTCCGTGTGTGATGCCATTTGGGCTCTCCATAGGAAACCTGTCTCGCCCACGCGAATAGGTATGGGAACCTCCGGGGATCAGTTTCTCAGCTCGTTCAGAGAACGCTTTTGATTTTGTAAAATCAGGTTTCATGTACGGAATTCACCTATTTCTCATTTTGCATGGAAAGGTCTCTACTCGTCCGGCCAAACCCGATCCGGATACACGTAGGGGGAAACCAGGTCTTTCAAATTCGGGTTTTTGTCCAGGAAGGAGATAATGTCCGCCATGGGGATAAGCGGCGCACTATCCTTGAAATGTTCAAAAATCCTACGACAAACCACAAGGTCTTCTGGATAATCCACGGTAAGGCGCAAATCCGTGCGGGCACATTCTGTCGGGGGCAGAATAACCTCAACTTTGAAATCACTTCTATGCTCGCGAATGTAGCGCGAGCAGCCTTCGCTGCGGTGACGTTCCCCACCCCGGTCGTGAGATGCCTGCAATGCGTCGAGCGTGTAGATTTCGAAGTTCGTGCCTTCAGGCAATCCGTCCGTTACAGTTACATCATTGCCGTTTCTCACGTGACGATCCCAGGCTTCGGAGATCGGCTCAAAAAAGGTAAAGGGACATTCCGTCGTCACCCTGTATACGTCCGTGGCTCTGGCAATTCTTCCACACAAGATCAACCTGGATAAAACATCGATTTCGTCCCCAAAGACGTAGGGGATATTCCGTCGTTTCGCCAATTCCACGAAGGGGAGGTTTTCCAAACCCTCGGATATCCCCAAAACGACGGTTTCAATTTTTGGAATTTGTTCGATAACATCGAGCATATGATCGAGGATGGTCTTGTCGCCGATTAGATTTTGCAGAGGCTTACCGTATAAACGCGCCCCCCCCGCCCGGCAGGCAAACGCCGCAACTAGTTTCCTGCTCATTTAAAAACATCCTCTAAAATCGGCATGCCAACATCTAAGTCCTTCGTCATTATGCGATCAACAACTGTTGCGGGGTCATGGAACCCCTCCCCCACTGCGATCCGAGCCGTTCGTTTAAAGGCAATATCCTCAATCTTGAGCTTCGTTCCCGCCTGAACCTTGCGGGCCGTGATCAGTTTCTTCACCGATCTGTCGCGGTACTCCAACTCTCTTTTTGTCAGGTCCAGGTTCCCTGCCCCGATTGCGTTTGCCGCATGCTCAAGAGCTTGCACATAACGTTTAAATTCAACAGGCTCCAACGCGGAAACGAAATCCTCAACTTCCATGAACCGATCAATCGTGATGTGTTTTTCCAACCAATCCACGCCAGCCATCATGGCCATAATTGAAATATATTCTCGTTCCAGAGAGTCGCCTGGCGTATGGTCCATATAACCGATTTGCAGTCCCTCGTAACGATTACAAAACTCAGGTATCCGCCCTATGTTCGACAACTCAATCGGGGTTGGTTCTGCCTGAAACCCGTAGAGAAGCACTAGGTTTTCTTTCGTTCCCCACGTTTCGATCTCTTCCACGACGGCGTCGATTTCTTCAACCGTTACACCGCCTAGGGAAAGAAATACTTTATCGGCAATATCGAATGCAGAACGAATCAGGTTGCGGTTAAAAAAATTCGAAGAGTGTATTTTAATGCCATCGGGCACGATTTGACGCGCAATCTCCAATGCACGATCACCCGAAATATCCGCGAAGAACCCCACGCCCAGTTCCCGCGCCAAAGCCCGCACCTTCAACCAATCATCAAGCGACATTTCAAGTTGTTTATAGAACTCGTAATATTCATATCCTGGCTCTGCTGTGTCATCTGCAAAAACAATTTGAAATTTAACGGCATCGGCTCCTGCTTTATGGGCAGCCTTAACGTAAAACAAGGCGTAATCCGGCCGCCCCTCGTACCCTTGTGCAACCTCAGCCATGATTTTAGGTTTCATTTCAATACCACCTCATTGCTTTATAATGTTGGTAGCCCACATACGGATCGAGCCTGACACGCGACTTCCAGAACCCTTAAGGAATCTCCAGCCGCACATAGAGGCGCTCCTCCCTGAGCCGCCGCATCCAAAAAGTCCTCCATTTCAAGAAGGTATTCTTCATTGGGATCACTCGGCACGGAACGCTCGAAAGCAACCTCATTTTCCTGGTTCCAAAAACAGATGTTGCGCTCGACCAAATCAACCGAAAGAAGACCGTTGACACCGCAGACGTCGAAACCCCGACGCCGGGGGCGGGTGATATAATCCAAATGAATCGAAGAGCGCTCTCCACTTTCATGTTCCAAAACAATGTCGGCAACATCCTCACTGTTGAGGTTCAATACATGACTTTGCTGACATGTCGCCGTAAGAACTTCAGCAGGACCTAATAGAAACTGGGCAAGATCGAGCTCATGAATAGCATCAAAGATGACGCCGCCCGAATTTGGATCATTTGCATACCCCAAACGATAATCCTGACTTGGACGCCAATCCGGAAGATAGGAACTGCAAATAAAACGTGACCACAGAAATTTTCCGAGCTTACCGGACATGAGGAACTCACGGGCAGCAGAGACGACTGGGCGAAACCGCAAATTAAAAGCGACAGCCACAACAATCCCTTTATCCTTGGCCTCATTCAATATGCGTTCAACCCCATCCACCGTGTGCGAAATGGGCTTTTCCACCAACAAATGAACCCCTGCCGAGACGCCTTGCCTCAAATCGTCCAAGTGCATTCCGCTGGGGGTCGCTATGACACCGGCCCACCCCTGCTGCCAAAGCTCATCAACGCTTTTAACGGTTTTCCCCCCGGCGTCTTCCAGAAGAGCACACCGTTCCAGACTTCGGTCATAACCGATTACAGGCCATCCCAAGGCCATCGCGTTCTTGGCATGTCGCAGACCAATAGACCCCAGGCCCAAGATCGCCACTTTGCGGTTCTCGTTCATTTTCGTTTCACGTTCTTGCATCGGATTTGAAGCGGCACAGGAAAATGCCATCCACCCATTCGTCGTCAATCCAGTAATGGTTCTTTCTACGGCATTCCACGGCGTATCCAGCCTTCAGAAAAGCCTTTTCACTTCCCACATTTCTAGAATAACACCCCGCCGTTATTTTATGCAGACCAAGGTCAGAGAATGAATACTCGCTGAGCAACGAGATTGCTTCGGAAGCATATCCCTGCCCCCAGCACTCTTTCTCTCCGATGATGATCCCTATGGAACCGCGTTTGTGGGACGCGCATAACTGAATTTTGATATTGCCGATATGAACATCTGTATCTTTCACACAGATAGCCAGAAGTAACTGATCGTGGCTTTTGTTCGTATTTTCTATATATTCAAGAATATCTTGCGGCGTGTAGACACACCGTTCCGCTTCGAGATTCTTGACGATTTCCGGATCATTCAGCCAATTTTGATAGGGGCCGAACGCATGGTCCACGCTCATCGGTTTAAGACTAAGTCTCGGTCCATTTATCAGAGATGATAGTTTCATGACGAAAGCGATATAATTTCACCTGTTATTTCAATAAGATACCGCAGTTATCCTTCAGCATTTGCAACGGTCAAGAATAACCCGAACGTATGGAAGAGACCTTGATCGCCTTAGTCCCTAGCCTTCTCCAAGATGTCCAAAATGTCCTCTGATTTGAGCCATTCCTTGTTGCTGTTGCTTGAGTAAACGAAACCCGGCTCTACTTTGACAGCACCTTCCAATTGCGATCGTACAGATTCCCACACATTAAACTCCGGTTCGATCACAAAACGGTCGGGCAATTCCCAAGTGTTGCGCGAGTCATCTTCCGTAATCATCACTTCATGCAACTTTTCACCAGGACGGATTCCCACGACTTCATGAGGAAGCTCCGGTCCAATCGTAGTCGCAAGGTCCGTGATCTTCATGCTTGGGATTTTGGGAATAAAGATTTCGCCGCCCCTCATGATCTTCAAACAGGAAAGCACGAAATCCACCCCTTCCTGCAACGATATCCAAAACCGGGTCATCCGTTCATCTGTAATCGGCAAGGTGGTTGCGCCCTCTTTCACCAATTTTTGGAAAAACGGGACAACGCTTCCTCTTGACCCAAAAACGTTCCCATAACGAACGACGGAAAAACGTGGACCATTTTTGGGAGCCAAATTGTTTGCCGCAACCATGATTTTATCGGATGCAAGCTTACTGGCCCCGTATAAATTCGCCGGACTGGCTGCCTTGTCCGTCGAAAGCGCCAAAACTTGCGAGACGTTATTGTTGATCGCGCATTGCACGACATTTTCCGCGCCGATGACATTTGTGTGAATGCACTCAAATGGATTGTATTCCGCCGCCGGCACGTGTTTTAAGGCCGCGGCATGAATGACAATATCGACGCCTCTCATGGCCATGGCCATCCGGTCACGGTCACGCACATCACCGATAAACATGCGAACCCTGGATTCCGCACCATCCAAAGTCTGGGCCAGGTCGTATTGCTTGTGCTCATCACGGGAATAAATGACGATGCGTTTCACGTTCGTATGTTTGAGAATGGTATGCAGGAACTGACGGCCGAATGACCCCGTGCCCCCGGTTATCATTATACATTTGTTGTCCAAATTGAGTTTTCCTACGTCAAACATCCGTTTCGTCCCTTCTTTTAAAGACATTCAAAACCCATGCTTTTGATGTCATTATGACCCCTAAGCTAGATCAATGGATTTGCGTTCATTGGTGTCCAAACACCAAATGCAGCCATTGTCTTCAAATTTCAAATGGGTTAAAGCGCTAAACAATTAACTCTGGGCAGAGATACTGCCTGTGAGACATGGAATCGGCATCGACGAAAACGCGAAACCACTCCTCAACGTTTATCCACTGCCAGACGAAAAAGCTATTATCAAATTCACCGTGGCAGAAGTCATGCCAAGCTTGCTTGACTTTTTTCACATCGAAAAAACCTCTTGATGCAAAGCTTTCGCTGGAAATCAGTTCATCAACATAACTTTTCATCGGCTCCGTTTTTAGCCATATCCCCTGCGGCGCCTGGATGCTCCGTTTTGTCGACAGTCGGACATCGTCATCCATGGCCTCCTTGAACGCTTCGCGAACGATCCCCTTGCTTCTCCCACCCAAAAACAGATAACGGGGCGGCAGTGACAGGCCGTGTTCGACCAAGCGATGATCAAGAAACGGCAACCGCACTTCGAGACCATACGCCATGCTCAAGTGATCCAGCATGCGAAGATTGCGAGGTATCTTACTACCCTGAATATATTCGATAAGAGAGTTTAATAAGTTAGATGATGTCGTTCCGCGTTCATCCACATCATACACAAATTCACTTTTGATGGAATCCGTCAAAAGATCCAGGCGGACGGGAACGGTTCCATCAATCGCCGTACTTCTTCGCTTCATTTCCGTCAAAGCTGCCTGCCGCGCCTCAGGGATGGTCGTTCCCCAATTGGCTGCGTATTCTTCAATGGCCTGTTGTGCATCGTTATCGTTCGAATTGATCAAGTCAGCAATGTATTGGTTGTGATGATTTCTGTATCCGCCAAAAATTTCATCGGCGCCGGCACCTCCCTGCAAAACAACAAAGCCGTCTTTGCGTGCCGCACTCATGACTTCAGTCAAGGCACAATTCATCAAGCCACCAATTGGCGCCTCCAAATGCCACATCAGTGGCGTCATAACATTTCTAAACTTTTTCGGCGAAAACGCGAGGATTTCAGAATTCAGATGGTGATAGCTGGCGGACTGCTCAATCCATTGCCGTTCGGATAAATCCTTGCCGAATTCGACCGAGAATGTCTTCACTGACGAATTCAATCGGTCCCCTAAACTAAGAGCCGACAGAATTGTCGATGAATCAAGCCCCCCGGAAAGCATCATTCCAACCGGGACGTCAGCCCTCATGTGAATTCGGCAAGACTCGACAATCAGTTCCCGAGTTTTCTCCGCAGCTGCGCTCTGACTTAATTGGCTTGGTTCAATATGATCTTTAACTTGATAATAGTGGTGACACGAGATGCCCTTGCCCGGAGCATATTGCGCATATTCACCCGGCAGAAGCTGCCAGATCCCCTCGAAAAACGTGTCACGCGTATCATCGTACTTCGCTTCGCACAAATAACGCGCCCAGGTACTTCTGTTTTCGCGCGCCTTAAAGCCCGTGGACAAAATTGCCTTGATCTCGCTTGAGAAGTACAGGGCTCCATCCTGTTGCGCAAGATAGATTGGTTTTTGACCGAACCGATCACGGGCAAAAAAGGCGCTACGACTTTTCTTATTGTAAACACAAAAAGCAAACATCCCATTCAACCGGGACAAACACTTATCACCCCATTTTTGCCATGCCGCTAAAAGCACTTCCGTGTCAGACGCGCTTTTAAAAGAATAGTCGCCCTTCAGCTCCTGGCGCAGTTCCTTGTAGTTGTAGATTTCACCATTAAAAACGATAACATACTCACCACACGCACTTTCCATTGGCTGCAGCGCCAGTTCCGACATATCAATGATGGATAATCGGTTGTGCCCCAACACTGCGCCGGGATATTGCCGTATCCGCATCGCATCCGGACCACGATGGCGTATTGAACGCGCCATCGTTTCTGCGACATTCCGTAAACCGGGATTATCTGAACCTAAGATGCCGACAATACCACACATAACCAATCGCCTATTGTGCAAGAACAGGAATAATAAATCGTCGTTGACGTCGAGAGAAACAGTCGTAGCCTTTATACGAAACCAAATTGTTCCGTATTTATAAGAATCAAGAGATATGCATCCCAGAGTTTAGAAGAGAGGATAAATATCATCGCTGGCCGATTTTTCTATTTCTTCTTTCCGTTTTTTGTCTCTAAGGAAAATAGAAAAAAATCTGGATATGGCATGGACCAGTTTAACGAGGATTCTATTCATCACAATTACTCAATATTTGTTCAAGAGGCATCATTGTGTTTCACAACACAATGGCAGGCAACCCGACGTCGTCGTCACGGTCGCAAAACATCAGCAATGACCTTTTGTTTCATCGCCATTGCAATTTTTTCGTATCCAAGATCGGTGCAGTGAACAAGAGAGAAAAATGTATGATCCGCATCGTTCGAGAATAAATGATAGAGGTCGCAAACTTGGCCATAGCGGTCCTGATCCAATGTCATGGACGTCACCTGTTCGTAAATATTTTGGGTTCGTAGGTAGTCCCCATTAGCCTTGCCGCCAAGCATCGGCCGGTGTTTGTCATAAAGCTCAACGGCGCGCGCCTCGTCATCCGTGAGATTTTTCTTACTGTAAATATTGGGCTGCAGGAACTGAACGTACTGAAATCCGTAAGACTTGGCCAGATGTTGCACGCGCTCCATATGCTCAACCATTATGGGCGAGGCCAATTCAACGGCCTCTTGAACAGAGCGTTTGAACATTTTTTGCCTGGGTGTGAGCTTGGAAAACATAAAATTGGCTAATCGCGAATTGCGTTGGGACCAAATACGCATCCCGTCAAAAATGGCCTTGCGGTAAGTATTGCCCGATTGAACCGGTGCCCAGTCCAAAAGTTCGTTTATGGGATAAAACCGGAAGTCATCAAAAATGATTTGCTCCATTACAATTGGCGCAACCAATTCATTCCATCCATTAAATCCGACAACCAAATGCGGCTTAATTCTCGGAACGAAAAATACAAGATTCAGAATGTCCTGTGTGAGCGTTTGATTGACCTGAGCAAGATTGATCACCTTTACCCGGGAAAACCCCGCCAACTGATCCATCGATTTGGATAAATGATCTTCAAGCTTTGCTGCGATCGTTGTGTCATTTGAAGTCGCGCCGAATCCCCAAGCCGCAGACCCTCCAATCAGGACGACCTTGAAAACATCTCCATCCTCATCTTGGTCTAGGTCGACGAACTCGTCCGTGCGAAAGCCCAGACTGTTGTTCTTGACGGGTGGGATTGGGTTGTCGTTGTTGAACAGCCTCATGCCAATCGGCACATACCGAAACATGGGCTTTTTCCAACTGTCTGTCCAATTGATATAGGTGTGATATTTGGGGTGGAGGAAGTCTTGCCGACACACAGACGTGACCCAGAAGCGCATCTTCACAAAATGGAAGAACCGCATCGCCAGTTCCACACCAACGGCAAGAAACACCAAGGTGGTTATGGACAGGCCAATCATTTGGAATATGTTACCGAGCACAACGCACACCCTTATTCAACATGGATAAAACCAGCATCTGCCACATATCAACAGCGATGTGTTCTATATGAATTTTTCGAATATCTGCACCAGTTCCTCATCTCTGGCAAACGGGAACCTTTTGGACAACATCTCCTCACTTCGTTTCATCGAGCAAGGCGGCGTTGCAATGAGATCACGCAAAACATTTTCAAGCTTACCGGGGTCTTTGACGATGAAATGATCGACCACCGGCTGCATGTGTGAAGCTACAGCATTGCCATTCTCGTCCTTTTCAAAATACAGGTCATCATTGGCAATATAATGGATCACCGGACTTCCCAGATAAAAGGCATCACAAAACAATGAGGAACCGGAAATGGAAAAGGTGCACTGTGCATTTTGAATGAGCTCATGCGGATGTGCGTACGAAATTGCATAATTCCGCAATCCAGATTTTTGAAGAATAGACGCAAATTTGTCGCGGTCTGTGGTTGGGTGATAGCGGAATACAATTTGCAAATTTTCAGCAAATTTATCGAATATTTTGAAGACCTTGACCATTGACGGTTCTAAATCGATAACGTGCCCATCAGACTCGACCCTGTCCAAGGTTGCCAAGGGATAGAATACATATTTTTCCCGTATGTCCGCCTCTAGATTTTTACGGCCGTTTCGGACGATCATATCGTGCCAGACTGCCCCGCCCCGTGCGTATCCTATTTTATAAACGGGGATGTCTTGATCACCCGTAACAGTCTGAAATTGACGGGCCTCCTCGCGGGTGAATGTTGAAACCACGGCATCGCAATTTTCAACCTTGAAACTTCCACGGGATCGCCCAAAGAATTTTTCGAGCGTAGAGCTGTTTTGAACGGCTGTTTCCAGATCGAAAGGCACCAACCGGTTTTTGATAAAAGATCCGCCATATACAATTTTGTTGAAACGAATCAACGCAGAAATCAGCCCACCGAACCGATCTCCTATGGACACAACCTTGCCAAACAGGAAAAAACTCATTTTCTTCAAGGTGACAAGACGCAGCCAGAAAACCATAAGCTTTGAATGGCGATGAGATATGTACGGAACCGTTACCACCCGAATGCCGCAACTTTGAATGGCTTCATTCAGACACGAATTCTCTTGAAGAAGTATGTCTATGCTTGGGTTGGGATCAAACATATCCTCGCCTTCCACTAGAAGGCTTTGATCTTCCTTTTCGGTAAAAACGAACGTTATTTTATTGCATATGCCTATCGACGATACCTGCATTATCAGCGGCAGCAAATTGTCTATGGGCATCAATTTGCCCCTTGAGAAACACACAATTTGCACAAAATTCAACCCTACTTAGGCAGATATGCCCGATTGACGACAGTCCATCAGCTGCCCAGCAGCTTGCTGCATTCATCCGCAGCCTGTTCCGAAACCAGAACGGCATCCGTCGGCAAATTATAGACGTTGTGATACCCTGGTTTTCCACCTTTCCGATACATAATGATCGCCCAAGTGACCTCATTAAAGTGCTCGACAGTGGACAACAGCGAATTCAAACGGCCTGCTTCCAATTTCTCGAAATCAGGCGTGCAATTGAACAGCAGTCTTTGCCCTTCCCAGCTTTGAACGGGTAAAATGGGTTTGTGCAGGACGACGACCGTCCCCGATTTAGAAAGCTGATCCACGGCATCGTGCCACAAAACCCCATCCTTGAACAAGGTGATGCCGCACATGAGAAACATGCCGCCAGGCGCAAGAAGGGAATCCGCCGTATCCAAGATCGGGCTCGGCAATTCTTCGCCAAAATAGCCAGCGTGTAGAGTTATATCCTTTTTCTCC
>Ga0209692_10004263_pt1 | contig 13075 bp, 13 predicted proteins | sample tdDd472_FD_187129 | JGI IMG/M metagenome (GOLD analysis project Ga0209692, IMG submission 187129) | Marine sediment microbial communities from the Atlantic coast under amendment with organic carbon and nitrate - tdDd47.2 (SPAdes)... | ecosystem: Environmental > Aquatic > Marine > Coastal >...
TGGTGATCAATTAGAGAATGATCTCTGGTGAGGTCGTCCTCATATTTTGAAGTTTCATAAAGTGTCGGGCGTAAGCCTGCAATAGTTTTAATAATGCGAGCTTTACGAATATCGGGCAAGACACTTTCAATGGCTTGCAGACAATACTCTATTTCATCCTCAGAAACACGAATGTTATCAAGGTCGCCATAATAGTCATCATCGGTGGTACCGATAATAGAGATGTTTTCATGGGGAATGATGAAAATAGAACGACCGTCAATGGCCTCGACAATGATACCCATGTTGGAGATGCGTCTGTCTAGTATCAGGTGGATACCCTTGGCGGGGCGAAGCTTTACTTCAAGACCTGCCATTTTTGCAACTTTCGGAACCCAGGGGCCGGCGCAGTTAACCACGATAGAAGAGTTGACGGTGCTCTTTTTGCAAGTAATAGTGTCTCTGATGGTTACGCCGGTAATATTTTTTTCGTCCGAATCCTTGTTGATGGAAACAACTTCGGTCCAGGTTTTAATATCGGCACCATGAAGTCCGGCATCGACGGCATTCATTACACAAAGCCTTGGGACATCAATGCCCCATTCATCAGTGGAAACAGCTGCCTCCACTTTATCGGAAAGCATGGGTTCAAGACGCTTGGCTTCTTCTGCGGTCAGACGAACATGTGGTTTGCCACCCTTTAAAGGCTGAAATTTGTCATAAAAAGAGAAGAGGGCGTTTGCACCTTCGTAATTTATCAAACCTTTCAAGCCGGAGCCTTTAAGCTTTGGCATAATCAACGGGATACGAAAGATCATATGTTTGCCGATATTTTGTATGTAACCGGAATCTTTGCATGATTTGTGAGTTGTGTGAACATCGGAGAGCAGGTAGCGAATTCCGCCATGAATCATTCCACTGGAGGCCCAACTGGTTCCTTTAGAGAGGTCGCCTTTATCAAGCAACAGTATTTTGGCTCCGCGCAGGGCCAAATCGCGAGCCACCCCGCAACCGTTAACACCGCCTCCTATAATTATGGCATCGTATCTTTTGTCCATCAAAGCTCCTTTGGTGTGAGTTCCTGTAGCATTCAGCATGGTGTTTGAATCTGGATCTGCCATTGATTTCAGGCATGTAAATCGCAATTCAAAATTATGACGCACTACATTATATAATTTCAGCCGATTCGATGCAACGAAAATGCGAGATAATTGATGGGGAGGGAATATTGAAGCAGTAACTTTGAAGAATTCAGAGAAAAAAACCCCAGTCACAAAAAAAATATTTGTGAGACTGGGGCATAAGATTACATAGCAATTACATTTAGGAGTTTTAAATGCATCTGGTAACTATTTGGTTTGGCTTCCACAATCTTCGGTAATGTATAGTTGATCAAAGCGACCGATTGAACTATTTGAGTAATGCCAGAGCTGCAGGGAGTCTACATTTACTACCTGATCATAGGGGAAGTCCAGTTCAACATCATCGAGAACTGAAGAACTATCAACGTAGACAGACATTTTACGATCATCCCAGTTAATGTCAACACCAACCGAGATCCAGGTTTTTTCGACACAATCAGCTAATTTGTAACGCTTTTCCGAGGAGCCAAGGTTCAGTTTTAATTCGCCATCACCGAAATAGACATCCAGCAGGAAATTTTCAGTAGTATTTACTGTGCTTTCAAGACGGAAGTTGTTTTGCCGACCAGTAGTGGGGCAGGTGTCAGCATATACCCAGAAGCCAACATAGCAGGGTTTCATGGGTCTGAAAATTCGTCGTAAGCCTTGGTAATGACTATCTGAATCTACTTTTTCCATAAGGAGACTATAAGCGGTTCCTTCAGCAGCCGTTGTCTGATCTACGGTGCAGGTGTGTGCTTCACTGCGTTTTTCCCAATCATCAATATTCGCATCCTCAAAATCTTCATTTTCCCAAAGTGGAAGTGCAGTAATTTCTTCATCCACTTCTTGTTCCACTTCGATTTCTTCCTCTATCTCAAGCTCTTCTTCTAGCTCAATTTCTTCTTCTATATCTATATCTTTTTCTTCTTCAGCTTCGTCGCCGTCTACTGATTCATCAATATCTCCGTCGATAGTCTGTTCACTATCACCGTCGATAATTTGTTCTGCATCAACTTCATTCTGTTCTGTATCACCGTCGATGGTGGGGTCGTCCTCATTGCTACTTGAACAGGCGAAAAAACAGCAGCTTGTTAAAACAATAATTAATACCAGCACTAATTTCATCTTCAAATTCATTGATAAACCTCCAGCATAAATAAAGTAAACAATCATAATCAATCAACATCAGCATGTGTTTCAGAAACAAATATGATTTAAGCAATTATGCATCTTAGATTTTCTTGCTGATTATGCAAGAAAAAATAGGAAATAAATATATTTATTATATATGAGTAAGTTTGTATAAACTTTATCCATGATTGAATGTCATAGGTTAATCACCAGTTAAAACAAAAAATTGGGTGGGAACGTCATAAATAACAGCGTGTAACTGTTGAATTATATTATTGATTATATAAGCAATGTGTAATGAAACACCTCAAGAAATTGTTATTAATGCCGAATCTGGTCAAGTGTTTGGGCTTTAATAGTCAATGAAAGTTTAAGAAGTCGATTGTCTCAATGTTCGTTATCTTCGCTATATTGCAAATGTTTTGTGGCAATAGGGAAGATAACAAGACAGGCTTTGGATGTTTGAGACTGAACAATTGACTGGGCTCGCCTGGCAAATTAATTCGATGATATTGGATCTGGTTGAACAGCAGAATAATTTAAACCTGGAGCAGAAAATGAAAATTGAAGCAAATGTCTCGGTTATTCTTATTGCGTTAATTCTTGGAACATTCTTAATAGCTTGTGGTAGCGGGGAGGAGAACGAAACTGGTATTTCAGGTTCCGGTCTTGTGGCAGATTTATATCTGGATGAACTTTCCACCGACGAAAAGCAAACCTTTTGTACATGGTATGTGGATGCATTTGGGGGCGAAGGTAAAAGTCATACCTGCATGATGGAAGGGCCGGATGGCCAGGTTAAAGATGCCAATCTCGATCCGATAGACATTCCAACGGTGGAAGATTGCACAAGTGGCGATCAGTTCAAAAATCATTGCCAGCTTGGCGATACTGAAGCCTGCTTCAAGGCAACAGCCGGCGATCCATGTAAAATGGCTGAACTGGAAGAGTGTAGAAATATCAATGAATGCGTAGCCAGTCAAGCCAATGCTCCGGACAATGCCTGCGATGAAAAGACTGTCCAATGTTTCTGCACCGTTAGGGATTGCATGTCTCTGTCTAGAGGAGGGATGCCTGTAACGCCTGAAGGAACGATTAAAATGGCTGAATGCAAAGGCTGGTGGCTTTTCTGTTCGCCACGCTATTGCTCCGGTTATGAAGAAGGCGACTACGAATTGGCCTGTAAGGATGTTGGTATGTGTGACAGATGTGATGGTGGTACTTGTGGATGTGCGTTTTAAGCTTAACAACTATTGTTTTTGATGATGAATCTCGTCTTGGTTTTTAATTGTTAAAATGGAGAAGAAAATGAAAATTGAAAAATTGTCGATTCTGGCAGTAATTATTCTTTGTGTCTTGCTTATTGTTGTTGCCTGCGGAAGTGGTGACGAGGACGAGACAACTATTGCAGATTCCGGTCTTGCAGCAGATTTATATCTGGATGAGTTTTCCACCGATGAAAAGCAAACCTTTTGCACCTGGTATGTCGATCTTTTCGGTGGTGAAGGAAAGCAATATACCTGCTCGGTAGAAGCTGAACAAGGACAAATCGAAAACGGTGAAGAATCTGTAGAAATTCCTTCAGTTGAAGAGTGCAAACAAGGTGTGCAGCTAAAGAGCCATTGCACTATGGGTGTTGCCGAAGCATGTTTTAAAGCATCCGCTGGCGATCCATGTGCAATGTCAGACAAGGCAGAATGTGTAACGCTTAACAATTGCCTTGCAGATGTAGCCAATCCGCCAGACAATGCCTGCGATGACGATGTGGTCAAGTGCTTTTGCACCTATGAAGAATGCACTACATTATTTACTTCTGAAGAAGACGCCGAGCCCCAGGGTACCACAGGAGTTAAGCAGTGCAGAAGCTGGTTTATCTGTTCGGAACAACATTGCGACGGATATCAACCTGAAGACAAAAATCAGGCTTGTAAAGATGCCGGACTTTGTGAGGCTTGCGAAGGTGGCATTTGTGGCTGTGCGTTCTAATTTGAAATGAAAAAATAATCTCATATGACTTAAAAACAACAATGAAGAAGGTGATTAATATGAAAAAATATTATATTTTGGCAGTGTTGGTTTTGGCGATATTTGTTGTGGCTTGTGGTAGTGGAGAAGATGGTGAGACCGGCATACAAAGCTCTGGTCTTTCTGCCGAATTATATTTGGACGAGCTTGCCACTGATGAACAGCAAACCTTTTGCACCTGGTATGTCGATCTTTTCGGTGGTGAAGGAAAATCTTACGAGTGTGAAGTCAGCGAGGAAGATCTGCAGGCTGGAATGGTTTATCCGGCTATTGATATTCCAACAATCGAGGAATGCAAAAGCGGTGCCCAGTTGAAGAACCATTGTTTACTGGGCGATGCCGAAGCTTGTTTTAAAGCTACTGCTGGTGATCCCTGTAAGATGATGACAAATGAAGAATGCAAAAACATCAACGAATGTGTTGCCGGGCAATCAAATGCTCCTGATAATGCCTGCGGTAATACTAAAATTAAATGTTACTGCACAGCGAGTGACTGTGATTATGTTCGCCATTTTGGCTGTACAAATCCACCGAATGGTACGGTTTCTATGCCCTCATGCAAAATCTGGTGGTTTTTCTGTTCACCAAGTGCTTGTTCAGGATATCAGGAAGGCGATTATAACCAGGCCTGCAAGGATGCTGGGCATTGCGAAAGTTGCGATGGTGGTGTTTGCACGTGCGCCGGTGATATTTGGTAATAAGTCTTGGTGATTCTGAAAGATGTAAATTGATTACTTTGCTACTGCTGTGGGTTTTCGAGATTTGAAAACCCACAAAAAATTAAACTCAGCTTGACTCTCATGGAGATTAAAATGACAAAAGGTTTTTTGGTGTTTTGTGTAATGGTTTTGTTTGGACTCTCAGCCTGCGGTGACGGTGAAGAACTTTTGGACAATAGCGGTCTGACTGATGCAACTACCTTGTCAACTCTGGACGATAGTTTGAAAGAGGAACTTTGTGGGTCAGTGGTAGAGGCTAGTCCTGTTGCTTGCTGGAAAACCGCAAATATGTATTTAAAAAGTGTCGCAACAGGAGATTTGCAGGATGAAGTATCTGCCTGTATTGATGTGCTGGATTCACTTAACAGCGAAGCGACTGTAGCCGAAGTGAAAGACTGTTTTGCAACTGTGGATGAAGCCACTTGTGATGTTGAGAATAATACAGCCTGCGAAAATGTCTTGCCTGAAAATATTGCATGGAAAAAATAAGATCCAAATGGAGAATAAAGTGACAATTGAAAAAATGGTTTTGCTGGTAATTGTTTTGTTTAGCTTGTCTGCCTGTGGTGATGGTGAAGATCTTTTGGATAATAGCGGTCTGAGTGATGCAACTACCCTCTCAACTCTGGATGATAGTTTGAAAGAAACCTTGTGCGATTCTTTGGTAGAGGCCAGCCCTGCTGCTTGCTGGCAGAGTCCTAATGGTCTAGTTTGTGTTCCTCTTCTGGGTAAACTGTCAGATGAAGTTTCAGTCTGTATCGACACACTAGATGCGCTTAGCAGCGAAGCGACGGTGGCTGAAGTTAAAGATTGTTTTGCAACTGTGGATGAAGCTACCTGCGACATCGAGAATAATACAGCTTGCGAAAATGTGATTCCTGATAATTTCGGCTATGCAAGGTAAAAAGAAGATTCGATAAGTTCAAAAGATGTGGTCGATGGTAGAAATATCATCGGCCATTTTTTTGTATCTGAATGATCTTTAGAATTTGGAAAAGCTTCCAGTAGACATTAATAACTAACTGTTTTGCAAGATACTTAAAGCAACATGAAGCTACATTTAGTTACAGCAGCATACCGCAATACACTTTGTAGATACATCGAGTGACATGAAAGTAAATCAGCATACATGAGCGGTCGTGAGAGAACATTGGGCTACATGAGCGTACAGCAAGCTACATTTTCCGTCTCCAGGTAAAGCTCATAAGCGTGTAAGTGCCTGTAAATAAACAATAAAAGTTCTGGCGGGAAAGTTTGGTTAGATTAAAAGATCAATTAAATCAATGGTTTGAAAACTGAAGAAATATGCAAACCCTGAATATTATGGCCCAATCATAAATAAAAGAAAATATGCCCGCCCAAAAAGTACTGATTCTGATAGTGTGAAAAATATAATAAGTGATTTCAGTTAGTTGAAGATAAAAAGTCCGGCACGAATCCTCACAATTGTTGCAATTATTTTTTCTGTCTTGGAATTCAAAAAGATATGAGTTAAAAACACAACTTAGACGAGAATGCTTTTATGGCCCCCTGAAAATATCAGAAGCTGCTTATTTGCCTCGAACCATTTTCTTGTGTTCGACCATGATGCATTTTGACTGTACAACATGCATTCCGGCCTTTCTGGCCTTTTCGGCTGAAACATGATGGGCCAGACCATTTTGCATCCAGACCGCACCCGCTTTAATTTCAATGGCCTTGTCCACAACTGCGGGGACAACATCAATTTTGCGGAAAATATCTACAATATCAATATGTTCTGGAATATCTGCCAGTGCCTTGTAAGACTTTTCGCCAAGGATGCAATCTTTGGTAGGATTTACCGGAAAGATAGTAAATCCGTGTTCTTTCAAGTATTTGCCAACTTTATTACTGTCACGTTCCGGCTTGTCGGACAGTCCCACTATCGCAATGGTTTTGGCAGATGTGAGAAGTTTTTCTATCTCATCACTGAGTGGATTTGAATCAGGCATTTCGCAGCTAATATGGTCGGTCATGATAATATCCTTTTACAAAATTATTTACCTACTAATAGTAAGGATTCGTATGTATTTATCAAGAAAATAGTAATATCTCAGACTTTTTTTCCGGCTTGCCTGACTGCATAAATGGCAAATGGAATTGCTATAAGTATTGGAATTAACCCGCTTAATAGCCTGCCGAAGATTATCCAGCCAGTACCGAAGAGCAGTAAAAACAGGCTGATGGTCAGAGAAATCCAGCCACAAAAGGCGGGCAGCCAGCTGTCGGCCTTATTTTCTGCAGTGCGATATTTTCCCCAGAAACCGAAGGGGCGGGTTTTGTTAGTAAATTCAACAAGTTGCTTATCCGAAACGGGCGGGGTGAGATAGGTTACAATAATTGCCAGTGGTAGTGATACGGCCAAGGTAATAAGCAGAGTTTCCTGTAACGGCATTCCGCTGGAACGGCAATATGTTGCTGTAATCATAGAACTTATCATCGCCACTAGCTCACTCCAGGCATTGATGCGCCACCAGAACCAGCGCAGCAGATAAATCGGCCCTACACCGGCACCCATTGAAAGCATAAAGCGAAAAATTGAGGTTACGGAATCGGTGTAAAAGGTGATAATTCCGGCAAGTGCAAGAAAAATTATGCTCATCAGGCGAGATATTACCAGCAAGTGCTTCTGGCTGGCCTGAGGTTTCAGAAAGCGGGAGTAGAAATCGTTGACAAAATAACTGGTGCCCCAGTTTAGCTGTGTATCAATGGTCGACATGAAGGCCGCAAGGAAAGTCGCGATCATGAAACCGCGCCGGCCTTCCGGTAAAACCTTAAGCATTACAGCAGTATAGGCGCTTGTGCCTTTGACCGTCTCCGGTATCAGAACCATGGAACAAAGGGCCACAATGATCCAGGGCCAGGTGCGTAAAACGTAATGCGTGAAGAGAAACCACAAGGTTGCGTTGGAGGCTGCTGTTTCATCTTTGCAGGCCAACTGTCGCTGGATGATCTTGCCACCGCCATCGGAATTTATGAAGGCCCACCATTGCATTCCCAGCATAATAATCAGCATGGCCGGCAAAGTGCCCCAGAAACCGGCCGATTCTCGTGGCAGCAGGTTGAATGGCTGTTTTTCGGGTGTCATTATAGACAGTTGGCCGAGCATCTCATCCATGCCCCCGACTGCTGTAACTGCATAATATGCAAGGAGAATTGCGCCAAAGAGCGCGAGGAAAAATTGCAGAAAATCGCTTACTACCACGCCCCAGAAACCGGAGAGCAGCGAGTAGCTCAGCGTAACAACAAGGCAGATGGGAACTATTATGGCGGGGTCGATGTTGAGGCTTTCACCAAGTATCTGTGAGATGGCCTTGATAACTAAAGCCATGGCTATGCAGTTAATAATACAGGAGAAAATGATAGCTCGGCTGGCCCGTAAAATCCTCGCCCCCAGGCCATCGTAGCGCAACTCGGCCAACTCGATGTCGGTCAGAACCCCGGCGCGTCGCCATAGTCTGGCCAGATAATACACACTGAAGGCACCACCGATGGCATAGCACCACCATTCCCAGTTGGCCCCGATTCCACCATTGCGAGTAATATCAGTAACATACAAGGGCGTGTCGGCCGAGAAAGCAGAGGCTGCCATGCTGGTTCCGGCGATCCACCAGGGAAGTTTTTTACCCGAGAGAAAAAAGTGACTGATTCCCTGATCGGCCTTGTTGCGCAGGTAAATACCAAGCAAAATAAGCAGCACAAGATAGGCCGCAATTATAATTATGTCGATGGTTCCAAGCAATTGATTTATCCTTAAAAAGGCTGTATTATCAACGTGTGTACGTCTTTATGCATGTTCGGGGCGTCCAGTAAAATGGCGACTCAAAAGAATTATACAGCATTAGGACTGCAATCTGTAAATATTTTCAATATAAAGAATAATAATCGCTATCCTTTGTTGCGAGCAAGATCAAAATGCGCTATGTTTATGACACAAATGTTTGTGATTTCGGGTGGTAAGAGAACGTAAATATGCCAATTGTAAGGATAAAAACAAAACTGGATTCGTCTGATCCACTGCGAAAGCTGGTGGTCGCGGGCGTCTTGATGTTGTTTATGTTTGCGGTAGGAATCTTCGGCTATCGCATTATCGGCCAGGGCGACTGGTCAATGATGGACTGCGCCTATATGACCGTCATTACCTTAACCACCGTGGGCTACAACGAAGTACTAAACCTTTCAGTCTATCCCGGGGCTCGCGCCTTTACCATGGTGCTGATTTTATTTGGTATGGGAACCATTCTGTTTTTTGTTTCGACTCTAACCGCGTTTATTGTAGAAGGGCAATTGCGTGATCTTATATGGAGAAAAAAGATGGACAAAGCCCTCAAAAAACTGGATCAACATATTATTATTTGTGGCATGGGTGAAACCGGTTTGCACGTTGCGGATGAACTGCTTGCCACCGAACATCCTTTTGTGATGGTTGATATTAACGAGGATCGTTTGAATATGGCGCGGGAAAAGCTGGGCTACGACGTGCCTTATATTGTAGGCGATGCCAGTGATGACGACATCCTGAAACTGGCCGGGGTGGAACGCTCCACCGGGCTGATTGCTGCCTGTACCGACGACAAGGACAACCTCTTTATTATTGTCTCTGCCAAAACGCTTAACGCTGGAATTCGCGTGGTGACAAAGGCCATCAGCGTGCAGTCGGAGCGCAAGCTCAGAAGAGCCGGGGCTGATAATGTTGTTACCACCAACTACATTGGTGGCATGCGTCTTGCCTCAGAAATGATACGTCCCACGGTGACCAACTTCCTCGACCGGATGATGCGCGAAAAAGAAAAAGCCATCAGACTTGATGAAGTAAAGATCAGCCGAAAATCTTCTTTTGTGGGCAAGTCGCTGATTGATCTTGATATCCGTCGCATGATGAACCTGACTGTTCTGGCAATTGAGAGCAAGGAAAAACGCAGATATATTTTCAACCCGGAGGGAACTTTTGTACTGGATGCCGGGATGACCTTGATCTGTATGGGCGAAGTTGAGCATATCAAGCGGCTTAGAAAAATGGCCAACTATTAAAGGTTGTCTGGGGATAAGCTGATGCTGAAGAATTCAAATAAAAACTCAATCAGGCAACATTCAGATAGTTGTCTGTATCTTTGTCTGGTTTTAATTCTTGTGCTGCTCGCTTCAATTTCCTGTGACGAGCAAGAGCTTGAAGTAGAGGAAAAATCCGTTTGCATTGAAGATTGCTTTGCCCTTTGCGATTTCAAAAAGAGTTGCGAGCTTGAAACAGAAGCCGAGAATAAAATTTGCTACGCTGTTTGTTCTTCTACCAAAAAGGCTGAATGGGGCGAGCTGTACGCAGTGGCACCTTTGTCTTGTGGAAAAGCAGAAGATTGCAATGCCCTTGAAAGCTGCATCCTGCTTGGTGGAAAACGAAACTACAGTTGCGATGGAAATCAGGTGGTTGCAGAGATTGCAGCGGGTGTTAGTAAAGACTGTATTGGGCTTTGTGCAATATCCGAGATCTGTGATATGAATTATTACGGCGATCTTGAATACTGTCGCAATGAATGTCAAATGGGTATAGAGAATGGCTGGTTTTCCAGCAAAGTTCTTGAATGTGTTTCTGCCTTAACTTGCGTAAGTTACGGGAAGTGCTACAATGCTTTGGCTTATGACTGGGAAGATGGCGATCTGCCTGAACCCGGGCCTGAAGAGATGGAAGACGAGCCGGAAGTTGTTGAGCCCGAGAATATTGACCAGAATCTGTAAAACAGGCTTATACTATAGCTGTTGTGCTTTGTAGTATTTGATTTCCTGTTGTTTTAGATGTAGATAACATTCTCCTATATCGGGGAAATGTTGAAAGGAAAATACCATGAGCGAAGATACTCAGTTTACAAATAGAATAAAACATCACGTTGAAGAAATCTGCAAGCACGGCCCGCGTCTGGCATGTAGCCCAGAGGAAGAAACTGCTGCAAATTATATGAAGAATCAGATGGAAGAGCTTGGTCTGGATGTCAAAATTCAGCGTTTCAGAACCAGCACCACCTTTGGTGCATATGTTTTGTTGCCAGTATTGTTTGCTCTCGCTGGTACCATGCTTATTCCCTATTGCCCGTTTGGTGCCATGGTGATTATCCTTTTGTCGGCCATTGGCTTGTGGGGTGAGGCTTCGGCGAAAAGGCATTACATCCGCAGGTTTTTCCCGGGAAAGATTTCGCAGAATGTTATCGGGCATTATAAGCCTGAAAATCCAAAACAAACCATAATTTTTTCCGGTCATCTGGATAGTGCGCAGGCCGGACTGATGTTCAGTTCTAGAGTGGCAGAGCTGGCCACTGGCGGGCCAAAAGTTGTCGGCCCTCTGTTTCTGCCTCTGACTGCCATGGTTGTTTTAATGTTTGTGGCGATAATAAGCTGGTTTGGTGGCAGTGGTTTTCTGATCAATTTTATCGACTGGATTGGTGCAATTGTGCTGGTTTTGACCGCATTGATGATGATTCAGTGGATGCGAAGCCCTACGGTGCCCGGTGCAAATGACAATGCCTCCGGTATTGCATCTGCTCTGGTTATGGCCGAAACTTTGATGGCTGAAAAACCTGAAGATCTGGAACTGTACTTTATCGGCTTTGGTGCAGAAGAAAATCACCTTGGCGGTTCCCGCTCTTTTGTGCATGAACTAGGTCATAACTTCGATCCAGAAAGCACTTATGTGATAAACGTTGATGGCATTGCAGCCGGCAAACTGAAGTATGTCAGCCACGAAATGATGATTTTGCCCTATGCCTATGAGGATCAGGAATTGATTGTGATGGCCAGAAGCTTAAGCAGAAGCGATCAGTTTGATGGTGTTATTCCGGCCATTATCGAGGGCCACACCGATGCCTTATCCTTTGGCCTGAAAGGCTTTAAAGCTATTTCGCTTATCTGCACCGAAGATAACGGTATTCCCTTAAACTATCATCAGACAGGTGATGCACCGGAAAACATGCCCTATGACGGGACGGAGAAGTCGATGCAGTTTGTAGAATCTCTGGTGGCAGCTATTCGAGCTTGAGGTAATTTGATACAGGAGCAAAATCATGAGAGAAGTTGAGACCACACGTCCTTCCTTTCCTGAAGCTGAAGTGAATAAATTGTTAGAGATTGCCAAGGGCGAACGCTGGCAGGTGCTTTGCGGTGATGAAGGCAACTGGCGCGTGGGTATTTATTCTCCCGGCGAAACTTGTGCTGACGATATTGCCGAGTTGGAAAAGCACGACATCCCCGAGTTTTTCCTGTTGCTTTCAGGACGCATGTCCTTGCTGTTGTCCGAAGCGGGCAAGCTTAAAGAGTTTGTGCTTGAAGAGGGCAAACCAACCTTGATCACCGCGCCACACTGCGGATTTTGCCCCGACGGGCCTCATAGCGGAACCGCGTTGGTAGTGGAGCGTGATGCCTTCAATACGGAATATCGCAAGCCGGAAGAGTGGTAAGACCCCGCCAAGCCTGTTGTAAAAAAATAAACTAAATCGGTGGGGGCGGGTAGTTGTAAAAAATAGTAGGATGGGTGATTCCTCACCCATCTATTTCAACGTCGCAGGAAAAGATGGGTAACAAGTTACCCATCCTACCGGGCTAAGACAGGATCCGATGATCTTGACAATTGGGTTGTTGACAGAAGATATCAAATCACACAAGTGCGCGGATGGAAAGGAATATATACAAAATCCACTGATGGTGCGAGCAACAAAATAAATGGTCCTATTGTTGTTCCAAGTCAGACTGTTTTAGGAATAAAGCATCAAGAAAGAAGGAAAGAGGGAATAGATTGGTTCTTCTTTTTACCAATTTTAAAATAGAAAATGTGGAGAGATAACGGTAATGAAAAGAAAAAAATATCAGGTAATTATTTTATTAGCAATGGTTTTCGTCTGTATGACTAAAAATGATGGAAAATGTAGTTTGTATGATGAAAATGATATGGTTAATAGTATATGTGTACAAAGTAATATAATAGCAAAGCTTGTCTTCAACTAATAAGTGCAACTCATTTTGATTGCCTAGTTATTGTACACGAACATACTTTCCTTGTACAAGAACTTCGTGAGGTGTCAGATAACCAATCGTTTT
>Ga0209692_10004265_pt1 | contig 13072 bp, 15 predicted proteins | sample tdDd472_FD_187129 | JGI IMG/M metagenome (GOLD analysis project Ga0209692, IMG submission 187129) | Marine sediment microbial communities from the Atlantic coast under amendment with organic carbon and nitrate - tdDd47.2 (SPAdes)... | ecosystem: Environmental > Aquatic > Marine > Coastal >...
ACGATTTCATCGCGCACCGACATGGCAACCCTGGCAGCACGTAACCTCATTGCCATGCTCAAGAGTGAGAAACCGGAAACGTGCCTCAATGCCGAACTTTTTTGAGAATAAAAGGTGAAAGACTGATCTAAAGGGCTACCCCAATCTCATTTTTTTTGCTAACTAGCATTTTTATGAAATGTCAAAAATGTGGAAAATCCATCTCCAAGAAAGCCTCGCGTTGCAAGCACTGTGGTACCCCTGTCGTTAGAAAAAGCGATAAGATGGCTAAAAAAATGACTATGGATGGCCGGATTGCAATGGCGTGTGGCGGATTATTGATGATTATCGCCGTCATCATGTTCATATACGGAGGCCGTATGTGGGCTGGCATTGTCCTCGGCCTAGGCTGCTTGCTTACATTCATCGGCAAAAAGCTCACTTAACGCCTTGCAGAGGGAACTTGTCATGGACAAAACCCTCGTCAAATCCCTGATCTTTGCATCCTTTACCGCTACTGCCATTGCGGTCTGCTATCATTACGTCGACCGCCCTGCGGCCGAAGCAGCCTTCGCTCTCAAGAGTAGCGGCTGGCATGAACTCGCAAAGCAAATCTCGCAGTGCGCGAACAGCTTCTTCTTCCATGTACTTCTGGCGACAGCACTACTCCTGGGAGCCTACGACGGGCTTAAAAACGGACTCACAACCCGTTCAAAATCCATTCTGTATATTTGCACGGTTGTAGCTGCCGCCATGATCATCGGCGACGTCTTGAAGGATGTGTGTGGACGGGCAAGGCCGCCGCTACTGTTCGACAAGGGGATATACGGATTCTTCCCAATGGCCGGAGATTATCTGCACTACTCGTTCCCGTCCGGTCACACCATCCGTATTTTTTCAAGCATGACCGCACTGGGATTCGTATTGCCGAGAATACGCGTTCCTGCACTGACGCTGGCCGCGCTGGTAGGCGTGTCACGCGTAATCGCGCTCAAGCACTACCCGTCGGACGTCCTGTTCGGGGCATTCATCGGCATCACCGCAGCAGTCTGGGGATGGAAAATTCTGTATCCGTACGGACGCCCGAACAGCCAGTAAGCTAGCCTTTCACGCCCATTTTACGCAGAATAGTCATTGCCGGACACCATCCTGTGAACGATGACTGCAAGAGATTCGCGCCCACGAATGCCGTGAACCAGAGCCAATTGGGTGAGTGGTAATGAGCCAAAGCAAGACTCAGCAGAACGAAAAACCCAGCCATACCTCGTAAGATAGGTTCAACTGTCATCGCTACTCCTTGATAGTGTCGACCGACTCCACCCTATGATTGCAGAGGAGCCTGTCTAGTTGACTGTCGGAACGGTCCGCTCGGCAAGGCCGCCAGCGGAAAAGGTCATTGTACCGAGATCGCCGAATGTGGTGGCGTGACGTACTGTCAGCTCCAGGGGGCTGCCGAAATCCACCTTGAAGGCGGTACCGGACTCCAGAGGCATATTGTCGGCAGTGGTCACGAGCTTGTCGCCGGGACCGTTGCTCCAGGCTGCCTCAAGCTTATATTCGCCCTCGGGCAGACGGTAGTTCCCACCGGAAGTCCAGGGGATAAGCAAGGACTGCCCACGGCTGTCGGCCAGTCTGAGCGCATGAACTGTGCGAGGTGCGATATCGATGTAGAATGTGGCCTTTGACTTACCCGGCGTCTCGCGGACGACCCTGAATCGGGTTGCACCTAGGCGATCAGACTTCAATCCGTATTTACTCATGAAATTTCCGGGGTCGAGAATGATCTCCCACCCCATATCCTGGCCGTTATTGGCCCAGGGGATAGCTACAAAACCCTTGAGATTAATAACTTCCTTGCTATCACTGCCCCACAAGCCTTCCAGGATAAGCTGGTCACCCAGCACAGTCCTGAGGATCTCGCCATCCCGCACAAAAACAGGGTTGCCGTTGAGCCAACAGACGAATACTGCTTTGTCGTCGCCAGGAGAATTGGGCATTTTTCCGGTCCAACGAACCTGAGCCTTGACGACGCGCTTGCCATCAGACCGAAGCTCCAATTCTGAAAATTGCTCCAGAGCCATACGCCGGGCCTTGATCAGATTTACGCCCGGACGATCAGAAGCGAACAGGGCCAACTCGGGCGCGAACTCACTCGGCCCGGAAGAGAGCTGATCAACCGACAAGGTCGCTCCGGGAGAAAGATTAATGAATCCACGACTTGTCAGGAGCCTGCCATTTACGCTGACCTGCACGTCCCTGCGAGCATAGGCCTTGACGTCTTCATCACTGAAATCGGGGGGAGTAACACTGACACCAAAGCGTTGCAGCAACATGATGGTGGCAGACAACTGCTGGCGCACCTTCCAATCGATCTGCCGGATACTCTTACTGACTTCTACGGCCATTGCGGGGATGCCGTGCTCCGCCAGGGCGTAGCATGTCAGCGACTTGCGCATCTCCGGATAGTCCGTGCCTTTGTCGAAGGTCTTGGTATTGAAAAGCTTGAATTGATAATCGCTGGAACGGATTTGCCCGTTTAGTTCCGTAAGCACGCTGTTGACCGTGTCGGCCAGATCAATCTTGTCGTAGACCAATGTGTCGACGATGATGGACTGCCCATACCGCTTGGGATTGCGCAGCTTGTTGACGTAGGTGGGATTGTAGAATCCGCTGCCCTCGTGCAAATGAATGAAGGCGTCACTTTGTGCTAGAAGGAACCGGATGACACGGGCCACGCGGTCCTCGTAGAAGCGATTGTAGTCTTGGTCGAAGCGGCGGTTCATGTCCACATTGACCTGCCGTTTGCGCAGGTTGATGGAAGGAACATTGGCCCGGGGCAGGATGATAACATTGCCGCGGGTAACCTTGGCCTGGGTCAGAAGCTGAGCAGTAACGAAACCCGCAGTCTCGTCGCCCTGGATGCCACCCTGCACCATGATCGTGGGGCCGGGCAACTCACCCTCAAGAAAAACGACTCTAAGCGGATATTGGGTGCCAGAAAAAAAGGAATGCTCCCACGACCCTGCAAGGGCATGGGATGCAAAAAGGATCAGGCTCAGACTAAGCCAGGATATGATAGAAAGGATATGTCTCGGCAAAAATGACATCCCCGTCCTTCCCCTTGATCTCCATGCGCAATCCGAAAACATCCTTCTTGTCCAGCCCGTCGGGGAGGAGGAAGGTCGTCTGGATGCGCTTGAAGCGCTGAATCTGGAATACCAGATCTCTCTTGTTGGTCTTGGCGGGCACCGACGTGCCGTCCTTCTTAACAAAGGAGAAGTCCACCTGGCCAGCCATGGACTTGGAAGCCTGTAAATTATTCAACTCGAAACTAAGGCTGAGTTTATTCTTGGTAATCTTGGCCTGCAGATTTTCCACACCGACCTGTCGGCTGTCAAAGCGAGTGAAAATCTTGTTGAGATCAACCTCTACACGCTCCTGATCATGCTGTTCCACCTCGGTGGTAGCAGCAGAAAGAAGTGACTGTAATTCATTGGGATCGTAAGACTGGAGAATCTTCTCCATATTTCCGAGACGTTCCAACCGGACCTCGGCATCAACAAGGCGTTGTTCCAACCCCTTGTTGTCGCTATGGAGATCCGCATTGATCTTGAAACCGCGCACTCCCATATAGATGCCGCCAACAGCACATAGGAGAAGGAACACCTGAATGAATATGAATATCTTGAGCCAAAACGGGCTGACGCGATACCGGGTTACATCACGGTCATCACGCATGAAGAGTACGCTGTATTTGGAATCGCTCATCTACGCCGTCTCCACTGCTCGTTTTCGATCTTCCATGAACCGCCGTCCGGAGTCAGGATCATTGTCTTGAGGCCAACGTCGGAATAACCGCCCGCATCCTCGAAAGTTTGCATAAATGCCACCTGAAGACCCTTCGGATGCGAAGTGACTTTCAGACCATCAACCCCGACCTTAACAGGAGGTGTCTTTGCCCACAATGCCTTTTTGTAATCGGCAATGTGTGTTGCGCCTCTTCTGGTCCCCTGAACCGCCTGTGGAGTGTAAAGGCTCTGATAGCCTTCGATATCAGAAGCAAGCCATGAAGATCGCCAGACATCGATGACCTGCCGGACCTCTTCGGTCTTGGCAGCAAGATATTTCGGCTCGAGGCTCTCGCTGGCAGGCACGTATTCGCGCCCAACAATCCGCCATTGTCCGGCCTCGTCCTTCTTCCAGTAAAAACGCTTGCCGGTGGTCGAAACCTTGCCAGGAGTGCGATAGTACTGGTCAAACCAAGTCACCCAGTAATCCGGACCGGGGACAGCATGGACATTATCCACCATGACGTGAATCCACGGCTTGGCAGCGAAAATATTCTTTTTATTAGCGACGAACCCGTCGAAACTACGCCCTTCCGACACGGTCATAAGCGCCGGATCATAGTGGTTGAAGAAGGCTTCGTCGCGATTTTGCCAGTTGGCCGCCCAGGTATCGAGTTCCTTGGACAGGGCCATGGCCGTGATTTCACTCTCGCCCGGCTCCTGGGTCCACTCCAGATCGCTGGCGATGACCACGGGGGTCCCGTATGCAATTCCATCCGCCACATCACGCATATCAGGCACCTTGAGAGCCACACAGCCTCGGGTATCACGCGGAACAAAGGTCTTGCCCCGGCCATGAATCCAGATGCCACCACCGGTCTTGCCGTTGATACGATCAATGGGATTGGGATAATTCAGGGAATAGGCGAGGTCGCCGTAGAGATCCCAGTCAAGTTTGCGACTGATGCGCGGGCCTACGAAGTAGACGCCTTCAGGAGTACGAAGATCACCTTCCACCAGCTTGTCACCGACGGATTGGCCTGTTGTGCATGGGAAACGACGCACTTCACGCAGAGGACTCTTGCGCTCCAGCATGATCAACATCTGGGAAGCCTTGTCCACGGCGATAATACGCTCAGGACCGTAGGTGTGAGACGACAGTGTCGGCTCCCAGCCTTCGGCAAGGGCGGTGCTCACAAGCATGAGCAATGTCAGAACAACAGCTACAAAACGCATGGTAAAAACTCGAACTCCTTGCGCTCGACTTCCCCGAACCAAGATCACTCTTCCCCGACGGCCTGCTACTCGGCTGCGGCGGAAAGCAACTCCTTGCGAGTGAAGATTGAATTAAGCTCCAATCCCGCTTCCTTGAGTTTTTCCCGTCCACCTTCTTCACGATCCAAAACAGCCAGCACGCCCACGATATCCAGCCCCGCGTCCCGTACGCGCTGCGCTGCAGTGATCAGAGTGCCACCTGTTGTGCACACATCTTCAAGCAGAACGACCTTGTCGCCCTCACTGAAGTTGGCCAGACCTTCAAGATACTGGTCTGTGCCATGTCCCTTGGACTCCTTTCGGATGATGAATCCCGGCAAGGGGATTCCTTCAACATAGGAGACGACGGTCACGCTGGAAATCAGCGGATCAGCACCAAGAGTCATGCCTCCCACGCCAGCCACGTCATACCCTTTGAGCAACTCAAAGAACAGACGACCGATGAGGAAACTCCCCTCGGGGTGCAGCGCGGTCTGCTTACAATCAAAATAATATTCGCTCTTCTTGCCGGAGGTCAGCGTAAAATCGCCCTCACGGTAAGAGAGTTTCAGGAGAAGCTTTGCAAGCTTACTTTTCAATTCATCCATCTTATTTCCCCTCAAAGACGCGGCCAAAAACTACATCTTCATAACGTTTGTAATACGAGGGGTCGAAGGCTTCGTCAAGCTCGTTAGACGCAAGATGTTTATTTACTTCCGCATCCTTACGCACTTCATCCTCGAATTGAACCCGCCCTTCCCAGCAGCGCATGGCTACTTTCTGAACCATTTCATAGGCTTCCTGACGCTTCAAGCCGGTGGCGATGAGCTTGTTGAGCACCCGCTGCGAGTAGAAAAGGCCAAATGATCCCATCAGGTTGCGATGGATATTATCTTCCTTGACGACCAGTCGTTCAAGAACACCGGACATGCGGTGAAGCATGTAGTCGATGAGCGCGGTGGTGTCAGGCATGATCAGCCGTTCCACCGAAGAATGGCTGATGTCACGTTCGTGCCACAATGCCTGATTTTCCATGGCGGCCACGGAATTGGAGCGAATGACACGGGCCAGACCACAAAGGTTTTCGGCAGAAATGGGGTTTTTCTTGTGTGGCATGGCTGATGAGCCTTTCTGCCCCTTGGAGAATCCTTCCTCCACTTCCAGAACTTCGGTGCGCTGCAAATGCCTGAGCTCAAGGCCGAGGCGTTCGATACCGCCAGCCAGCATGGCCAGAGAGGTAAAGAACTGTGCGTAGCGGTCACGCTGAACAATCTGAGTGGAATGAGGATCGACCTCAAGGCCGAGGATCTTGCAGGCGCGCTCTTCTAGTTCAGGGCTCAGGTGAGCGAAAGTGCCAACTGCACCGGAGAGCTTGCCGATGCGGATATTCTCGCGGGCAGCTTCGAAACGTTCCTTGTGGCGCATGAATTCGGCATAAAAACCGGTAAATTTCAGGCCGTATGTGGTGGGTTCAGCGTGGATGCCGTGTGTCCGCCCCATGCAGATCAGCCCTTTGTGCTGATGGGCCATGTCCTTGAGGACGCCCAGGATGCGGTCGATACCCTCGGAGATGATCGCGCCCGCACGGGTCAGGAGCACACCATTGGCGGTATCCACGATATCGGAAGAGGTACAGCCGAGATGGATATAGCGGGAGCTGGGACCGACCTTTTCTTCGACAGCGGTCAGGAAGGCGATGACGTCGTGCTTGGTGGTCTCCTCGACTTCGAGGATACGTTCGAGATCAAAATCCGCTTTTTCGTGGATTTCGTCGCAGGCATCCATGGGAACTTCGCCCATGTCGGCCCACCCTTTGGTCACGGCCAGTTCTACTTCCAGCCAGACCCGGAATTTGTTCTCCAGGGTCCACAGGTCTCTCATCGCAGGTCGGGAATACCGTTCAAGCATTGTCTCTCTCGCTTCTATTAAATAATGTATTCAGCGGTTCAAAAGCATCCTATGGCAATGCACATGAAAAACTCAAGGCGAAACCACGTCATAAAAAAAGGCAGCCATGGCTGCCTTTCCTCAAACTCAGGATGCGGAGCCTGCGGATGGTGTATCCGTAGACTCTTTTTTCGGGGCCGGAGTTGCCTCGGTCCCGGATGATTCATCTTTGGCGCTCTTGCCAACATCGCTTGCACTGCCAGCAGTGTCATCAGTACTGGCTGGAGTACTGCCGGACTTCTTTCCACCGTATCCGTCAGCGTACCAACCGGTTCCCTTCAAATGAAAAGCCGAATGCGAAATGAGTCGCTTGGATGGCTCCCCGCATTCGGGGCATTCCATTTCGCGCTCTTCGAATCCGGACTGCCATTCCTCAAACACGGACTGGCATTTCTGGCATTGATATTCGTAGATGGGCATTATCGAGCAACCTGGATTTCAACTTGAAAATTTCAAATGGATTTTACAATCCACCTAAACAATGTTCATAAAGTTCACATGCAAAACGCAAGGAAAATTCAAAATCAACGAGTAGTTAAATACGCGACTGTTTGATTTTTCCGTAGCAACTCAGCAGATGCAAATTTACAAACGGCTAGCTATGCCTTGTCGGCGATGGCCTTCTTGATTGCAGCCTTGATGGCTTTTTTACGACGCTGACGCTTACGATCCAACTCTTTCTTACGCTCATGCTTCTTGTGACGTGCCATTATGGTCTCCTTGTATTTCAGCCCGATGGGGCTTTTCTTTCTTGCGAGCCGCACTTCATATACCAATTGATCCCGCTTTGTCCAGTCCGGAAGGTGATGATTTTTCCTTGACGTGGCCCCACTTGATGACCATATTCCCCGGCAACGACAAATACGAAGAGGATATTATAATGATTAGAAGCGTCAGTGTTAAAAATGCCGTCAAGGATGCCCTGGAAATCTTTCAGTTCGACCAATGGCTCAGATTCTATTTCGTCGAGCAGAAAGAAGAAGATGAGCTGTGGGTAGAGGTTCCCGATGACGTCATGGCTCAGATCAAGAAAGATCATCCCGCCCTGCACCGTCTTGCCGATCTCGTGAATAACGCGAAGACCGACTACAAGCGTGCCCAGGAAAATGTCTGCGCCTACGTCGGTGCACGTCTGGATGGACAGAAATACGAAGCAACCGTCCTGCCCCAGGTTTTCGACAACGCCACCTTCAAGGTCGAAATGTACGTCTTCAACGTCTGGCTCAAAATGCACGAGCCGCACCTGGACGAAGAGTACATGAACTTCGAAGGATGGATGGAAATGTACGAAGGCTGGAACTCCATGGATGAAGTCAAAGAGTATCGCGCCAAACTCGTCCAGAGTGGCACCGATCCTGGCTCACCGGCCTGCGACACAGCTCAATAGCATTTCGTCAATCATACATATAAAAACCCCGCAACCGAATGGTCGCGGGGTTTTCATATTGAGTAAGCAGAGTCTCAATAGTCGTCTTCACTATTTATCATTTCGTTTTCTTCTTCTTTCCCTCATCCTTGGCTGGTTTTTGTTCAACACCAGTCACCTTACCATCTTTGCCCTTAATGACGATTTTCCCGGAAGCAGGTTGCTGACCGTTCTTTTCGCCCTGGGCAGATGCCACGAACACTCCCCCGGCAAACGGCTCGTAAGAACTGGCCACAGCGGGTGTTGAAAACAGGAAAAACAGAGTAAAAACCAGAATAAGTATTTTCAATCAAGGCCTCCGATACATATTAAAGCAAGGGGCGTGCCTACCGTAAAAGCCCGGCCTGTCTTCACTTTGCACTTGAACCATCCGCGTGCCGCACAAAAACTTGCGCAGTCAGAACGATTGTTTCCCTATAGCCCTCATTATGTATCCGGGGCGAACCCACCATGTCAATAACGGACGTCATCATCGAGATAAAGAGAGAGTACGGCCTTGTCGATTGTCAGCTTGGCCTGGACGTCAGCCGGGTCCACGTACCCGACAAACGTCAACATGCCGGTACGAGTATAAACGATATATGTCAGACTGAGGACCGTTTGCCCGGCCTTGCTCATCTCGGCTTCAACCCGAAGGACCTTTTTTTCTTTGAAATAAGTAGCGTCTTTCAGGACAACCTTGCTACGACCAGCCTCGAAGGTTTCCTGATCAGACATGCGGCTCAATGTCTTGACTATGAACCGATTGAAATTCGAAATGGCAGTAGTACTCATCCGACGACCAGGCTTGACTTCCACCAGCAGGCTCCGACCATGACCGTCAGTCGGGCTGAAATAGCCAGCCTTCCAATTGGACGTATCACCCTGAACAGGAACCGGTTTTTGGGATTGCTCGGCCCATTTCAGATAGCTATGTCCCGCCTCGGACCAGCTTTTTGGCAACCAGATAGTATAGCCGACATCAGGATTGTAATACGGCAATGACGCTTTGGCCGGGGCCGCAAAAACGACCATCACACCCAAGGTAATGATAAAGATGAGAAAACGCATAGGGGACCTCTGCTTCAAGGTTATGAAGCAGTCAGAGCAGACCTTTTACATACTCTGTCCACGAAAAAATGGCAACCCCGAATAAAGATTCCACTGACCATCTATTTTTTCTGGTCACGAGTCTGACATCCATGTATATCGGGATAATGCAAACTAAGAAGAACATCCGTAACAAGTAAATTTTTTTAGCGTATTTAGGGGTTTAGAGTATGAAATCCCGTATTGGAATCGTTATTTGCCTGATTCTGGCCATGGCCCTGACTGTTGGTTGTAAAAGAAACCCGGATGACGACCAGGTCCGCGCTGGCGTTGCAGGAGCTGGCGTCGGAGCAGTGGCAGGCCTGGCCCTCGGTGCCATAGCTGGAGACGCCGCCATGGGCGCGAAACTGGGCGCCGTTGCCGGAGGCACCTCCGGTGTCGCCTACGAGTACGACTCAAGAAGAGCGGATCGCAGGAACAAGGAGCTGACCACAGCCATCGCCGCCAATCAGCAGGGTACAGTGCCGCAGGGCGAGACCGTTGCCCAGACCGGCACCCGTCATCTCGATGATTTCCTGGGCGAATGGAATATTAGCGCCTGGGCCATGAAAGGCGACGGCACCAAGCTCAACGGAACAGGCAAGGCCAAGGTTGTCATGGACACCAAGGAAAGTGCACGTTTCACCATCACGGACATCAAGGCTGAAGGTTCTGACCAGACATTCGACGGAAGCGCCCTCCTCGGCTATTCCGAAAAGAACGGCTTCACCCTTGAAAATTCCTCATCTGCTTACACCGAAGCTCGCAAATATGTAGGCGAGTACCTGCCCGAAAATAATGCATACAATTTCTACCCCACTGATGCTTCTAGCAACACGGGCGCAACCGGCATCACCCGTTCCAACATCAGGCTGGAAGTAAGGGCCTCCGGCAACATGATCACCATCAACACCTACTCCATGATCGACGGCCAGGAAATCCAGATTCAGTCCTACCGTTTCACCAAGTAGCAAGCCCGCGGCGATATGCCATAAACACCGCCACTCCATACCGGGGTGGCGGTTTTTTCATCCCCCCACGCCATATCAGGTGATAATCTCACAACACCCCCCTTTTCATAACAGCCATATTCACGTATAGTTTTGGCAAAGTTGAAACTCATATTCGGAGGAGCGCCATGAAAAGCTACACATGCATCGTCGAAGGAAAGGTCACCGGCGGCAAGTTCCAATCCTGGGTCCTGAATGCAGCGCAACAGTTGGGCCTCAAGGGCTGGGTTCGCAATATCGGCGACAAGAAAGCCGAAGTCCTGATTCAGGGGGACGCCGAGTCCTACGCTACTTTCCGTGAACGCCTGAAGACGGAATCCCCGGTTCCTGATCTGACCAAGGTTTCATGCAACGCCATAGACTACGACAAGGTACACGAGCATTTCGAAATCAGAGGTTAACCCCCCTGATCGCGACCTCCAATCCGGGCCATGCGCCCAGGAATAAACGAAAGCCGCTCTCACCGGCATGGACGCCAACGCGCCATGACCGTGTGAGCGGCTTCTACTTTTCAAACTGCTACCTCGGGTAATCACCTGATTGCCGTATTATCTCAAAAAGGCTAAGAATTTTTCATGTCCAAGGTACGCAATCTGAACATCGCCACAAAGCTCTCCATCTGGGCGTGCGCGCTGATCATCGTCTTCTTCGCCACCACGGCCTATCTTTTCCAGCAGGTCAGGCAGGATGCCGAGGTCGCCAATCGCATCGTCAGCGTGAATCACGATCTGGATTCCGCCATCCAACGCATGCTTGAGCGACTATACAGCGTGCAGGACAACATTCGTCGATACAAACTCATCGGCGGAGATGAAGCCGTCGGATTCATTGTCGAGGACTTGACCCGGTTCGGCGAAATTCTCAACGAGACCCTGAAAAAACACCCTGAATATACGGAAGACTGGCTCAGTTTGTCGCAGGAGTATGAAATCACTCTGGACCCTGGCAAGACAACCGACGACAGCTTGGCCCCGGATACCACCGTGCAAGATTGGTCAGACATTCTGGAACAAAGCCTTCTCGAGAATATCGCAGACATGGAAATCAGCCTGACCAGCCTGCACGATGCGGGACAACGCGCAGCAGACATCGGGCTTTATGGCCTTGCCCTTTGCCTCATTCTGGGTGTCGGCGGCAGCCTGATACTGGCCTATTTCCTGAACCGCTCCCTGACTGAGGTTCGACGGGGAATACGGGAACTGGGGACCGGAGCCACTCCCCGCGATGTACGAATTCTCTCCAACGACGAACTGGGAGAACTGGCCCTGGCATTCAACGCCATGGCCGCAAGACTGCGGCGCGAGGAAAAAATGCGCGCCGACTTCATCGCCATGCTCAGCCACGAGATACGTACTCCACTGACCTCCGTCCGCGAGGCCGTTGACCTCATCGGCTCCGGCACATTTGGTGAAGTCAACGAAAAGCAGAAGCGGTTTCTCTCCATTGCTGAAAAAGAGTCCGTCCGACTCTCCGAGCTGTTGACCCGGCTACTGACAGTCTCCCGCATGGAGTCCGGCGAACTAGATCTGAAATATCAGGATGCTGACGGCAATCAGCTCGTTCGCTCCACCCTGGAACGCCTCAAACCAACCGCTGAGGCCAAGGGAATTTCCCTTGAATCGAAGGTGGGCGACGACGCCCTGCCCTTTATTGCCGATCCGGGACACGTGCAGCAAGTGCTCATGAATCTCATCGGCAATGCAATCAAATTCTCGCCCGACGGCGGGAATGTCAGTGTCGACGCGAACATTGACGGCGACGCTATCATTTTCAACATCAAAGACAACGGCCCCGGCATTCCGAAAAACGAGCATGGCCAAGTATTTCATAAGTACTACCGAGAACCTGGCGTGCGCGAAAGTGTGGACGGGGCTGGGTTGGGACTGGCCATCTCCAAGCGCATCGTCGACGGCCACAATGGCCGCATGTGGCTGGACAGCGCACCCGGACGCGGCTCAATTTTCTATTTCTCCATACCCATCAAGGGCGTATAAGGACAATTCATGAACTCGAAACTCACCGTGCCGAACATCCTTGTGGTGGACGATGATGACAATATCCTCGAAGTGCTGGAAGCCCGACTGCTTTCTGCGGGATTGAACCCGCTCCTGGCCGACAGGGCCGAGACCGCCCTGGAAATGCTGGCTGGCGAATCTGTGGATTTAATCGTCTCGGACGTCAAGATGCCCGGCATGGGCGGCCTGGGACTGCTCAAGGAAATCCTTGAAAACTGGCCGCACATCCCGATTATCATGCTGACCGCCCACGGCAACATCCCGGACGCGGTTGGCTCCATCCAGGCCGGAGCCGCTGACTACCTGACCAAACCATTTGACGGAAAAGAATTGGTTCGTAGAATCCGGACCATACTGGACGATAAGAAGACGCCACAACCAGCCAAGGCCGCCGTGTCCAAGGATAACGGACTGAGGGGCGGAGAAGCCCCGGCCATGGCCCGTTTTCTCGAACTCCTTGAACGGGTGGCCCGCTCCACGGTCAGCGTCCTGCTCTTCGGCGAGTCCGGAACCGGCAAGGAAAAAGCAGCCAAAATCCTGCATGACCATAGCCCCCGGGCAAAAGGGCCATTTGTCGTGGTAGAT
>Ga0209692_10004267_pt1 | contig 13070 bp, 17 predicted proteins | sample tdDd472_FD_187129 | JGI IMG/M metagenome (GOLD analysis project Ga0209692, IMG submission 187129) | Marine sediment microbial communities from the Atlantic coast under amendment with organic carbon and nitrate - tdDd47.2 (SPAdes)... | ecosystem: Environmental > Aquatic > Marine > Coastal >...
ACAACACTTCCCAGTAAAGGTTATTCCATAAAAAGGGGGAAAGTGGAAACCTGCCGACAGGTGAAGCTTTTGCGGCTCCTCTCGAGGGAAAATCCAATGGTGTGTTTGTAGTTGATGGTTCAATGGCGGGAATTGGCGTACTTGAAAATGAAACAATTAAAATAGTTGTAAAAGATGGATACGCTACTGATATTACCGGTGGCGATAAAGCAGATGTATTGGTTAAGATGCTGGATGAGGTGGGACCTGAGGCGAGAAATATTGCCGAGATTGGGATTGGCACAAATGATAAAGTTATACTTAGCGGTTTGTTGCTTGAAGATGAAAAAAAACTTGGCACCGTTCATATAGCACTGGGTAATAATGTATCCATGGGGGGGAACGTGAATGTGCCAATTCATTTAGATGGTGTGATAAAAAACCCAACTATGTTTTTTGATGATAAAATGGTGATGGAAAACGGTAAATTGTTTGTTACCGTGTGATTTTTAGTAAGGGAGTAGTATTGTTTTTTGTTAGCATATATTTGGTTGCCATTATTCTGGCGAATTTGGTTGTTCTTTGGTTTGGTCCGGCTTCAACAATAATAAATGCTTTTTTGTTGATCGGGTTGGACCTTTCGATGAGAGATAGATTACACGACATGTGGGTTGGAAAACATCTGGTTCTTAAAATGGGTGCATTGATTGCCACTGGATCAGGTATTACCTATTTGTTAAATTCCGATGCGGGAATGATTGCGATTGCCAGTGTGATGGCATTTGGCTTTGCCGCATTAGTTGATACGACAATATATTCTGCCATGCGGAAAAGATCGTTTCTTATACGGTCAAACGCATCAAATCTGGGTGGTGCACTTGTTGATTCGATATTATTTCCTACAATTGCATTTGGTTCATTTTTCCCCTGGATTATCCTGGGACAATTTTTCGCTAAAGTTGCTGGTGGATTTTTATGGTCAATTTTGTTAAATAAAAACAAAGATAAAAATTTAGTAGTGCAAAGCTGATAAAATGAAAAGAAAGCGGAAAATACCATTACTCGAGATATTTGTAATCCTGTTTGCAATTCTATTATTGCAGGGGGAGTTTGGTTTAACCGAAGAAAGGAACTTCTCATTTTTCGATTATTTGAATAACAAAAATGACGGTAAAGATATCCCGCTAATTACCTCGCTGGCAGAATTGAAACAAATAAAACCAAACGAAGGCGCCACAATTAAAATGGATACAAGTATTGTCTCAGCATACCGGTCAGAAGAGGGGTATAAGTTAATTGGGTTGGCAGATATTGGAGAACGAGTAAAAACCACCATCGCTCTTTTTACAAATGATGTAGAGAAATTTAGAGCACTTTCATCTATTTCAAATACTGCTAGGTTAACAATAGCAATTGATGCAATAACTATAAATAAAGTGATACATAATCTGTCAGCTTTTGAGGACGAGTTTGTGCCAATAGAAAATACTGAAGTGAAGATTTTGGGCAAATTATTAGCATTCCAGTCAAATAGTAATATTTAATTAATAGATGTACGAATATTTATTTGCATTATTTTACCCCCTTATTTATATTTGGTCTAGATAAAAATAGATAAATTACTATTGAAAGGAATAATGTTATGCTTAAAAATTCTATTAGTCTCCTAATATCTTTATTTCTGGCATCTACACTAAGCGCACAAGATGACATGTTTTTTGAAAAAGGGGGAAATCTTGGTGGTTATGGTGAGTTACATTATAACTATGTAAAACCGGAAAATGGTGAGACAACTAAAACCCTTGATTTTCACCGATTTGTATTATTTTATGGCTATAACTGGACAGAAAAATGGTCATTTAAAGCAGAAGTGGAGATAGAACACAATTTTGTTGCTGATGATCACGGAGAACTTGAACTCGAACAGGCATATATTAACTATAAACATGCCGATTGGCTGAATATTCAGGTTGGCGTAATTCTTCCCTCGGTTGGGCTTTTAAACGAATTCCATGAACCACCTTTGTTTTTAAGTGTTGAGCGACCAGATTATCATAAAAATATTATACCTACAACCTGGTTTGGAAATGGTTTAGCTATAACAGGGAATTACAAAGCATTTGATTATAAACTGACCATCATGGAAGGTTTAAATGGAAACAAATTTAGTGAATCTTCAGGCATTAGAAGTGGAAGACAAAAAGGCTTTAAATCAAACGCCGAAAATTTGTTGTATAATGCCAGGGTAGATTATTACGGTGTTTCAGGGTTAAAAACTGGTATTTCTTTTACCTATAATAAAGCCTTCCATGAAATTGATGAAATACCATTCACACTCGTGGAATTCCATTCAACTTATTATAAAGATAATGTTTATGCAGTATTTGAATATGGAAATATAAGTTATTCTAATTATGAAATTGAAAAATCATACGGATTTTATGCTGATCTAGGTTATAATGTGGGTGGTTTATTAGGAATAAATGGTGAGTTAATACCGTTCGTACGCTTTACTGATTATAACCCTTCGGCTGTGACTAAAAGTGGTGGTGACGCAGAGATAAAGTATCATAATTCAAAATGGATGATTGGTACTGCATTTAAACCAATTCCTGAAGTAGTATTTAAAATTGATTATTCTTCGCAGAAAACTGAATTAGGTGATGCAAAAGTTGATTATTTTAACATTGGTGCGGGATACATGTTTTAATGAATCAGCACGAACGTATATTATTGTTACTGTTATTTTCGCCGCTTATGTTGTTCGCCGGTTTGAATGAAGAGATTAACTCGCTATTATATGAAGCTTATGGCAATGAATGCCAGATTGAATTATCAAGTATTAGTTTATCGGCCGGGATCATAGAAAGTATAGAGAAAAAATGTAAACAAAAATTTTATCGAGAACAATTAAATTGCTATACAATTACAACAGAGAGCGGTGATAGATTTACCGCTCTGTTGGATAATGTTTACGGGAAATCACTTCCGATTACATTTCTTGTTGTTTTCGATGAACAGGGTACAATAGATAATTCTTTTATCGTTAAATATCGTGAAACCCATGGCTATGGTGTGAAAAGTAAAGAATGGTTAAAACAATTCACAGGTAAAAACCAAAAATCAGGGTTTACTCCCGGCACGGATATACAAGGAGTAACCGGTTCAACAATATCAGTGAGGTCGGTTTCTACAGGAATCAAAAAGCTAACTTTACTTTATAATTTTATCCAGAAAAAATGACAATCACGTTGAGTAATATTGAGCCTGTTTTGAGAAAGTTTATACTTTTTTATGTATTAACCATGAGTGTTGGGGTATTACTCGGGTTATCATTTTTATTTCAACATACATCATTCACACCTGAACAAACAAAAGAGCATATAAGGGGTTCAGTATTTCAGGAAGACGAGATACCGGTAAATAATATCAAATATGAAAAATCGGTGAATGAGCTGTTAATGACTACCCATAACCATATAATCGGATTTTCGTTCATATTTCTGACGATTGGTGGAATATTTTATTTTAATACAATCGTCAATGGGAAATTAAAGATTTTTTTCATGCTTGAGCCATTTATATCAATTATCGTATCATTTGGGTCTATTTGGGGGATAAGGTTTGTTGCAGATTGGTTTGTTTATCCTGCAATAATTTCAGGAATGTTTTTATATGTAAATTTTATAGTAATGAGTGGAGTGATAGTTTATGAAATTTCAAAAAAAAGGGGTTTATGACCCCTTTTCGCTAATTTAGTGATTACAAAAAGCGTTATCAAGAATATTCAACTCGCCTTTTTCATACAGAATTGCTGCTTCATCACACAATAATTCATCGGTAATAACGGTTTTAATTCCTTGTGCTGTTAAATCATCAATTAATCTTTTACCCATGCCCTTGGAAATGAGAACATCGTTCTCTTTGAGTGCTTCGGCGAGCGATGCATGGCTGTGACCATGGTGATCATGCCCATGCTCGTGCTCGTGTTCATGGTCTCCATGTTTGTTCTGGCTATGGTTTGTAAAATTGTTTTCAATTTCAATTCTTGAAACTATTTCGCCGTTGTTTATTTCGAATTGTAAAAAGCCAGCGCATCTTCCAACATGACCTGAAACATGAATAAAATCATCTGTTGCAACTACGATTTTCATAAAACCTCCAAATAATAGAATCTGTTTATCTTTTATGATAATATGATGATTGATTTTTAATTACGATTCTAAATTTAATCAATTTAATACAGAATATCTTTTAATCGGATATAAATCTTTTTTTTGAGGTATTTATCGAGTTGACCTTGAAGATACTAAAAAACAAAATGGCTACCGCAAGCCACTGAAAAGGTGTTAGAATATTGCCGCGAAGGAAGTACTCAAGCAGCACGGCACTCAGAGGGAAGGAGAGTTCGTAGATAGTTGATGATGAGGCTGAAATTTTTTTTAGGCCGAAATAATAGAGGAATATTGCTGCGCCACCGGTCGAAAAGGCTATTATCCCAAAAACTATTAAGTGTGTTACGGTTATAGAACCAATCTCGTTAAAATTAAACATAAAGGAAGAAATAACTAATAGAATTACGGTCGACATCAAAAAACGAAGATAAGTAGCCGTGAAAAAAGTTGTGTTTTTTAACGCTCGTTTGCTTAATACGGTTGACATTGCAAATCCGCCGGCAGCTATTAACGCAAAAACAGCTGCGAGGAAAGTCTCATTTTTAATTGTAAAATCGGGGAAGCTAAGACCGAAAGTCATAAAGTAGGCACTAATTACGGCAAGAGCAGCCCATCCGTAAAACTTTCCTGCAGGGCGTTCTTTTAATATTATCCAGGCGAAAATAATGGCAAAAACAGGTTGCAGTTTTTGGATTAAAATAACTATCGAGAGATTAACAAAGTTTACATAAAATAGTGCTTTAGTAATTGCAAGAGTTCCAATTGCACCACCAAAAACAGCAACACCGGCAAAAGCCAGCCAGTCCTTTTTATGCATAGTTTTCAACTCATTGAAACGACTGAAAATAAAGGGGGTTAATAGGCTTGCTACCAATGCACTTTCAATAAGTACTACAATATTAACCGGCAAATCGTACAGGAAGGGGCGTAAAACCACTCCATCTACACCCCAAAGAATCGCTGCAGAAATTACAAACAAAGGACCGAAATTTTTTTTCACTTAGTGCCTGTCAATCGATCTCTATATTAAGAATGTAGTTTTTTATTGGATTCGGAGGCTAGTTTAACAATTGCTGCTAACTTTTCACGCAAAATCTTTATCTCATTTTCTAAAATTACAACTTTATATGACTCGGGTTTTTCGATGCCCCCAAGTAACCAATTTAAGTCGCACCCAAGATTCAGCAGCTTGATTAAAATTTTTGAACCGGGTTCTCTATTACCGCTTGTGTACTGGTGAAGTTGCTGTGGGGTAATTTCCATAGCATTGGCGAGTTTGGTAAGTGTACCATATTTTTTTTTCGCAAAAGAGCGAATTCTTTCACCAATTGATATACTTAGTTGGGTTGCTTCAAATAGTGAAGGGTCATCCCCGATGTTTTCTTCGAAAAGATTGAGTTCAAAAGGGGCTTCTTCAATTGCTTCAATAAGTTTATCGTAAAGATTTTCGTCAATATCTTCAGACTCATTAAGAAAATAATTTAATTGACGAAGGTTTAATCCAACTTGTTCAGCCAGCCATTCAAGTTGAATTGTATTAGAACGAATACGGAATTTAAGCTCATCAATTTTATTCAAAATCTACCCCGGTAAAAGTAAAATCTATAAATACAAATATAAAAAAAAAGTTTGAGTTAACATCGGTTGTATCAAATTGATCCCGGTGCAAAAAAAAGGAGAGCAAATGGCTCTCCTTTCAAGTAAGTATTAAAAATGTTGTTTACTTAAGTAATGTCATTTTTTTAGAGATTTTTTGATTGCCAGCCTGGATGGAATAAATATAAACTCCGGATGCCAAATTACTACCATCAATTGTAACCTTATAAACGCCTGGTTTATATTCTCTGGCGTTAATCATATTAGAAATCAACTCCCCGGTGACGGAGTACATGCTCATCGTGATAGTTGATGTTTCTGTTATGGAAAATTCAACTGTAGTAGTAGGGTTGAACGGGTTTGGATAATTTTGAGTTAGTGAAAACTCTGTTGGGACTGTATTCTCATCTTTCTCGATCGATGTAATAACCGGAAGAGTACCAGTATAAGCCCATTTTTCAGCTGTCCAACCATAGTATGACTGGCTATAGAAATTACCCGAGGGGTCAAAATCAAGATTATACACTGAAACATAACCAGAAGCTGTACCTGGCGAATCGACTGCGATACGATAAGCAGAAGAATCATTTTGAAGATAATTCCACATGTAAACATCAAGGGTATCAAGGTTTTCCGCGGTAAATGGATTTATTGTAAATATTTTACCGTAAGTATAACCAACATTGCCACGGAAACTAACGTCGTGTGCCATGAAAAGAAGGTTATTGCTTTCAAGATAACTCAAGCCCCATGGACCAGCATATACCGTGTCAACAGACCAGGTAGAATCAAAAACCATTGCTTCGTTATAGTAGTTAAAATCATCAACTTTGGTATAACCGCCATCAAAATCACCTTCAAATTTCTGGACTGATCTATCCTGGAAGTTTGATACCCAGATAGCAGTACCATCGTCGTTAACTGCGATACCGCGGGCTTCACCATCACCAGAAACCTGAATTTCATGTTTTACTGTCGGGGCGGTGAGTTGAGGGTCTGACCACGCAGGTTCGTTTGCAAAATTGTCATAAACACGGATGGAGCTAACATTGTTGGCAGTATCGTAAACTGTTACGAATACGTGACCGGCAGCATCAACATCGATTGCCCAGAGATAATCTGCACTTGTTGGGAGCCTGTATTCTGCAGATTCATAATCATCAGCACCCATTTGGAAAACAAGAATGTTTCTTTCAACATCGTTATTCGCAACGAAAATTTTACCGTCAGTCTGGTTAACAGCCATCGAATTAGCATCTTCCATGTTGACCTGGTCAAATCCTGAAGCCCAAACAGTTTGATATAACGTTTGGTTATAAGGAATGTTGCTAAGTCTTCCATTAGCAGAATCAGCATCGCGGTATGCAACCAGATAATATGCACCTTTACTTGAAGCATTAATAAGAGCAACAAATTCGTTGTCAGAAATTGCACCAACGTCAATCGTGTTTAAACCGGTACCATTCACGTCATCATCATAAGTAGCGAACTGGCATTCCCAAACTCCATCAAAAGTCTGAGCCTGAATTGAGGTTGTAAAAAGGGAAAAAAGAGCAATTAAGAAGAAAGCTCGTAGGATATTTCTCATAGATTCCTCCAAAAAGATTTGGTTAGTTAATAAGGCTAAAATTTATAATTGTCGGTAAATCTCATTTGTAATAACAGACAATTTAAAGTTCATCGTGGTATAAACTTTACAATTGTTTACTTCCCTCAGCGTAATCTCTCTGTCTAAAACTTCCGGTTCGGTCTTTATTTATCATCAATTACTGATAAATCTATTTTACGAATATTTTTATTCTATAGCAATTTTATTTTGTTAAAAAAATAACCTATTTATCTTACTTAAACCTTAATAATAAAGTGATAAAGAAGAAACATCTAAATTATTGACCTTCTCTTAATTTATAAGCGATATAAATAATTGCCCCGAAGGTAATGCCACTTATAAAAAAAGGGAACCTGAGACCCATAAATGCAGCAATAGTACCACTAAGTGAGGGTCCGAGAATGTTTCCCAAAATTTGAGCACTTGAACCAATGCCCATTACACCGGATTTCCTGTTGTGAGGAGTGTCTGCACTGATAGAAGCGAACATTAAAGGCAGCAATCCGCCATAACCGAAACCGAGTACAGCCCTTACCGGAGCGAGGGAATAAATATCCAGCACAACCAGATGCATCAAATACATAGAACCGGTAATAACTGAAGCCATTATTATCACGTTATTTATGCCTCGTTTTTGGGCCATTTTACCCCACAAGGGGGCAGAGATTGCGGTGAATATGCCTACAACACCGTATAGTAATCCTGTAATAGTTGTGAAAAATTCTTTTGATACGTGAAACTCTTCAACGTATAAAACGAAAATTGGTCGGATAAATGCAAAAGCAAATGATGTTAGGAGGATTAGATAAAAAGTGTAACGAAGTTTTTTGTTTTGGAAAACATACCTCGTGTTTTCTACAAGAGTAAACCGGTGATTGGTTCCGGATTCAAATTTTTTTTCCTTTACGTAAATAGCGAAGAAAATACCTGTAATAAATAAAAGAGCAGCAACAATAAAAAAGACCATTCGATTTCCGAAAATATCGGCTAGTAAACCGCCGACAAGCGGACCAATAACAGTTCCGGAAGCCACGGAAGTTTGAAGTAAACCGAGAGCGTAGCTGTTTTTTTCTTCAGGGGTATTAGCGGCAACCATTGCCATGGCAGAAGGTGTAAAACCACTCAAACCACCTTGAATAAATCTAAAAATTAGAAGCTGTTCCGGTGATTGGGCGATACCAATTAACAATTGTGCAATGGCAAGTCCGAAAATTGCTCTTAAAGAAATTAGTTTCCTGCCATACTTATCGCCAAGACTTCCCCAAACGGGCGTAAGGAAAAGGGAGATAAAAAAAGGACCGGCAAATATCCATCCGGACCATGCGGCTGTAGCGTCAACCCCTGATACTCCCAGATCCCTGATATAGAGTGGCAGGAAGGGAACTATAGCGCTCATACCCATCATAGCCAAAAACTGGCTAATCCAGATAAAGAAGAGGTTTCTTTTCCAAAGTTGCATAGCAGGTCTTATATTTTTGACTGTAAACTTATGAAATATTGTGTTTATTTATCACTGTTAATTTTCTTTGGTGAATAAGTGACTTGACAATTAAAGATATAGAGAATATATTAGCGTTATGGAAATCAGAAGGTTAATAACGTTTATTTTTATCGTTGCAGGTCTTTCCAACCTTTTTGCAGGTGCTTTTTTACATTATTTTCATGCCAAGAGTGAGGGTGAAAATGTTGTTTTAACCTGGGAAACAGGTGAGGAAGCAAACATAACCGAGTATGTGATACTCAGGGGAGTTGAAAAAGAGCAGATGGTGGAAATAGCAGTTGTAAAGCCTAAAGGGAGCAATTCCAATTACAAGTTTACCGATGAATCCGCGTACAAAACAAACGATTCTTTTTATATTTATCAGTTAAAAATATTAGATGGTGACGGTTCGGAAACTTTTTCAAATCATGTATCTGTTTCGCACCGCCCTTCGAGTGTAAAAAGAACATGGGGTAGTATTAAAGCTTTATTCAGATAATTCCCCCCAATCTATGATTCCCCTCGACCACAAAATTTATCTGGCTTCAAAATCACCCAGGAGAAGACATCTTCTGTCTTTACTCAATATTAATTTTGAGGCATTTTCTGTTGACCTTGATGAAAATATTGAAGAGAGTGAACATCCTGAAGAGGCCGTTACCAGACTTGCAGATCACAAGATGGAAGCCGCAAAGGAGATTAAGGATAGCGGGATTATAATCACTGCCGACACGATCGTGGTATTGGATAGTGACATTATCGGCAAACCGGTTGATGGTGAGGATGCTTGTAAAATCCTGAAAAGGTTAAGTGGAAATACGCATATCGTTTACACGGGTTTTGCAATCTTTAATCATTACAATGGTAAATTGATTTTAGATTTTGAAAAGACCGAGGTAACTTTCAGAGAATTACAGGAAGATGAAATCAAGAAGTATGTTGCCGGGGGCAGCCCGATGGATAAGGCTGGTGCATACGGAATACAAGATGATTTTGGGGCAGTGTTTGTTCAAAAAATTAATGGATGTTACTACAACGTGGTAGGTTTGCCTCTTGCAAAATTGTATAGTAGATTAAAGGAAATAATTTGATTGGATAAACTTAAAAAGAACATCATAATATTTTTAATACTATCCATTCTTATCTACCTGGGTTTATCCTTCTATGCCGATTACGAAGCAGTTCTTGAATCATTAAAAAAAATAGATATACTTGTCTTACCCCTCGTTTTTTTATTATCCTTTCTTAACTACCTTACACGATTTTTAAAATGGCACTATTATGTTAAAGTACTAAAAATAAATGTGCATGTTTTGGATTCATTTGGTATTTTCATGTCTGGTTTGGCAATGAGTGCCACACCCGGCAAACTTGGAGAATTATTAAAATCGTACCTGGTAAAAAAACTTAATGGTACACCCGTCAGCCGCACTGCACCAATAATATTTGCCGAAAGACTGACGGATATGTTATCAGTAGTAGCTCTTGCGATAGGCGGAGCGCTATTTTATGAGTTTGGTGTAAATGTTGTTATCATAACCGGAATCTTTTTTACACTTATTATCATCTTAATCAGCAACAGGAAATTATCTTTGGCATTTATTGACTTATTGCAAAAGATAAAATTTTTGAAAAAGTATATTAATCAAATTAAAGAATTATACGAAAGCGCGTTTATTTTAATCCGATTTCCCGCGCTCGTAAAAATGACGTTGTTAAGTTTTGTATCCTGGTTTTTCGAATGTTACGGCTTTTATCTGGTGTTAACCGGATTTGGGATTGAAGTTTCTCTATTCTGGTCGATCTTTGTTTATGCCTTCGCAACCATTGTTGGCTCTATAACAATGCTCCCCGGTGGGTTGGGAGCTACTGAAGGCTCAATAACATTATTGATGATTGAAAACGGAATTTCGAAAGACTTATCTGTAATCGCAACTTTTATAATAAGAGTAGCAACTCTTTGGTTCGCGATATTGGTAGGCACGATTAGTTTGATTATTTACCAAAAAAGAATCGGAAAGGTTGATATTAACAATAATTTACAGGAGCTCCGCAATGAGTAATTACAAGCATATCAAAGTACCAACTGAAGGAAGAAAGATCGAAGTTGTTAACGATAAACTATCCGTGCCGGATAACCCTATTATAGGTTTTATTGAAGGTGACGGAATAGGACCGGATATATGGAAAGCTTCAAAACACGTGCTTGATGCAGCAGTTGAAAAAGCATACGCCGGGAAGAAAAAAATTGCCTGGATGGAGCTATACGCCGGTGAAAAAGCAGTTAGTGTTTATGGTGAAAACGAATGGTTGCCAGAAGAGACAATTGAAGCTGTTAAGGAATATATTGTTGCGATAAAAGGACCACTTACTACCCCTATCGGAGGTGGGATCCGGAGTTTAAACGTGGGTTTAAGGCAGAAACTTGATTTGTTTGCCTGTGTACGTCCCGTAAAATATTATGATAGTACACCAAGTCCGGTGAAGGAGCCGCAAAATCTTGATGTAGTGATCTTTAGAGAAAATACCGAGGATGTTTACGCTGGTATAGAATTTCGTTCGGGTACTGCCGAGGGGGACGAGATAGTAGAGTTTATCAACACTAAATATGGAAAAAATATCAGACCAAAATCAGGAATCGGCATAAAGCCAATGAGTGAATTTGGTACCGAAAGATTGGTTCAGAAGGCAATTCAGTACGCGATAGATAAAAAGCGAAAAAGTGTTACACTTGTTCATAAAGGTAACATCATGAAATTTACCGAAGGAGCGTTCCGTGACTGGGGTTATGCAACTGCAAAAAAATACTTCAGGGAACAGATTATAACTGAAGATGAACTTTGGGATAATTTTGACGGTAAAATGCCCGAGGGTAAGGTTTTAATCAAGGACAGGATAGCTGATAGCATGTTCCAGCAATTATTACTTCGCCCGAGTGAATATGATGTTATTGCAACTCCCAATCTTAACGGGGATTACCTTTCGGATGCGTGTGCAGCCCAGGTTGGTGGATTGGGGATTGCCCCCGGTGCGAATATAAGCTATAATCTTGCAATCTTTGAAGCTACTCATGGTACGGCACCCAAATATGCAGGAATGGACAAGGTTAACCCCGGTTCTGTAATACTTTCGGGAGTTATGATGCTTGAATATCTTGGTTGGGATGAAGCGGCACGGATGGTTGAAGACGCGATGTCTGAAACAATAAGCTCTAAAAATGTTACTTATGATTTTGCGCGTCAGATGGAAGGTGCAACAGAAGTAAAATGCTCTGAATTTGGGAACAAAATTGTTGAAAATATGTAGATCACTAATCAAGGGGAGAATAACAGTAAGTGGTTTTATCCCCTTGATTTTAGTTATTACAAAAACTATATTGATATCAATTGACCCAATAATAAATAACAAAGGAGGAATTTATGTCTGATGAACAAGGAGCCGGAAAAGGTTTCGTAATGGGATTTATCACCGGTACAATGGTCGGTTCGATTGTAGCCCTTCTTTATGCACCCAAATCGGGTAAGGAACTACGCACGGAAATTAAAACAAAATCCGACGAGTACCTTGATGAGGCAGAAACATATCTTGAAAATGCCAAGGTAAAAGCAAATGAGCTGATTCATGACGGAAAAAAAAAGTCAGAATCTCTAATAACGGAAGCTAAAACAAAAGTTGATGAGCTTTTAAAAGAAGCAGAAAAAGTTATCGAAACAGCAAAGAGTAAAACCGGTGAATATGTTGAGGATAATAAAAAAAAACTAGAGACTGAAGGTGAAAAGCTTAAAACAGCTGTAAAAGCCGGTATAGACACCTACAAATCAACAAAAGAATCATAAAAGCGAATGGGTATATCGGAAATTCTCATCCTGGTCTTATTACTTTTTTCGATTATCGCAGTAATAATGTTGATAATTACGTTAAAAAAGCTTGGTGATTTTACAGAAAAGATTAGCGGGGATATAACTGAAATTAAAAATGAAGTAATCCCCGCGATTCAAAAATTAGATAAAACTCTGGAAAACACATCTGAAATAACCGGAAGATTAGAGAAACGAAGCGCAGAAATAGATGAACAAATAGCGGGTATCAGGGAGCGTATAAGTTCATTCAGCAGCGGAATGTCTCTAGGTTCAGGTTCTCAAAATCCTATCAGCCAATTAGTCAGCAACTTGAAGGCTATCTCGCAAGGAATTTCTACATTTTGGTCAGCGTTTCGTAAATAAATTATTCA
>Ga0209692_10004268_pt1 | contig 13070 bp, 6 predicted proteins | sample tdDd472_FD_187129 | JGI IMG/M metagenome (GOLD analysis project Ga0209692, IMG submission 187129) | Marine sediment microbial communities from the Atlantic coast under amendment with organic carbon and nitrate - tdDd47.2 (SPAdes)... | ecosystem: Environmental > Aquatic > Marine > Coastal >...
ACCCAGATGTTTGCGCCAGTTGTGCAACAGTGACACGACCGGGCCCACCACCGGATCGGCAGTCTCCTTGCGCAAGACTCGCCAGAGACCGTGGGGCGGCAACCGGATTCCGTCGCCGTCATGGCGCTGCAGACCGCGTCGTGCCAGAACGGTTTGCAGGCCGGCTTCATCCAGTCCGCCGAGTGGCGAGCGCAGGACCGTGGCCAGAGCCACATCGTCCTCGGGCCAGATCAGCCAGCGCAGCAGCGCCAGCAGGTCCTGGATCTCGCGACCCGCCGCCAACATGCCCCTTCCCGCAGGTTCAACAGGAATACCTGCGCCCCGCAGCGCCTTTTCGTACACGCTGATACCGGTACGGGAACGACACAGCACCAGGATATCGCGCCAGCGCAGGGACCGCTGTTGCAAGGCATCACCGTGTCCCTGCCAGGTCTGCGCTGCCCCGTTGACCAGCGCGGCGATGAGGTGGGCCGTCGCCCCTGCAGCCCGCTGATCACCGCTTCGTCGGGCATCCGGCTCCTGGTGCGGTTCCTCCTCGTCATTCCCGCTACCTTCGGCGACAAAAGGACTGACGATCCGAACCTGTCCCGGAGCCTCGCCGCGGGCCCAGGCCTGTGCCACATCATCGACTTCACCTGGATCCAGGGAGTCGGCCAGAGGCGGCGACTTGAACAGGCAGCCGACGCTGTCGACAACGGCGCCGAGGCTGCGAAAATTGGTTGGCAGACTCAGGACCGATTGTCCACGACTCTCGAGCAAGCGACACACTTGCTGGAAAATGAGCGGTTTCGCGCCACGGAAGCCGTAGATGGATTGCTTGCCGTCGCCGACGAAGAACACGGTCCGGCGACGTCCCGCCGCATCTCCGGACAGGAACTCGGCCACGAAGGGCTCCAGGATGTCCCACTGGTTGAAGTTCGTGTCCTGGAACTCATCCAGCAGGATGTGCTGAAGCGAGTCATCCAGCCGGTAGAGCAGCGACACGGCGCGGCCACTGTCGGCCATCAACTGACGGGCCATGGCTTCCAGATCCTGGAAATCGACGACCCGATCGCGGTCTTTCAGCTCGTCGTAGATATCCAGCAAGCGCAGGCCAAGGCCCAGCAGGCTGTGGTTCTGCTGATACAGCTCCAGATATCGGACCCGTCGCAGCACCTCGAATACCGGCAGCGCCGACTCGATGATCGAATCGATGTAGCGGCTCTTCAACTCGGGATCGCGAATCCTCGAAAAAGTGCGGACCTTCTTGTCCTTGGTCAGGAACACATCCTGGCAGCGTTCAATCATCTCGTCAGCCCAGTGGGCGTCGCCGACGGAACGCTCATCCATGGCCGCCAGAACGGACGTGGCTTTCTCTACCAGTTTCGCCAGGTTGTCAGGCAGGGATTTGCTGAAATCTGCGCCCAGTGCCCGGCTGACCTTCGACGTCACCTCGTTCACGAAGCACTTCAGGGCGACGCGCAGAGGCGGTACGAACCCGCCCAGGGTCGGCGATCCGTCGACACCCTCCTCTCCGAACAAGGCCTCCCGCAACTCGACCAGGGCCGGTTCCAAGGTGTCCGCTCGCACGGGCCGGATTGGTTGCGAGACCGGATCTGGTTCGTCTTCCGGAGCAGGAACGCCAGCAGCCGACAATCGGCTCAGCCACCGCTCCAAACGCATTCGAGATTCGAGCAGCTCATTCATGGCGTGGCGCGTCGAATTCGGGTCCTTGCCCAGTTGTTGAGCCAGAGCAGAGAGCTGCGGGTCCCGAACCGTTTCCCTTTCCAGGCGTTCCAGTGCCTCGTCCAGCAACTCCTTCGGGTTCTCCAGGACGCGGGTATGGGGATCCAGACCGACCTCTGCGGCGAACCGACCCAGAATTGTCTGACAGAAGGAATGAATCGTTCCCACATTGAGGCCCGTGGAATCCTCTAGAACCAGTTCATAGAGGCCCCAGGCCCGGGCCAGCTCCTGCGAGGTGGGCTCGGGATCCGAGCGGTCGCCGAAAAGGGTGCGCAGCGTATCACGCAGGGAAGCCTCATCGGCGGCAGCCATGGTGGTTGTCTGCAGCAGCAATCGTTCGCGGATCTCCACCGCCGCCTTCTTGGTGAAGGTCACAGCCAGGATGGCCCGGGGATGGGCCCGCGCCGGGGTTTCCTCAATGCACAAGCGGAGAAAGCGATCAACCAAGACCCGGGTCTTGCCCGAACCGGCCGACGCTCGCAGAGCGACCGAATGGTCCGGAGCTGCAGCCCGGCGCTGGATGCTCGTGGCCCTGGCGATCGAATCAGCACCCACGATTAACCCACCTCCTTGCGGTTGACCAGGCTATCCAACTTGATCTCCAGATCCGGCGGCATCGGGCGCTCCTCGATACGGCACACGCCGCGGAAATCACAGTGGGAACAAGGCAGGTGACTCTCCCCGTCGCCGGCATACTCGGCCGGCAAGAGAGGAAACTCTCCCTGGCCCGCCGCCGCCGCGGCGCTCAGTTCCAACAACCGGCCGGCTGCCCTCAGCAAGAGCAACCTGCCCTCCGGACTGGCCAGCGCCAGATGGGGTCCGTTCTTTGGCGGCCCGATGCCGGTGTCGGTCAGACCGTAGTAGAAGGCCTCGGCAACCCGGGAACCGATAGCGGCGACCTCAGCCAGACCGCCTGCCTCGACAGCAATGGAATAGAGGGCGATCTGCAAGTCCTTGAGATTCTCCACGGATTTCCCGCTGGGCAGCTTGCCGGTCTTGTAGTCGATGATCGCCAGCCCTGGACCTCCATCGCTACGGCAGTCCACCCGATCGATGGTTCCACGCAGCACTACATCTTCGGGGATCGCCCCCGTCGGCAATCCGGCGGAAACACCGAGGTCCCCGGCCAGCTGGTGAGCCCAATCCCTCACCTGGGTCAGGGAGATGCGGAAACCGGCCTCCAGGGCCAACGGCGTCCAGTCGGCGGCACGCGTGATCTCGTGTTTCACCAGCCCGGGAACCAGACGGCGGAAACTCTCCAACCAGAGCCTACGGACGGGCAAGGCCTCGGAACCAGGCAGGAACGCGGCCGCCGCCGCCGCGTCCAGGAACTCGGTGGCCAATATGGCATCACCCTGCTTCAGGGCCGCCAGTCCGTCTCCACCTGGTTCCAGGAACGAATGCAAAGCCGCGTGGACAAGGCTGCCGTACTCCTGCCGGCCGAACTCCTCCTGGACTTCCTCAGCAGGACGCAGGGCGAAACCCCGTTCGAGCAGGAAGCGGTAGGGACAATCCCGCCAAAGTCGTAGCGCCGACCAGCTCAGCTCGTTCAGGGTGCGCAGCGGTACCTGCGCCTCGGGCCGCGTGGCCGTCGGCCTGGACGGAGCGGCCGGCGTGGGACCGCTGTCGCCGACCCGCCACAGAGGGCGGTCGACGACCGTCCCGATCGTCCCGATCGTCCCCGCTCCCAGCTGCAGGCGAGTGACGAAAGGGGACGGTAGAGCAGGCTCGCCTTCGCATTCGGTCGCCCAGGTGAGCAGTGCCCGAGGTGCGGCGTGCAACAGGCGCAGGAAGAGCTCGGAATCCCGACCCAGCCCGTCCCGCCAGGACGGTAGTCCCAAACGATCGCGGATTCTCCCGCCGAGCAGCAGCGGACGTCGGGTCCGGGAGGGGAAAACGCCGTCGTTCAAACCGGCCACGATCAAGCGATCGAATCGTTCGAGACGAGCCTCGACCAATCCCAGCACCTGCACGGGCAGGTGGCGCGCCCGGTGAGGGGCCACGTCCTGTCCTGCCAGCAAGCGGGTCATGTCGGCGGAGAAACCGGCCAGGGTCACCGGTGGCAATCTGTGCCCGTCACTTTCGATGAGGGCCAGGAGACGAGCAGCCGCATTCACATCCGCCCGCTCCCGGGACTCGGCGAGAGGCAGTTCCGGCACGAGTCGTGTCCAGGTCTCCCGGAGCGCCGATACGTACTCTTGCCAGGCTCGTGGCTGACCTCCGGCTACGGCTAGCAAAGGCTCGAAACCAGCGGCAATGGCCTCGATGAACTCGACCATCCCGTCTCTCTGATCCGGGAACAAGCGACGGGCCGACTCGTCCCGGTCCGTCGCATGGGCCTGCAATCCGGCCAGGCCGCCAGCCGGGATACTACCCCGGCGAAAGAGTCGCTCCAGTCGGAGTGTCCAGAGACCATGCCCTCCCTCGGACAATGGCAAACGGACATAAGGGTGAGTCAGCACCTCGAGTAGCGACTCGGCTCGCAGGTCGGTCAGCGCCGCCCGCATGAGGAAGCGCACGAGCAAACCCGCCGGTAACACACTCAGCGGTTGCCCGTGACTGTTGTCCGGATCCAGACCTGCATCGATCAACTGGGCCACGATTCGGGCGGCCAAACCCGGATCACCGACGGCGACGCCGATCCGCTGCTCCGCTTCCGGCGTCTGCTGCAATATCTCCACTACACGATCAGCCACGGCCCGGCTCTCGATCTCCGGATCCGCGCAGGGCATCAGCTCCAACGGGCCGTCGGGAGCCAGCAAATCGACCGAATCTCCGATCTCGACCAGGCGTTCCCTCAAGGGAACGACGGCACCCCCCTCGTTCACCGCGATCGCGGCGGCACCCGCCGAATGCCCGGGCAACAACTGCTCGATACGTCCGGTCGGTGCCAGCGGACCGGTCCCTTCGGCTTCGTTGCTCCACGTGGCACAGAATACCCGTGACAATGTCGAAGTACTTGTCGGGAGATAAGACCGACCCTTGTCGCTATCGACCAGGATCCGGTCGACCAATTTCGCGCGGATGGGATCGAGACGGCCGAAACCGGCCACGAGGGCGAGCCGGGGCACACATCCAGCCCGTGCGGCCCCATCAGCCAGAGTTTCGGCCAGATCGACAAGCCGGTCCACCTCGTCGACGGGAATCACACGGCGATAGATTCGCCAGACCTCTCGCGCCCGCGCCAGATCGGCCGCAGCGATGTCGGCACCGGCGGCTCCTGCCAACCGGATCAGTTCCTGGTCCGGCAACGGTTCTTCAAGCAGCAGAGTCATTTCGTGCAGGCGCGTCTCATCGAAGAATCCCACGAAATCCTCCGCCAGACCGGGAGCACTCCCTTCCCGTCCCTGCAACCAGGAGAGCCCTGCCATTTCCCGGGCCAGAATGACCCCTCGCAGAGAATCGGCCGGCGACTCGGATTCGGCGAGGCCCAGGGCCAAGGTGGCGGTTTCGGCCCACTGGGAAAGGGTCTCGATCCGGGGCAGCAACAAAGTGTCCCGGCCTGATTGTTCCAGCAGCCGCATGCCCAGGGTGCGACAGGCCCGAGCCGACGGCAGGACCACGAGACCCGCCGATAGATCGCCTTCGCCGTCAGGATCCAGCTCGCACAACAGATCGGTAGCCAAGCGCTCCAGAAGGTCGACTGCAAAGGGAACGCGGACCGTGGTAAAGGTCATGGGTGGGCCTTCGAGAAGTGCATGATCTCGGTAACGGATTCTGAAGCGAGACTAGCACACGCGCCGTTGGTGGTCAGCGCTTATGCAATCCAGTCGTCACGATCGCCAGCGACACCAGCAAACCGGGGAAGATGGCCTCGATACCCAGCCAGGGCTCACCCTGCCCCAGCACCAGCCAGCACAGGGCCGTGCTACCGGCCGCGACCATGGCCGCCACGACACGCCGCGACCCCAGACGATACGGGGAGTGGGCCAGCGCCAGGGGCAACAACAGCACGGGAGTGCCGATACTGCCCAGGGTCTTCCAGAGGCTGATCACCGAGCCGGCGACCAGGGCGAGAACCACCGCCAGAATCGCCGTTGCCAGCAGACTCCAGCGGATCAAGGGCAGGGACGCCTCCTCATCTTCCGCCATACGCCGACTGCCCCAACGCCAGCGCCCGATGAAATCCCGACCCAGGGTGACCGCACAGATGAAAGCATAGCTGTCGACCGTGGACATGATGGTCGCCAGCAGTCCAACCATGAAAACACCCTGCCAGAAGGGAGGCAACACCGCCACCGCCAGAGCCGGAAAGGCCTGCACCGGATCGACCAGGTCGGGCAACGCCGCCCGGGCGTAGAGTCCGGCGGTAGTGGTCAGGAAATCGAAAACGATCCACAAGCCGATGGCGGCGAAGATTCCGCCTCGCGCGATGGCCTCGCTGCGGGCAGCGTAGCAGCGCTGGTAGAAAGCCGGCTCGACCAGAGTGGACAAGGCGATGAAGTACCACACGGCTATGGCCTGGAAGCCGAGGCCTCCATCCCAGGTCAGGTGTGTGGCTGGTAGGTTGACACGCAGGTAGTCCCAGCCACCGAATCTGCTTATACAGAAGGGAACGAGGACTATGAACGCGCCGAACATCAGGAAGAACTGGATGACATCGGTGGTCACGACGGCTCGCAATCCGCCCCGGAAGACGTAGGCCACCGAGAACACCGTACCCAGGACCACCCCCACCCACAGCGGCAACCCGGTGGCCAGGGACAGCAGCACACCCAGCATCAGGACGTAGGCAGCCGGCGCGGTCATCACGAAGAGTACCCCGGCGCCCACCAGAGCCGCCGGTCGGCCGTAGCGCTCCTCCAGCAGATCCGGCACGGTCAGCATCCGGCTGCGTCGGGCGCGACCAGCCAGAAATACTGCGAAGACGGCGGCAAACAGATAGTAGGGCACTCCGAAGACCAGCCAGTTACTGATTCCGTACTGCCATGAGTACTCGCCGACGCCAAGAATGCCGCCGTACCAGGTCGTCACCAGTGAGGCGGTGAACGCAGGCAGGGTCAGACGCCGGCCCGCCACGATGTAATCCACCGCGCCGGAGGCCGGTCCGCGAAACAGGCGCAAAACGATGTAGAGCAAAAACAGAGCGTAGAAGACGCCGGCCAGGGAAGGCACGTCACTCGTCTCCGAAGCCGTCATCCTCGAAGGACGGTCCCAGCTCCCGATCCACCGCCACGAGAATCGAGCCGGTGCCCACCGAGATCAGCAACGGCGACATCGTCACCCGATTGCTGATGGTCGCCTGGCCACCGATCGCGATGGTCTCGCCCAGCAAGGGATACATGGCCCCTTCAAGGGTCACTCCGGTCACCGGACCACTGAGGGGCATGAGGGAGAAGCGGGTGCCTGTGGGCAACTGCCAGGAGGCCTGGCTGCCTGGCCCCAGGCGCACCGTATCGGCGTGATAGCCCGCGATACAGATACGCAAGGAGTCGGCGAACCGCTCCAGCAAATGACAGTTGAACAAGGTGTGATCCAGACGCCAGCCGGTGGCGCCCATCAGAACGATCTCCTTGATCCCACGCTCGGCCAGGAAGAGGATCGCCTTCTCGCTATCGGTGGTGTACTGATCGTCCACCTGGAGGAAGCGCGGCCCGTCGCGTCCGTTGAGGATACGGCCCGCCAGGGAGTCGAAGTCCCCGATAACCACATCCGGCATCGTCGGCAGATGGTCGTAGGGATGACCGGCGGCATCGGCGCAGACAAACAGGTCGGCACCGGTCAGCCAGTAGCGCAGTAGCGAATCCGGAGGCGGCGGGCCGTCGCAAAGCACGACGGCCCGCGGTCCCTTCCGGGGGAAAATCGGGCAGGAGGCTCCGCCTTTTTCCGGTTCGTAGTCAGACATCAGAAGTTGTAATCTACTCCGAGGACGTAGTTCCGCCCCGCAGCCGGGGTGTAGTGATTCTCACCGTAATAGTATCCCCATGTTTCATACTCGGTGTCACTAAGATTTCTCAGATGGACAAAAGCAGTGGCACCATCGAAGGCTCCCAGACCGGTCTTGCCCAGGTCGAACCAGAAGGACAGGTCCACGGTCGACCAGGGATCGATGGTCCGTTCCGCGTTCCCCGAGTTGTCCAGATACTGCTTGCCGGTATTGCGCAGTCGCACCTGGGTGAGAACGGCAGGGTGCCAAACGGCCTGCCAGGCGACCATCAGAAGATGCTCGGGAAAGAGGGCGATGGGGTTGCCGCTGTAGTCGTAGATCGAGCCGTCCCAGTCGTGAAAAAGAAACTCATTGAACTCGTCCCAGCTCCGGGATGCCGCCACCTGCAAGCTGTGGTTCTGCGTCATCCGAGCCCGCAACCCCAGCTCGATCCCGCGATGCAGGGTCTCGCCGGCATTGCCGCGGATACTACTGCCGTCCTCGCTCACGCCGCCGTAGGGCACGATCTCGTCGCGAAAGTCCATCCAGTAGCCGCCCAGGGTGAAGCTCAGCCAACGGTTCTTCCAGGACATGCCCAGCTCGTAGTCCACCACCCGTTCCTCTTTGACGTAGGGATCGTACCACTCGACGAAGGCAATCTCTCCTCCGGCATCGAGCACGTTGCGGCTGCGCCCGAACAACGGTTGGGCGCCCAGGTCGCTGCCACTGGACCAGGTATCGAAGAGTTCGCCGTCGGTGGGTTCGCGGTGGTTCACACCCACGCTGCCGTAGGCCGCCAGATCACCGCCGACGACCCTGCTCGGCACCTGCCACTTCAAGGCGCCCTTGGGGTTGAAGAAGTCGTACTTCACAGTGTAGGCATTGCGCTGGTCCCCCACGAAGTTGCCCACCTCGTTCTGCTGGAAGCGGTACTGCTTGTGCTGGTAATGCAGGTCGGCGGTCAACTGCACGCCACTGCCGAAATCCCAGCGCTGGTTGGCGTAAAGGGACGCCGCGTCCTTGTCACCGGTGTACTCGTGGTACTTGTGGGTGTCGACGAAGTCGGCCGGGGTGTAGCCCTCGGCCCACAGCACGTTGCCCCAGTGGTTGGAGTGGAAAGTGTACCAGTCGCCACCGATCAGCAGCCGACCCGATCCCTGGTTCCAGTTCAGGCTCGGGATCCAGCCCACATGTTCCTTGCGCACCCACTTCCGTCGGATCAGATCCACATCCTCGTCGGGATCCAGACCCAGGCGCTGGTCCAGGGCGTAGTCGTGGGCGGAGGCCTCCTCCTTGTAATTCTCGTAGAAACCCTCGCCCTGGATGTAGTAGGCCCGGTTTATCAGCGTCAGGCGGTCATTCAGGTAGAGGGTGTTGTGCAGCTCGTAGTGGGGCTGGCGAAAATCGTCCACGGCGTTGTGATAGGTTTCCATGTTTGCCGTCCGGTCCTGCTCCAGGATGGACTCGGGCACCGCGTCCCAGGCGTGGTGCGTCACCTCCCGGCCGGTGTAGATGTTGATTCGCGTCGTCGATTTTTCGGTCTCGTGGACACCACTCCAGAACACGGCCCAACCTTCGTGGCCCGAACGCTGCCGATAGCCGTCGGTCCCCTGGCGTGACAGTCGTAGCATCGATCGGAAGCCCTTACCCAGGTCTCCGGTCTGATAGCTGATCATCTGACGCGAGGTGCCGTAGCTGCCCCCGTTGAGGGAGAACTTGCCCTGAGGCCGGGCCGCCAGACCCGCCGCGACGATGTTCACGGTACCGCCGATGGCGGTCATGCCGCCGACCGAGTTGGTGATTCCCCGCTGGACCTGGATGTCCTCGATGCTGGCTGCCAGATCCGGCATGTTCACCCACCAGACCTGATGGTCCTCGGGATCATTCATGGGGATCCCGTTGAACAACACCCCCACGCGGCGCTGGTCGAAGCCTCGGATACGCAGGTAGGTATAGCCCAGTCCGTTGCCAGCATCACTGTAGGCGAAAACCCCCGGCAAGGATTGCAGCAGCAGGGGCAACTCCAGATCCGGCTCTCGGTACTTCAGTTCCTCTCCGGTGATGTTCGTTACATTCATCTGGGTGTTCTGATCGTAGCGGGACGCGGTGACGACGACGTCACTGTCCTGGTAGACCTGATCCTGGGCATGCACGCCCGGAACAGCGACCAGCAACGGAAACAGAATCGAAAGGACGGGAATCAAGCAAAGATGTCGCAGCATGGCTCTCACCTCATGGTGTTGGCCAGGCAGTAGGATCTGGAGGCAACAAAAAAGGCGCCTCCGTCAGGCGCCGAATGCGGCCCGTTTCCCTACGCCGGCATGATCCGGTTCAGGTTCCAAGGGTTTATCTCAGGCTGGCTTCCGACGTGCGGAAGCCGCCACCCCTAACGGCAGCGGAATCATAACCTCGGCGAAGGGGGCTGTCAATTGAAGGTCAGTTGCGTGCCAGAGCCTCGAGGCGTTGCCTCAATTCGGCCGCCTTGGCCAGCAGTAGATGGTCGGCATCGGCCCGATACAGGGAGCGTTCGAGGCGATCCAGGAGCTGGCCACTCTCCTGGTAGCGACCCAATTCGAGACAGGCCTCGGCCCCGACATACAGTGCACGTCCGACGCGTGGGTTGAGCTGCAGAACCAATCCAACCTGGCGCAGAGCCTCGTCGGACTTGCCGCCTGCCTGCAGACACGCGGCGTACTCGACCCGGACGTTGACCAGGTCATGGGGATAGGCCTTGCCTTCGGCCAGTTCCAGACGCTTCTGCCACAGCGGAATCGCCTCGGCGAATCTCTTCTCGTTCTGCAGCAGCAGCGCCGTCAGCTCGGCCCGTGAGCCATCGACCTTGCGGATGGTCTCCCGCTTCATCTCGTGCTCGGAGCCCTCCTGCCAGGAAGTCAGTGCCGAATCCATGATGGCGTGAGCAGCGGAATGGTCGCCAACGGATGACAGGCGAAAACTACGGTAGATGGCGCTCCGACCGTCGGTGGGGTAGTCGACGATATACTCGGCGGTGGCCGGATCCAGTCGGTCCCAGTTCTCGTGGGCGTAATAGACGGTGACGGCCAGCTGCTTGACCTCACGTTCGAAGCTGGTGCCGGTCACCTGGGTCGAAACCTGAGCCAGAAGGTCCACGCCCTTGTTCACTCGCCCCTGGGCAATGTAGGTACGAGCCAGGAAGATCCAGGGATGGACGAAATCGGGCTGCAAGCGGATGGCCTGCGTCAGTTCCTTTTCGGCCTCTTCGTAGCGGCCCATGTGGAACAGGACCTCGCCCAGGGAATCGTGGGGATTGGCGATGTCCGGAGCCAGGAAGGCGTAGCGCTGGAGCAGTTCGAGAGCCTCGTCATAGTCGCCCCGGAAGAAGTAGATGTAGCCAAGTTCGTTGTAGGCCGCCGCATAGTTGGAATCCCGGTCCAGGACCTGGCGCCAGATTCGCTCTGCCTCGTCACTGTCCTTCTTGCCCTTGGCCTTGGCCGCCAGTGCCGCCAGCACGATCAGGTCATCGGGGGCGACCTTCTGCAACTCCACCATGACGGAATCCCGCCCGGCACGACGATCCACATCCGCAGCAAATCCGCCGTGGAGCCGCAGCTGCACTTTCATGCGCTCGATATCGTCCTCGATACTCCGGGTCAAACTATCGGCGACCACCCAGATGGAATCGCGTTCACTCATCCGTCCCTGCCAGCCGTAACACTCCATCAGCGCGGCGGCAGCCATGGCGAATTCAGGATCCAGCTCCAGGGCGCGCTCAAGGGCATCCACGGCCTCGATGAACTGGAACGAGACCAGACGCTGGTTTCCCTCGAGATACAGGGAATAGGCTTCGTCGCTGGCGGTCGTGAGAGTGCGTTCGGTGGGCCGGTGCAAGGCCAGACCGGTGGCGATCAGGATGAGAGCTACAACGAGGATGACGGCAAACTTTTTCAGACTCAAGCCTCCCGGCTTGTCCCACAACGACAGAAGGGACCGATTTTCAATGGTTTAGCGGCCCTGTTGTGGTTCTACGTAAAACAGTACGCCGATGTTGCAAAAAAATCCATCCAATGATGAACCACATCGGTTGCTACGACTCGTCCCGCGACTGCTGGCTGAACAACCGGCGCAACGTGTCGAGGTCTCGCTGGCGGTCTTCCGGGGATTCCGCTTGCTTCAGGGTCGAAACCGAACGACCCAGCACCTTCTTGATGAACTGCTGCAAGCTGCGTTCCACCTCGGCGGCCATCTCATCCGAACGATTCTTGCGCACGAACCCCACCTGCTTGTCCTTCAGGTCCTCCAGGTAAGCCCGGAACTCGGCCACCGTCGGCCGCAGGTCCACATCCTCGAGCCACCCCTGTAGGTCCTTCAGCTCCTCGGCGATGATGCGGTCGGCGTGGGGCAACTGGCTTCGCCGGGCGGCCAGGTTGCCCTGCACGATCTCATCCAGGTCGTCGAGGCCGAAGACGAAAGCGCCCGTCAGTTCACCCACTTCCGCCGCTATGTCCCGGGGTACCGCGATATCCAGCAGAAACAGGGGCATGCCGCGTCGCGAAGAAACGGCCGTGGCCACCATATCGGCGGTGATCACCGGCTCCAGGGCACCGGTGGTACTCAGGACGACGTCCACCTCGCCGAGGCATTCGGCCAATTCATCCCAAGCGCGGGCTTGGACCCGCTGCCGGACACCCGACACCTCAGGTTCGTTGCCCTCTTGTTTGAGCCGCCGTTCCTGTTCTGCATTCAACGATTCGGTCAGCTCGGCAGCCTTCTCGTAGCTACGATTGACCACCGTCAAGCGGCCGATGCCCTGCTGCAGGAAGTGCCGGGCGGCCAAAGCGCCGGTTTCGCCGGCGCCAACCAGCAGCGCCGTGTGTTCCTCGAGGCTGGCAAAGAACTTGCGCGACAGCTCGACCGCAGCGAAAGCCATACTCACGGCTCCGGCCCCGATGCGTGTTTCGGTGCGCACCCGCTTGCCGGCCCGAAACGCGCCCTGGAAGGCCCGCAAAAGACCCGCTCCCAGTTCGTGGTGCTCCCGAGCCTGGCGGTACGAATCCTTGAGCTGACTCGAGATCTGGGGCTCGCCCAGCATCATGCTCTCGAGGCCCGACGCCACGCGGTAGAGATGATCGACGGAATCCAGGCCGATGCGATACTGGGCATGGCAACCGAAGAAGAGCTCGGCATCCACCCCGACGGTCGTCAACGCCCGCTCCAACATCTCGGCGGGTCGACACTCGGCTGTAGTCTCCAGATAGATCTCTGTTCGATTGCAGGTAGAAACGGGGAGGACCGAGACGAACCCTTCCTCGCGCTGCAGGGCCGAGATCAGACCGAACACCTTCTCCGGGTCCATGTGAGCCCGTTCCCGGACCTCTGTCGGCGCCCGATGGTGATCGATGCTCCAGGACTGCAATGTTGTCGCTTCAGTCATGTCCATCCTCAACCACGGACGTCCAACGCACCGCGGGATTGCTTGGCATCGACTTCCAGAATGCTGTTC
>Ga0209692_10004270_pt1 | contig 13064 bp, 12 predicted proteins | sample tdDd472_FD_187129 | JGI IMG/M metagenome (GOLD analysis project Ga0209692, IMG submission 187129) | Marine sediment microbial communities from the Atlantic coast under amendment with organic carbon and nitrate - tdDd47.2 (SPAdes)... | ecosystem: Environmental > Aquatic > Marine > Coastal >...
AAGGATTTTCTGGAACATTTGGGCTTCACCCGTAGGGTGACTACGAATAAAACCCAAATAACCCATAAAATCCTTAATCTCAAGCGCTTCAGTGAACCTCGCTACGAAGTCAACTGAGTTTTTTAGGCTTATGGTGCCGTGCTCTGATATTAGATGGTGAAAATTTCAATACAGCTAAAGATAATCAGCTATACTTTATCTATAGGTCACCCCATATCGCTATCCATACTAATAAAGAATGTCATACATTATAAATATTTAAGACTCGTAGGAGATACTTTTATGAAACTATTGATTGTCGAAGATGATGCAACCTCCCAATTAATGCTGAAAACCATGTTGGGAGAGCATGAACTTACAATAGTTAACTCAGGAGAAGCAGGTATCGAAGCCGCGGCCCAGCAACCAGACATGGTGATTTTAGATATTAACCTCCCAGGAATTGATGGATATGAAACCTGCCGACAATTACGTAATATGGAGCAGACACAGACTACTCCCATTCTTTTCCTTTCTAACTACAAAGCGCTAGAGGACCGACTCCAAGCTTATGGTGCAGGCGGTAATGACTATATCAGTAAACCCTTTGATATTACTGAGCTAACGACTAAAATTAATTTACATAGCAAATTAGTCGCAAAACAACAAGAAGTAGATCAACAACTCGATAGCTCACATAAAATGCTAATCGATATTCAAACCTCAGCAGCTAAATTACAGAGTATCAGCCGTTTTATTCAAGCCACACTGTTTTGTCATAATATCGACACCTTATTCAAACATTTTTTTAAAACAGCCAATGAACTTGGAGTCGCGTGTATTTTAAAAATTGATGGCTCATCTGGTACGGAGATGCGTTCGAGTAATGGAGTAGAGATAAGTACTTTAGAACAAGAAATACTGTATATGTCTCGGGCCATAGAAAGAATTCATTCCTTTGGTCAAGACCGGGCAATTTTTCATTGGGGTCATGCCACATTATTAACCCGAAATGTAGGCGATATGATTGATACTCTAGCCCTTTTTATGGATGCTCTAGAAGCTGGAATTAAAGCCGTTGGTAGCGAGTCACGATTATTACAACAGGTAGAAGATTTAGAAGCCCGCAATACCCAAGTTCGCCATCGAGTCACCGATCTTTTTGCGCTAATGAACAGCGATCTCCGTGACGCAATTCTTTCTTTAGGCTTGACAGCAGCACTAGACTTAGAAGATGAAGATCGCCTGGAAGCGCTCATTAACGGTTTTAGCAAACGAATTGATAACGAACTGCAAACCTTGGGAGACAATAACCAAATAATGAAACAACTCATTGAAGAGTTGCGAACTCCTCCACCAGAACTGCAAGACCTAATGGATATCTCTTCAGAATCAGAAAATGATGGAGCAATGCTTTTTTAGGAGCAATCCTGCTGTCTTAAAATAGTTCGATTTCGACCCTGTTTTTTTGCTTGGTATAGCATATCATCAGCAACTTTTAATAGCATATCTAAACTAACAAGATAATCTTTTTTAACCCCCAGACCGATACTTATGGTGCAATTAAAAGAGTCTCCAGTAGCACTATCCATGGAGAACCCTGCAACACGTTCACGCATAGTTTCAGCTAATTGCATCGCTTCACCTTCGGAAACTTGCAACAATATTGCGAACTCTTCTCCTCCTATGCGTCCAAAAATAGCATTGGCCGGCAGACTTGATTCAATGGTTTCACTGATCGCTTTTAATACCTGATCACCGACTTGGTGACCATATGCATCATTGATTCGTTTAAAAAAATCAATATCAATCATTAAGACTACCAATTGGAGGGCACTTTCAGCGAATAGACTTTCACCTAATTGAAAAAACATACGGCGATTATAGATACCCGTTAACGAGTCTCTAGTAGCCATGTATTCCAGGTTTCGCAGCAATTCTAGTTGATTGAGTTGCGATTTAACTCGAGCAATCAGTTCACGGGGCCTAAACGGTTTGGAAATATAATCATGAGCACCGACTTCGTAGGCTTTTTCGATACTGTTATCATCTGTTTTAGCCGTAAGAAATAACACAGGTATTTTATCGGTTAGGGAATTTTCTTTTAATTTCAAACAGACTTCAAAGCCATCCATACCTGGCATCATGACATCCAATAAAATCAGATCAAATTCGGTTTGTTTAAGCCGAGCCAAGGCTTCAAGTCCACTTTTGGCAAATCCGATACTTAAATCTAAGCAATCCAATGCACTTGCTGCCACTTTAATATTTTGTGCGTCATCATCAACGATAAGAATTTTAGCTTGTTTCATCATCGGGGTTATTTTTCCAGTGTTGAATTATTTGGTTAAATTCACTAAAAACTTTTTCTAACTCAGTAATTTCAAAGTTATTCACGGCTTGTTTAACTCTTTCAGAAAGAACCAACATTCCACTCATCTGATATTTTTTTGCAATGTCATTTAAGGCATGACTAAATGCCATTGCATCATCAAAAATACCAGTTTTTTCAGCTTTATGCCATAAAGGTATTACTACTTGATTAATCTCTTGCATGGCTTGATCATTTTTTTCCATAGATAGCTCAAAGGATTGCTTAGGCGTATTATCATTGGAAAATACATCAACCATTTGATGAGGAAGATGCAGTAATATCTGTTTGATAAACGGCTGTGGAGCAATGGGGGGGTTAAGCATTTCATCACAGTCTCTGAGTTCAATCGCTTGTGGTTCCGGCTCCTTCGAATCCAATAAAGCAAATATAGGGGTATCTATTAACTTTAGGCTAGTTTTAATATCACTATTATCTGCTTCCAGGATATTCATATCGATTAATAAAAGTGCTGGTTTTTCTAAGAGACAAACATTTTGTGCCTGTTCGATATTATTCACTTCAATCAGTTTAAGACTGGTGTGCTGCAGAATACCGACCACTTGGCGCAGATTGCGATTTAAACCGCCAACAATTAATACTGTGGCAGGTTCAAATTGAATTCGATTCATTAATTGATGCAACTTAGTTTTCTCTTCCATGTCATGCTGGCATTCAAAAACATGATTGAGGTGAATACTAAAAGTAGTACCCTGTCCCGGAACGCTGACTAATGTAATCTCACCATCCATCATTTGTACCAGTTTATTACAGATGGAAAGGCCTAAGCCAGTCCCACCATACTGGCGATTATTTTGACCTTCTTGTTGTTCAAAACTCGCAAATACCGTGTGCTGCTGATCTTTAGCAATACCAATCCCGGTATCCTCAATGTCTATTCTCAATTGCGTCACCGCTGCTGACACATCATTATTATTTTTCCGCCAGATACTTATTTTAATGTGTCCATGATGAGTAAATTTGATCGCATTGCCAATTATGTTAAAAAGAATCTGGCGAATTCGCGTTTCATCCAACATTAGGCAACTCGGAACATCTTGGGCAAACTCAAGCCGTATCTCTATATTTTTATCCCTAGCACGGGGTCCAAAAATATGGCAAATATCTTCGAAAACTTGACGTACTAATACGGGACGTGGTTCTAAAGTTAGTTTATCAGCTTCAATTTTTGACAGGTCCAAAATATCATTAATCAAACTTAATAGGGTTTTCCCACCTAAATTTATCGATTGCAAATAACTTTTTTGCTTTGCAGTTACTTCAGTTTGTTCTAAAAGTTCCGAAAAACCAATAACCGCATTTAAGGGAGTTCTAATTTCATGGCTCATATTCGCGATAAACTCACTTTTGGCCCGATTAGCCGCTTCAGCACGTCTTTTTTCTTCCAATAGCCGATTTTGCTGATAGGAAATGACCCGAATAAAGATAGCCGAAAAGACACTCACCAGAGATAAACTAATGACTACTCGCACAGCAACCGCATCCTCCAATACCGACCAACCCAATGGGATGATGATCAATAATAAGGCGCTATTGCCAACCCAAGCCTGACGCTCTGAAAGCATAAAATAAAAGGCCAAAACAGCTGGATAACTCCAGACAATGCCAATAATTCCGAGCTTTTGGGTAGCTAATATTAAAGTTATAATAATACATGGGACAAGTACTAGGAAAAATAAAAAAGGGCGGAATTTACCATTAATAATACTCCAGGCATTTAAGCCGGACACAATTACAATTCCAAACGAAGTAAAGCCTAAAAATAGTCGTCCTTGAATAAGATTATTAATGGCAAATGGGGTTAATAATAACAAAGCAGCAAAGGCACATCCTAAATTAGCGATAATACGAAAGTCCGAACTAAACTCGGCACTTTGCAAAAAAGTCATGAGCTTTTTCATCGTATATTTTCTTGTACACCTTCCATCATAATATCTGATAAATCAATGTTCATAGGCTTTCCAATATTAGCTTATCTCAACAAGCCGGTTATATAAACCTAGAAAAATCAGTAGCCATCGGCACAACAACTGATTTTTCTATATTTATACAACAACAAGCTTGAAGTCAACAATTACATCGCTTATAAGGATTGTAATTTACAAACAACACAACCGCTAATAATCAAAATGACTAACTCAGTAAATCAGTGCATAAAAATTGCCCAAACAGCAAAACTTAATCGCCTCAAAATCCAAAAACAATCTGTATCATTTAAAACCAGTGAATTACGACTGCGCTGGGAACCTTGTTTAAAAGGCAAAATATTCCAAGTGATTTTAATGCCGATAGCTTATCCCAGCTTAATTCTATTTATTATTTTTGATTACTACTACACGGCCGCCAAGCTCCGCTGGAAAATCCGGGCCTTACAACGCACCCCAAATTTATCAGTAAAAAATATATCATTTTATAAACTATGGAAACTATACGGTTTGGATAAAACCTACCCGGACTTGGAACGTCTCAACGTCCTTGAACAATGGATAAGCATTCTATACCCAGAGCAGCACAAAGACTTTGTCATAAAAAAGAACGAGCTAATAGCAAAGACTAGTGAGAATACTGAAACTGCTCAGCCATCACTCATTGATGAAGTTAATTATTTAGTAAAACATTTAAATTTAGCCGATTTTGAACAAACACATATTTAAACTCATCGCCCCAACATGCCTGGATTGATTCAGCAATATCAACTCCGGCGATATTTCGAGCAAAACTATGGGAAGTGCAAAATAATAGAAGAAAAACGAAGAATAGGATTTTAAATAACGGCACTATCATTTCCATGTTTTGAATTTCAGACGATAAAAAAATTAATCCGGTAGTAACAGGTTTTGGAAGGGTTCTCTATTTTTCCATCGATAGGCTCTAAAATCTCGTTGATCCGTTGAAAGAATCTGCCCATGTCCCAAGTTAGCGGCCAATATCACCAAAGAAGCATCAGCTAAATCCATGGGCAGATCAGCATACTTTTCCATTAATTTTGAGATTTCAGGAAATTGAGAATTAGCTAGCGAATAAGTTTCGAAAAGCTCTAAAGAGCCTATTTTTAAAAATTGCTGGGTTGCTTTTGTCCCATGCCGACTTTGCAGTAAATAGCAGGTTTCGGTAATCACTGGCCAAGTGGTTATAAGCTTTTTCTTACACGTCGACAGAAAAGCCATGGCTACCGAATGATACCTATCTTCCTTATTAATTAAGGCATACCAAAACCCCGTATCAGCAATCAGCATATTTGCCATCTAAATATTCCTTTATCTCTTTTTTATACTGAACCGAACCATCCTCCGAACCGCTAGTTATACCACCGATCATGGCCAGAATTTTTTGATTATCTTCCCAGGCTTGTTGTTCCAATTGTTTCAATTCATCGGCAAAATATCGATCCAAGGCTTCTTTTAAAATTTCAGTACGGCTTTTATTTTCCAGTTGTTGGATTTTTAAAAACTTTTCCTCGTAGCTATCTTCTAACCGGGCATTAATTCTCATGATTCGTATCCTACCTCATACCAGTCTTATCAATAAGGATAGCACAATGTATGACAGTGTCATACACTAGTTATTCAAGATTTACTGAAAGTGGCTTTACCCCATCCTCTCATTCCAATGAGATTCGTTGGATTACATATTCTGATGATAAATCAAGACATTGAAATCACTCATCCCGCTTACATGTTTTTAAGCCATTTTAGGCGGGTTACTTATCTAACCAAGTACAACTCTCAGGCAGCCATACAATAAATTTCAAAAATCATGGTGATGTCCCAAATCATTTTAAATTAAACAACATTTTTTATATTTTTTTCCACTCCCACAAGGACAGGGATCATTTCTACCAATTTTTGCGGCTTGAGCTAATTTTTCAGGTCGAGTCTCAATGGTTTTAAAACTTGCCCATTGTTGCAATTCTGCAATCGTATCTGTTGGAAAACTGTAGATACTGCCTGTATATAGTTCTGACAATACTTCATCTTCACTTCTTTTAAATGTTTCTTCAACATAATCTAAGTCAATCACGCCCTCTTCCAATAAATTCTCATCAAATGCTTTTCTAATCTCCCCCAACAAACAGGTAGCATAAAAATCATTACAAGTGTCTACCAATGCTGCCCAAATAAAATGATTTTCTCTAGACAGCTTATGTTGAAACAATGATTGGAGGTATTCAATGATTTTTTCCCTTTCTAGCTCACCTTCAACGTACAATGAAATTAATACTCTAAGACAAGTACTACGAACATATTCATTAATATCTTCATCTTCAATCAATTTTTTAATCAATGACAAATCATCATGACAGACACTGGCTATTATTCTACCCATATCTTCAGTCACTGAATCTCCAAATAGTGCAAATGGGATATCATCTGGCTTAGATAGCAACTCTATAATTAAAGGATAAGCTTTAGGCTCCCTAAATTGTGCTAATAAAAAGACAGCATAGGTTTGCCACATCAATGTTCTACTATTAACATATTTCTGTGTATCATCTATAGCATCTTGTAATATTTCAAGTAAGTAAGGCGTTATTTCCTCTTTTTGTTCAATAGCAGCTTGCAAGGCCTTGCGAGGAAGTCGAGAGTTTTTAAAAAATTTTAATTGTGAAAGGATTTCTTGAATTTTCATATAGATGACTTTTAGTTGTTGGCTTAAAATTTAAAATGAGATACTACAATATCTCATGTATTGTTTAAAATGTCCTTTTAACAGGCCTATCAATTTAATTGAACTATCTGGAATTTCCGGATAGTTCACTTTGGTCCTTATCCACATACAATGTCAAACCGTCTGAGACTAATTCAACAATGCCCAAGAATAATCTCTAAAATATATTATAGTTAAGGCAGAACTCAACCAAAGGACTTTCATATGGATGATAAAGTAAAATCGACACAGAAAACTTCTCGCTCTCGTATTCTAAGGGCAGTAGCAAGTTCTACGGCTATTGAAACAGGACAGTCCATAAAAGAGCTGGAAGCATTTCTAAAAGCCCAAAAAAGTAAGTTTAAAAATCTAAAGTTAGCAGACAAGGATTCCAAGCTTCAGTAATCATTAACATCATCAAACTGATGGTGATTTTCCATGACTTGCCAACAAATCAAATACAATCCGCGAAAAAAGTGCTGCCTTTTCAGGATCTGATAATAATTGCATTTTTTGATTCTGGTGCGCATCACTACTATCTAAAATAGCGTCATCAACAGCTTGTGGAAAATCGCCCAATAATGCCTGTTCTTTAGTATTATTGGCAATCTGATCCATCACCAATTGATTTTCTTTAATTTTATCTCTTATGGTATGGACATAATTGACTAAATCCTTATCCGTCAGTTGTTCGGTAATAAAAAGCTCGTTCAGGCGATTAATAATCAGGGATAAAAATTCTTCCTTTTTGTCCTTTGCTTTAGCACTGCCTAAGTCATCTCCAGGTTGCAGGTAATCGGGTGAATCTTCTTTGAGATTAATATTTTGCTGTCGAATTTTAGTTAAGCGATAGTGGCTTAATAACACATTGTCTAAATCGATATCATCCTCATCGATCATGCTTTCACGTAACATGGGCCTAAGATTACGCGCATATAGGCTGAGCTTTTCCAAGTCCTTACTATCATAATCGACAATTTGAGACATAAACTCATAAAAGCGCACAAAGGTCCCCAGGTCTTTTTTAAAGATCTCCAGGGCATCTTTTTCTTGTTTACATTCTTTAAAGCTCTTTTCGGCATTGGCAATCCACACGGGATCGCCATTTTTCTTGCTATGGGCAAAAATTTCCTTGGCTTTTTTATAAGCTTCAACGGCCAATTTATAGCGGCTTTTCCAGCGCTCGACCGCAGGTTTACAAATATTCGCAATAGCTGCATTACTTTTATTTTTTATATAAAAGGCATCGCAAAATTGTTCCACCTCTTGCCATTGGAAAATCCCCATCGCCCTTAATTTATCAAATAAGTCAAAAATCAGATCGGGATCGGAGACATCGGCTAACTCGGCGGTCTGATAATAAGGTTGGAAGGCCTTGAGAATCTCTTCCGGCTCATTAAAGAAATCCAAAACGAACGTTCCGGTTTCTTTTTTGCCCGGATAAGTTCGGTTTAAACGGGATAAGGTTTGCACACATTCCACCCCACCCAATTTTTTATCCACATACATAGCGCATAATTTGGGTTGATCAAACCCGGTCTGAAATTTATTCGCCACAATCATGACTTGATAGTCATCCGAATCAAAGGCTTTGGGCATTTTCCGGCCTTTTAAATTCGGATTCATACTATTTTCGGTAAATTTTTCCCCTAATAAGTCGGATGCATTGGGATCTTTTTCATCAAATGCCACTTCCCCGGAAAATGCCACCATGGCGTGGATTTTAGAATATCCTTTTTTGGCAATATATTTATCAAAAGCCAATTTATATCGCACCGCTTCTTTACGGGAAGAGGTCACCACCATGGCCTTGGCCTGACCGCTCAATAAATCCATGACATTATTTTTAAAATGCTCGATAATCACCTGCACCTTTTGGGCAATATTATAATCATGTAAACGCACCCATTGATTAAGCTTTACCCGTGCGTGCTTACTTTCCACCTCTTGATCGGCCGCATCAATAGTCAGGGCTAATTTATATGCGACTTGATAATTGATGTAATTTTTTAATACATCCAAGATAAAACCTTCTTCAATGGCTTGTCGCATACTATAAACATGAAACGCTTCCGGTGTATTGGTTTTGGATGGCGGCTCGGCGGGATTGGGTAAACGACCAAATAATTCCAAGGTTTTTGGCTTGGGAGTAGCGGTAAAGGCAAAATAACTCAAATTCTTGGAACTACGACGGGAGGCAATCGTAGCATCTAAAATATCATCCGCAGTCAGTTCTTCTTCCACCTCCCCATCAATCATTAACACTTCTTTTAATTGCCGTGCGGTAGAGCCGGTTTGGGAGGAGTGGGCTTCATCGGCAATAATCGCATAACGGCGTTCTTTTAGACTGATATTGTCTTCTATAGCTTTTAGCACATAGGGAAAGGTTTGAATGGTGACAATAATAATCGGCTGGGAATTTTCCAAAGCGGTAGCCAGTTTTTCCGACTTGGAGCCATCACCGCCCTCTTTACGATTGATCCTTCCCACTACCCCATCGGCATGTTCGAATTGATAAATGGTATCCTGTAATTGATCATCCAAAACAGTCCTATCGGTCACAATAATCACCGAATGAAACTGTTTATCACCGCCTTGAGTATATAGGGACGATAATTGATGAGCCGTCCAGGCAATGGAGTTAGACTTCCCGGAACCGGCACTATGTTGGATCAAGTATTTATGCCCCGGCCCCTCTTTCTGTGCCGCCATTAATAATTGCCCGACCACATCCCATTGATGATAGCGGGGAAAAATCAGAGTTTCCTTTTTATATTTTCGTCCCTCCCAATCCTCTTTCTCTTCAATCTGTAAATGAACAAAACGGGCCAAAATATTTAATAGGTTTTCCGGTAATAACGCCTCATTCCATAAATAATCCGTGGCATATTGATTTATATTTTCCGGAATCTCATTGCCTGCCCCGCCATCTTCAGTGCCTTTATTAAAGGGTAAAAAGAAGGTATCTTTCCCTTCCAGGCGGGTGGCCATATAAACCTCATACTGGCTCACGGCAAAATGCACCAAGGCACCACGCTTAAAGGTTAATAAGGGTTCCGGCTTTTTGGTAATGGGATCAATAGCAAAGCGGGAGGTTTGGTATTGCTTAATGGCATTTTCCACCGCCTGTTTAAATTCCGATTTTAACTCCAGCGTAGCAATGGCCAAACCATTCACAAATAATACCAGATCAATTCGCCATTTTTTGGCCCGAATTCCGGTTGCTTCTAGATGCTCTTCTTTGGCCCAGGGGCTATAAACCAGTTCGGGAATGATACGAAAACGATTTTTTTGATAACGGGCCAGGGTATCCGGATTAAGATTGTGCTCCGGCTTAAATTGACAGAGTCGAAAACGGGTGCCGCGATCCCGTAATTCATGCCTCAATACTCCCAAAGTGCCAAAGGTCCGCATCTCTTTATCTACTGCATTGGGATCGGTTTTATTTAGCTGTGAGGTGACCCTCTCCAGGAATTTCTGTTCAGGATTATTGGGATAGATTTGACAAAATTTTTGCCATTGTGTGTCTTGGGTTTCCTGTACAAAAGCCAATAAATCTTCGGTATACAGCGCCAATTCCCGATTATAGTTTTTAACTTGCCCTAACTTCCAACCATTAGCAACAAATTGCTGAATCACTTCATCCTGAAAAATCCGTTCTTGAGTTTGAGATGCCATCAACTTATTCCCGGTCTTTTTTCAGCATCGTTTGTAAATACTTCATGGTTATTTTTCCCCCTAGATTTCTTTTAAGATTTATCGTTCTTAATTTTACCTTTACGACAAACTAATTTATACAGCTAATGGAAAGCTGTAGTTGTTCGGCAAAACCGAACAACTGAATTTTCATTCAAAATATTGAAATGCTCCTAATCTAAAAACAATAAAATAATTAATGTCGTCCCTGAATTAATAAAGAACTATCATCCCCGAATTAATAAATAACCGTCGTCCCCGAAGTCTCTTGTCGGGGACCCAATACTAACAATGGATTCCCGACATAAACACTTCGGGAATGACGAGTGTGAGGATTAATTTAGATATAATAATGTCCTTTTAAATAGTCTACTCACTGCGTAGACTATTATTGATTGATTCTTTTTATTCAACTGCATTTGTAATTATTTCATTACCGTTAATCTTAATATTACCCCTATTAAAATAGTCATCCCCACGTAGAGCCTCTGGTGCCTGCCAGTTTCTGACATCGATTTTTCCGGTGACCGCTGCTGAGATTAGGGCTGTGCGGCGTTCTTGGAGCAGCTTAATTAAATTACATGCATTTCTTTCCAAAACATCAAATTTCTTGTGTGTTCGATTTAAATAGTGTGATATTTCATTTTGTTCTGATATTGGAGGAAAAATACCTCTAACTTTCATTAGATTTTGTATCGAAAGACGTCTCAAAGCAGCCCCCTTAACAAAGCTTTCTACCTGCTCTACGACTGCACCACTTTGAAGTAAAAAATTAAAATACTCTGAGGTTATTAGAGATTTTTTTGGCCGAATTATTATCAAGGAGGATGCAACAACAAAGTCAATGTTTTCAGGAGTTATAACTGTTTGACCAATTGTCCCATCCTTACTAAATAAAATATCCCCAACTAGAGGCATACATCCTGTTTTAACAAGGTAATTAAAATTCTCAGTAGTAGTTAGTAAGGCATTGTCAAAATTTATAAAGCCTTTTTTTATATCCGTAATCGAAATAAAATGGTGTTGTCCACCTTCTGTAATAGGAGATACATGAGCACCGTCAGTTATCTCTTCACATTTATTTTTAACGAGACAGATTTCCCAATGTTCCGGCATTTCCCCCAACCATTCAATCCCAGAATCTTTCATAGGAACATTAGGGTCCAATCCTTTGGTAACAGCATGACTAATGACTGACTGGCGTTTTTCTTTCAGTAGTTTAATTAGTTCTTGCTGTTTTTCGATTAGAGTATCGATTTTGGCGGTTTCGTAATCGAGGAAGTTGGCAATTTGTTTTTGTTCAACTAGTGGGGGAAGAACAAATTGTAAATTATCTATCTTGTTAATTGTCATTCTTCTTAAAGCCGAACCATGAATCAAACTATTCATTTGATCAATATTTATTCCCGAAATAAGATAATAATACAAAAAACGATTAGCCAACATCCTAAGAGGTGAGAGTAATCCTAGCGATGATAATATTACAAAATCTGGATACCTATTTTTTACAATAGCAGCTCGGCCAATTGTTCCATCTTTTGTCAACAAAATATCACCCACTTTTGGTTTGCATCCCTCATTTACAAGCCTTAAGTAATCATCATTAGAAATCTTCTTACTATCCTCAAAGTTAATTTTGTTTACTCCAACATCGGTCACTGAAATGAAGGGCAGCCCAATACTTTGGATTTTAGGCGAGTGATGACTACCATCAGTCACAACGCAGTATCTTTTTAGTAAAGTTTGAATCCAGTGACTAGGAATATCACCCAACCACTCAACCCCAGAATCCTTATATTCAGGGTAAGCCTTATATCTGTTATTCATGTCACCATTATTGTTCATACACTCCTACCCGTCACCCCCGCGAAGGCGGGGGCCCATTGTTTTACATGCCCTAACATATAACTCATAATTTTATATTTACCTTCTCCTGGTTCCCCGCCTGCGCGGGGATGACGATGATGAACTTTGGTAGTACTTACATTCAAACTATCACCCAAAGAATCCTTATAATCAGGATAAGCCTGACATCCGATATTCATCTCACCAATATTGCTCATTCACTCCTACCCGTCCCCCCCGCGAAGGCGGGGGACCATTGTTTTACATGCCCTAACATATAACTCATAATTTTATATTTACCTTCTTCTGGTTCCCCGCCTGCGCGGGGATGACAATATGAGACTTGAGGATGACGATGATTTTTTTAATATCACTGACCTCACTGATCCCCTCATTTAAATAACACCTAAAATAGTAACGATCTGTTTGTGCTCTTCAATCATTTTTTGGAAAGCATTGAGCAACGACTCGGCTCTATCTTGCTTCATTTTTGCTAATTGATGAT
>Ga0209692_10004274_pt1 | contig 13059 bp, 15 predicted proteins | sample tdDd472_FD_187129 | JGI IMG/M metagenome (GOLD analysis project Ga0209692, IMG submission 187129) | Marine sediment microbial communities from the Atlantic coast under amendment with organic carbon and nitrate - tdDd47.2 (SPAdes)... | ecosystem: Environmental > Aquatic > Marine > Coastal >...
AGGTCGAGCGGCAAAACCGCGTGCTGTCATCGCCGATCTTGTGATTGGGCAGCATCTTGCCGCGCATGATGCTCAGATGATCGCAGTAGAGGGCGCGCAGGCGGTCTTTCATCAGGGTCTCCTCAGGCCGGTATCACGGTGACGGGCAGCTCCTTGATGCCGCCGACAAAATTGGACCGCAGAAACTTGTGCGGGCCTGCAGGTTCGATGGATTTCAGCCGCTTGGCAAGCTCCTGGAACAGCACCCGCACCTCCAACCGCGCCAGCCACATGCCCAGGCAGACATGCGGCCCGCCCTGGCCAAAGCTCATGTGACGGTTGGGGGTGCGAAACAGATCGACGCGGAACGGATCGTCGAACACCGCCTCATCCCGGTTGGCCGAGGAGAACCAGTAGAGCACCTTGTCGCCCGCCCTGATGGTCTTGCCGTGCATCTCGTAATCGGCAAGCGCGGTGCGCCGGAAGTAAAGCGCAGGCGTGGCCCAGCGGATGACCTCGTCCGGCGCGGTCTCCCAGATGTCGCCACCCTGCTGCATCTGGCCCAGCAGCTCGGGCTGATGGCACATCGCCTGAATCCCGGCGGCGATGGAATAGCGGGTGGTATCGTTACCGGCCGCCACCAGCAGGCAGAAGAAATTGCGAAACTCGGTCTCGGAAATCACCGAGCCGTCCTTGGCCGGCTGGCGGATCAGGTGCAGAACGCCTTCGGTATCGCCCGAGGTCTCCTTGGCCGCCATCAACTCCTTTGCATAACCGTAAAGCTCGGCCCCGGCGGGCGAGTTGAAGGGCATCATGCGGAACTCGTCGGTGTCCATCTTGTCGAGCACATGACTGGTGAAATCGGGATCGGTGTTGGCAATCAGCGCGTCGCCCTTTTCCACCAGCCAGGGCAGATCCGCCTCGGGCAGGCCCAGCACCCGGCCCAGCATCCGCATCGGCAATTGCCGCGCAATGTCCTTGGTGGCATCAAAAGTGCCCTTTGCCAGCGCCACGTCGAGGATTTCGTCGCAGAGCGCGCGGATATCCTCTTCGTACTGCGCCATCACCGTGCGCGAAAACGCCCGCATCAGCAGCATCCGCGTCTGGCTGTGTTCCGGCGGGTCGGTCTCCTGGAATGTCCGGCGGGCGAGGTATTCCTCGTAGCTCTGATCCTCCATCCGGATGCCGCGCGCCGATGAGAATACGGCGGTGTTCTTGTTCATCGCCGCGATGTCGGCCTGCCGGGTCACCGACCAGAAATCCTGTCCACCCGCATATTCGGTCCAGTGCAGCGGGTCCTCGCGCCTGAGCCGGGCAAAAGTGTTGTGTGGCGCTCCGCGCTCGAATGTGTCGTGGCTGGTCAGGTCGGCATAGCCGTCGTCCGTCGGCGTCCAGATGGTCATGAGGGCTTTCCTGTGGCAATTAACATGTGTATATTAAAAGGACCCGTAAATATGTAAACATAAAACTCGCGGAACCAGTCATGCACCTCGCAATCCTGATGACGAACACGGATGAAAGCGCATTTTCCGCGCACCACCCGAAGGACGGCGAAAAATTCGCCGATCTGATCCACATGGTGCGGCCCGGCTGGACGCTCGAAGTCTTTGCGGTGAAGGACGGGGTGTTTCCCGAAAACCTCTCCCGCTTCGATGGCGCGATGATCACCGGCAGCCCGGCCTCGGTGCGCTCCGGCGCCGCGTGGACCGAGCAGCTGCTGGAACTGATCCGCGCGATGCATGCCGCGCGGTTGCCGCTCTTCGGTGCCTGTTTCGGTCATCAGGCGATCGCGTTGGCGCTTGGTGGTGCGGTCGGGCACAACCCCGGCGGCTGGGTGCACGGGTTGATCCGCAACGAAACGCTGGCCCGCCCAAATTGGGCCCGCGACCTGTCGGATGTGGTCGGCCTCTACGGCAGCCACACCGAACAGGTCACCGCCCTGCCCGAGGGCGCCGTGCCCCTCAGCCGGTCCGAGGGCTGCCCGGTCTCGGGCTTCGCCATCGGCCAGACCGTCTATACCACGCAGCACCACCCGGAGATGACGCCCGCGTTCATCGCCGCCCTGACCGAGGAAATGGTCGGAGACCTGGGGCCCGACCTGGCCGCGCGTGCCCGCGCCTCGCTCGCCGAACCGGCCGACAGCGCCGCCTTCGCCGAAAGCGTCGCGCGCTTCTTCGAACAGGCCGCCCGGAGCTGACCCACGACCGCGCCGGGTGCAGCGTGTGGCCGATCAGCCGAGCGCGGCCAGCAGGTCCATCACCGTGACCTGATCGAACTGCACATGGGCGATCATCGCCGCCTCGGCCGCCTCGCGCCGATGCCCGGCGATCAGCGTCGCGATCTCGCGGTGTTCGCGTGCCGAGGTGGCGATCGAGCCGGGATAGCGGTAGCGCGCCCGGTAGTAGGCCATCAGCTTGCGCGCGTTGGTCTTGATCATCTCGACCAGGAACGGGTTGCCGGCGCCCAATGCCACCGCCTCGTGGAACCGCAGGTTCAACTGGTAATAGCCCGCCGGATCACCGTCGCCCTTGTCGCGCGCATGCGCCTCGCAGGCCAGAACAGCCTGTTCCAGCGCCTGCGTCTGCTGCGGTGACATTCGCCGCGCCGCCAGCCCGGCGGCCTGCCCCTCCAGCTTGGCATGCACCTCGAGGATGGCCAGGAACTCCTCCAGCGTCGGCTTGAACAGCACCGCCCCCTTGCGCGGCAGCCGCCTGATCAGCCCCGCTGCCTCCAACTGGATGAACGCCTCGCGCACCGGCGTGCGCGACACCCCGTGCGCCGCCATCAGAGATGTCTCTTGCAGCACGTCGCCGGGGTTCAGCCCGCCTGCGTCGATCTCGGCCAGCACCGCGTTGAGAACCTGTTCCGTCTGCCCGGCCATGCTGCCTCCCTGTCCCGTCGAGGGCAGGTTAATCGGCGCGGCGGCTGCGCGCAATTCGCGACCGGCCCTCGCCTCGTCACGCGCCGAAGGTGATGCCGCGGCATGCGCGCCGCGGTTTTCTCGTCACCGGTGCGGGGCGTTGCGCCCGGCGCATAGCTGCAGTGCGCGGCGCACTCTGGCCGATGCTGCACCTGCAGCATATGTAGAAAGGAACCGAAAAAACGTACAAAACCGCAGGATCGTCCAGATGGCCTATACCACCACACCCGTTCCGGCGCCGCTGCCGCGCCTCGCCCTGCCCTTCGCCAGCCTGTTCGGCGCGCTGGGGGACAGCCTGTCGCGCAGCCGCCAGATCTTCGCGCTCTCGGAACTGAGCGACGAAGAGCTTGCCGAACGCGGGTTGCGCCGGGGCCAGATCGCGGGCTTTGTCGCCCATGAGGATTACTGGCGCTAACCCACATTTCATCCCGGACTCAATGGCCCCGCCCGATTGGCGGGGCTTATTTATTGATGATTTTTCGAGCGTTATGGGAACGCTGCATTGCAGCAAGCGCAAACCGGATATGTAGAGTTTCCCCCTACTCATGGCAGCATTGTTGACCAAATATGAAAGCACGGGGGGCCGAAACGAACGATAAATCAAGAGGGTCCAAATGGCACATATTTCAACACAACCGACTGCCGGGTTTTCCATTCTTCGTCCGCTGACCGCGATCGGTCACGGCCTGATGGCGTGGATGGAGCGGGTCGCTGTCGCCAATTCGCGGCTGGAGGAAATCCGCCATCTGCAGTCGCTGAGCGACGCGGAACTGGCCGAGCGCGGCATTGAGCGCGAGCGCATCGTCTACCATGTCTTTGCCGACCGCATCGGCATCTGATCGCGGCTTTGGCTGCAATCTCAAACGCTTGAGCCAGAACCGGGGCGGCGTCGCCCCGGTCTGTCCGGCGGCTAGCGCCGCAACAGGCGCAACAACACCGGCAACAGCCTGTCGCGCAACCCGGGATCGGTCACGGTGGCACTCAGCACCGCCTGCGCCTGATCGCGCGTTTGCACATTGTCCCGCCGCAGGCGGGCCAGCAGCCCGGTCAGCGCCGGGTCGGAACAGATCCCCTCGGCAAGCCGCCAGACCGGCGGGTCACTCGCGCCGCCCGCGTCCGGTCTCAGGCCGCAACGGCGTGCGGGCGCGGCATCCTTCCACAGCAGCATCGCGATATCCGACAACACCGCCGGGGCCGCAAGCATATCGGCCTGCAGCGGCGACAGGTCGATACTGTCCGCCCCCGCCGCGCCGAGCGTGGCCTCGCCGCCCCAGCCGGCGCGCAAGGCGGGGCCGTAGAGCCTGCGGGGAAGCGCCATTTGTGCATCCATTTCAGAGGCATAGAGCGTAATGCGTTGCGCCATCGGGCGCAGGACAGGCAGCAGGTCGCGCAGCAGGTCCGCATCCATGTCCGGCCCGGCGAGGATCACTTGGCCAAAAGGTGGCGGCGCCCCCGGAGACCGGCGCGCGGCGATCAGCTCCAGCGCGTCGGTCAGGACCTGGGCCCCCATGCCGCGGGCCAGCAGATGCGGGCGCGGCTGGCCCTCGCGTGCGGCGAGGGCCTCCAGCACCCCGGCCAGGTGACGAGCGCTGCGGCGAGTGGCGGCGCTGTCGGCCATATAGTCCAGCGTCGAGGCCGAGGCCGGCCAGGAATAGAGGATCGGCACCTCTACCCCACCCAGGGAGCGAGCGATCAGCGCCGCCCGGCGCGCGGCCTGCTCAAACGGTGTGGCGGCCCCGTGGACATAGAGCAGAACGCCCCGCTTGCCGGTCGCATCCAGATCGGCAAGCCATGCCGCCTGGGTCCCGGTCCGCAGGTCCCGCAGCTTTGAATAATCCGCCGTCCCCGGCCGGACGGGGAGAGAGACGCCGGCGACCCCGAACGCCAGCGCAGCGCCACCGGCGCTGTAGTAGAGCGGCGCTGCCGCCTCTCCGCTTGGCGCCCGATCCGTGGCATAAAGCACGGATACCGTTTGGAAATTTTTCGGCCCGCGCGGTTCCGAGAGCGCGGGCGGTGCCTCGCCCAGCGCCCGCGCCAGATCCGCGATGTCGCGCGCCGTGCGGGTCAGAGCCTCCGGCCCGTCACCGGAGATGCGCTGTTCCTCATACATCGAAACCAGCGTGTCGCGCGCTGCTGACACCTGCCCGGTGTCGCGCATCAGCGCCACGGCTTCGGCATAAACCGGCAAGGGGTCCAGACCCAGATTGTCGCGGTTCTGCGCCGCGAGGGCCGCCAGTTTGGCAATCGCCTGGGCCGCCGCCTCGACCTGGCCCCCCTCGATCAGCAAGCTGGCCGCCATGCGGTAGAGGTCGTAGATCGCGCGCGGATCGGGGTCGTGCCGGGCGGTCAGTTGCAGGATCTCGTCCAGCGCCGCGTCGGGGTCGGTCTCGGCGAGATAGGGCAGCGTCGCGAAACTGTCGGCGACCTGGGCGCTGGGCGGGGCGGCCGCGCCGAGAAGCAGCGCGGCGGCGATCAGCAAGGGGGCGATGCGGGGCATGGGTGATCCTTCCCGGGCGGCGGGGCTGGCCCATTGATTCCACCGCAAATCCCTGACTGCCAGCCCGAAGTGGGGAGTTTTCACGGCGTTTTGTACAGTCTGCCCGGTCGGGACCGTCTCGCACAGGGCAGAGTCATTTCGACTTGTCCCCTTGGCCCGAACTGCCCAGAACTGGGTATGTGGAGCCGGAGGGGGAGATCCGCGTTGTGTTACGAAAAATTTGACGTTTGCCATTTTTCGTTACATTTCACTTGCCCCGAATCGCCTCCGGCCGTATTACCCGACCAATCGGTCACCTATTGAGAACGGAAAGACTGGAGAACCGAACGCATGGACGCCTTTATCTGCGACGCACAACGCACCCCGATCGGACGCTATGGCGGGGCCCTGTCCCAGGTCCGCACCGATGACCTGGCCGCGATTCCGATCGCCGCGCTGATGGAACGCAACCCGCAGGTCAACTGGGCCGCCATCGACGACGTGATCTACGGCGATGCCAACCAGGCCGGCGAGGACAACCGAAACGTCGCGCGCATGGCCGCCCTGTTGGCCGGGCTGCCGGTCGGCGTGCCGGGCACCACTGTCAACCGGCTCTGCGCCAGCGGCATGGACGCGGTCGGCATGGCCGCCCGGGCGATCCGCGCGGGCGATTATGACATGGCGATTGCCGGCGGGGTCGAGAGCATGAGCCGCGCGCCCTTCGTCATGCCCAAGGCGACCAGTGCCTTTACCCGCGCCAACGCGGTCTATGACACCACCATCGGCTGGCGCTTCGTCAATCCGAAGATGAAGGCGCAGTACGGCATCGATTCGATGCCCGAGACAGCCGACAATGTCGCCGCCGATTACAATATCAGCCGCGCCGACCAGGACGAATTCGCCGCCCGCAGCCAGGCCCGCTGGGCCGCCGCGCATGAGGCCGGCGTCTTTGCCGAGGAGATCACCCCGGTCACCATCCCGCAGCGCAAGGGCGATCCCCTTGTCGTCGATACCGACGAGCATCCCCGCCCCGGCACCGGGGCAGAGCAACTGGCCAAGCTGCGCGGCGTCAACGGCCCCGACCTGAGCGTGACCGCCGGCAATGCCAGCGGCGTCAACGACGGCGCGGCGGCGCTGCTGCTGGCCAACGAGGCGACGGCGGCCAGCAACGGCCTGACGCCGATGGCCCGCGTGGTGGCAATGGCCGCCGCCGGCGTCGAGCCGCGCGTGATGGGCATCGGGCCGGTTCCCGCCAGCCGCAAGGTGCTGGCGCGGGCGGGACTCACCATCGAGCAGATGGATGTGATAGAGTTGAACGAGGCCTTTGCCAGCCAGGGTCTTGCCACCCTGCGCGAGCTGGGCGTGGCCGACGACGCGGCGCATGTGAACCCGAACGGCGGTGCCATCGCCATCGGTCACCCGCTGGGCATGTCGGGGGCACGGCTGGTGCTGACGGCGGCCTATCAGTTGAAACGCACGGGCGGGCGCTATGCGCTGTGCACCATGTGCGTCGGAGTTGGACAGGGCGCCGCCCTGATCCTTGAGCGCGTGTAACCCGGGAGGAGACCCCAGATGTATGCACAGATGATCAAGAGCGCCGGAACCGGTGTCAAATCCCCCGAGGAGATGACGCCGGAGGAACGCAGGTTCCAGGCGCATGTGGACGCGAACGAAAAGGTCGAGCCGAAGGACTGGATGCCCGACGATTATCGCGCCACGCTGATCCGGCAGATTGGTCAGCATGCGCATTCCGAAATTGTCGGCCAGTTGCCCGAGGGCAACTGGATCACCCGCGCCCCCACGCTGGAGCGCAAGGCGATCCTGCTGGCCAAGGTGCAGGACGAGGCGGGCCACGGCCTGTATCTCTACTGCGCCGCCGAAACGCTGGGCATTTCCCGCGACGAGCTGACCGAGGATCTGCTGTCGGGCAAGATGAAGTATTCCTCGATTTTCAACTATCCGACGCTCAACTGGGCCGATATCGGCGCGGTGGGCTGGCTGGTCGATGGTGCCGCGATCATGAACCAGGTGCCATTGCAGCGCACATCCTACGGGCCCTATTCCCGCGCGATGATCCGCATCTGCAAGGAGGAATCGTTCCACCAGCGGCAGGGCTATGACATCATGATGAAGATGGCCCAGGGCACCGAGGCGCAGAAACGGATGGCGCAGGACGCGCTGAACCGGCTGTGGTTCCCCTCGCTGATGATGTTCGGTCCCTCGGACAAGGAATCGGTGCACTCGGCTCAGTCGATGGCCTGGAAGATCAAGATCAACACCAACGACGAGCTGCGCCAGAAATTCGTCGACCAGACCGTGCCACAGGCCGAATACCTTGGCCTGACTGTTCCCGACGAGACCCTCAAGTGGAACGAGGAGCGCGGGCACTACGATTTCGCCGAGCCCGACTGGAAGGAATTCTTCGACGTGCTCAAGGGCAACGGCCCCTGCAATACCGACCGGCTGACCGCCCGCCAGGAGGCCTGGAAAGAGGGCAAATGGGTGCGCGATGCGATGATGGCCCATGCCCGCAAGAAAGCCGCCGCCAAGGTGGCGGCAGAGTAAGAGCACATTTTACCGGATCGGCGGCACGGGCCGCCGGACCACGACCCAGTTTCCGGCGCGGCATAAACCCCGGCCGGTGCCAGGAGGAGATACCATGAAGAACGAATGGCCCCTTTGGGAAGTATTCATCCGTGGACAGCACGGCATGTCGCACCGCCATGTCGGCAGCCTGCACGCCCCCGATGCCGAGATGGCGATCAAGAACGCGCGCGACGTCTATACCCGCCGCAACGAGGGCGTGAGCATCTGGGTGGTCGAGGCGAAACATATCGCCGCCTCCTCGCCCAGCGACAAGGGCCCGCTCTATGAGCCGAGCGAATCCAAGGTCTATCGTCACCCGACCTTTTTCGACATCCCCGAGGAAGTGGGGGCGATGTGATGAGCGGGCAGGTGCAATCGGGCGACGCGGCCCTGTTCGAATTCCTCTGCCGGCTGGGGGACAACACCCTGGTTCTCGGCCACCGGGTCAGCGAATGGTGCGGCCACGCGCCGGTTCTGGAAGAGGATATCGCGCTGGCCAATACCGCGCTGGACCTGATCGGCCAGACCCAGCTCTGGCTCGGGTTGGCGGGCGAGGTCGAGGGCAAGGGCCGCGACGCCGATGCGCTCGCCTTTCTGCGCGACGTCTGGGATTTCCGCAGTGTCCTGCTGACCGAGGTGCCCAACGGCGATTTCGGCCGCACGCTGATGCGCCAGTTCCTGTTCGACGCCTGGCATTCGATCTACCTGGGGCGGCTGCTGAAAAGCAGCGACAAGCGGGTGGCCGATATCGCCGAGAAGGCCAGCAAGGAAGTGGCCTATCACCTGGAACGCTCGGCCGACACGGTTGTGGCGCTGGGCGACGGGACCGAGGAAAGCCATCAGCGGATGCAGGCGGCGCTGGCCTATCTCTGGCCCTATGTCGGAGAGATGTTCGAGGGCGACGCGGTGGACGCGGCGATGGTCGAGGCCGGGGTCGCCCCCGATCCGGCCAGCCTGCGCGCGGAATACGACGCGCTGGTCGGCCGTGTGCTGGCCGATGCGACGCTGGAGATGCCCGAGGGCCGGTTCGCCCACAAGGGCGGGCGTGACGGGCGCATGCATACCGAGCACCTGGGCCATATCCTGACCCAGATGCAATGGTTGCAGCGGGCCTATCCCGGCGCCAGCTGGTAAGACCGATGACACATCCAAGCGTTGAACAGGTCTGGGAATGGCTCTCTGCCGTCCCGGACCCCGAGATCCCTGTGATCTCGCTCACCGATCTGGGCATCATCCGCGATGTGGCCTGGCAGGACGACGATACGCTGGTCGTGACCGTCACGCCGACCTATTCTGGCTGCCCGGCGACCTCGATCATCAACCTCGATATCGAGACCGCGCTGCGCGGCCACGGCATCGAGAAGATCGAGCTGAAGCGGCAGCTTTCGCCGGCCTGGACCACCGACTGGCTGAGCGAGGAGGGTCGTGCCAAGCTGGAGGAATTCGGCATCGCGCCGCCCCAGCCCGCCGGTGGCCCCGACCGTTGCCCGCATTGCGGGTCCGAGAACGTCGAGAAGGTCAGCCAGTTCGGCTCGACCCCGTGCAAGGCCACCTGGCGCTGCAAGGACTGTCTCGAACCCTTCGATTATTTCAAGTGCATCTGAGGAGAAGCAGATGGCGCGTTTCCACGATCTGACCGTGACCGACATCCACAAGACCATCCGCGACGCGGTGGTGGTCACGCTGAAACCGCAGGACGGCGACGAGGCCGCCTTTGATTTCATCCAAGGCCAGTACCTGACCTTTCGCCACGATTTCGACGGCGAGGAGCTGCGCCGCAGCTATTCGATCTGCGCCGGCAAGGATGACGGCATCCTGCAGGTGGGCATCAAGCGGGTCGATGGCGGCGCCTTTTCCACCTGGGCCAACGAGGAGCTGAAGGTCGGCGACCGGGTACAGGCGATGGCGCCGATGGGCAGTTTTCACACCGCGATCGACGCGGGCGCCGAGCGCAGTTACCTCGGCTTTGCCGGTGGCTCGGGCATCACCCCGGTGCTGTCGATCCTCAAGACCACGCTCTCGCGCGAGCCGAAGTCGAGTTTCACGCTGGTCTATGCCAACAAGGGCGTGAACACGATCATGTTCCGCGAGGAGCTGGAGGACCTCAAGAACCTCTACATGGGGCGGCTGAACGTCATCCACGTTCTGGAAACCGACACCCAGGAGATCGACCTGTTCACCGGGCTGGTGACGCAAGAGAAATGCGGCGAACTGTTTAAGCACTGGATCGACATCGGATCGGTCGACACCGCCTTTATCTGCGGGCCGGAACCGATGATGCTGGGCATCGCGGCGGCGCTGCGTGCGCATGGGCTGGACGACGCCCAGATCAAGTTCGAGCTTTTTGCCAGCGCCCAGCCCGGGCGGCTCAAGCGCAAGGCGGTGAGCAAGGACGCGGCCAGCGGCGCCAACCAGACCACGGCGGCGATCACGCTGGACGGGGCGACCCAGACCATCACCATGGGCAAGGACATCTCGATCCTCGACGCCGCGCTGGAGAACGCGATGGACGCGCCCTATGCCTGCAAGGCGGGGGTCTGTTCGACGTGCCGCTGCAAGGTGATCGAGGGCGAGGTCGAGATGGTCGCCAACCACGCGCTGGAGGATTACGAGGTGGAAAAGGGCTATGTGCTGTCGTGCCAGTCCTATCCGCTCACCGATACCGTCACGGTCGATTACGACCAGTAAGGGGGGCTGACCATGGCCGAAGACATGAGCATCGAAAGCTATCTGGCCCAGGGCGGGGTTCTGAGCAACCCGGCCAATGTGCCGCCACGCTATCGCGCCGAACTGATGAAACTGATGGCGACCTTTGTCGACAGCGAGCTGGCGGGCGCCGCCGGGTTTGCCGACATCATCAACGCAGGCCCCGGCATCAAGGAGCGGATCGCCGCCGCCAAGATCGTGCTGGAAAAGACCGACAACGCCGACCGGGTGCTGCGCATCATGGGCGATTTCGGCGCCGATACCGAGCGCTATGCCAACCACCATCCCTGGACCGCGCGGCTGGAGCGGGGCGCCGATATCGGCACCGCGCGCACCGAGCGGGACATGCGGCTAGCGGTGTTCAACTATCCGCTGGAGGGCTGGGCCGACGCGGTGGTGATGAACCTGCTGATGGGCCGCGCGGTGGCGGTGCAGATGGCGGAATTCTCGATGGTCTCGTACCAGCCGCTGGCCGAGGCGTTCCGCGCCATCGCACCGGTCGAGGCACGTCACGCCGAACTGGCCGAGGAGGGCGTAATCAAGCTGGTTGAGCGCGGCGAGGACGCGCTGCAGGGCAGCGTCGATTACTGGTGGCCCCGGGTGGCGGCGAGCTTTGGCTCGACCACATCGACCAAATCCGAGAGCCTCAAGGCGATGGGGCTGCGGCGGGCGACCAACGCCGAACTGAAGGCCCGCTGGGAGGCCGAAGCCGGCGCGGTGCTGAAACGGCTGGGGCTGGCGGTTCCGGCCTGATCCCGATCCCCGCGCGGCGATTGCAACCGCGCGGGAAATCGCCCAGACTTGCGCTCCTGTCACCACTGGGAGGGGGCGAGATGTCAGGCAAACCGGGGACGGCGGTTCAGGCCGCCGACGTGCAACAGGTCAACGACTGGCTCGACCGCAACGAGATCGTGCTGGTCGATGTGCGCGAGACCTCGGAATACGAGGTCGAGCATATCGCCGGGGCGCTGCTGCTGCCACTGTCGAGCTTCGATCCCGAACTCTTCCCCACCTTGCCGGGCAAGCGGCTGGTGCTTCATTGCGCGGTCGGCAAACGCTCCGAGGCGGCGGGCAAGATGCTGCTGAACGAGGGGCACGAGGGCGTCACCCACATGACCGGCGGGCTGGATGCGTGGAAGGCGGCGGGCTTTGCCACCGAGTTTCAGCTGACCCCGCCAGGCGAGGCGGAAGCGGCAGAGGGGCCGGTGTTTCTCTGCCCCGCCCCCGGCGAGGTGCTGCGGACCGAGTACCTGGAGCCGCTGGGCATCACCGCGCAGGACCTGGCCCGGTCGGTCAACGTGCTGGAGGGGCGGATCACCGACGTGCTGGCCGGCAAGTCCAGCGTCGGGGTGGAACTGTCGCTGCGGCTGGCGCGGTACTTCAGCACCGCGGCGGATTTCTGGGTGCATCTGCAGCTGGAGCACGACATGGAACGCGCCCGCCACAGCATGGGCGAGCAGATCCGCCGCGATATCGTGCCGCGGGTCTCGGCGGGGTAAAGGCGGGACGTACTCACCACTCTCATCGGGGCGTTTGGGAATTGACCGCCCCCCGCCCCGGCATACAACCGGCCGAAATCAACTCCGCGAGGTCTCATGGCGCACATCAACAAGGTCATCCGCTCGATCAACCTGGATGGTGAAACGATCTGCGTCGACGTGTTCCTGCGTCCGGACGGGACCTACGGGTTCGACGAGTTCCGGTGCGATCCGGAAGACGGGCGGGGCTGGTACGGCATCGGCCATCACGGGCTTGAGGAATACCCCAGTGCAGAGGCAGCTTTGGAGCAAGCGCGGCGCGTCGTCGGCTGGCTCAACGACGCAATCGCCTGACGGCGGCCCCGCGTTCCGCGCGACGCGTGACCGGCGCGGCGATCAGATTCCGCCCAGCCCCTTGAGCGTCAGGTCGCAGACCAGGTCGGCGTAATCGTCGCGCTCCTGCGCGTCGGCATCCGAATTCCACATGAAGTACCAGTTCAGCATGCCGTAGACCGACATGGTGGCGCCGCGCAGCTTGTCGGGATTGTCCTCGAACACCTCCGGCGCGACCTCGCGCAGGCAGTCGCCCATGAATTTGACCATGTCGCGCTGATAGGTGCGCATCTCGTCCTGCTGATCCCCGGGCAGGGCCGAGAGCGCGCTGATCTGCACCTGGTGTTCGTGGTCGGCCCCCTGGTAGGCGCGCAGCACCTCGCGGATCACCCGGCGCAGCCGGTCCTCGGGGGTCAGCCCGCCGGTATCGACGGCAAGGATGCGATTGCGAAGGTTGGACAGGTAGCTGTCCAGGATGTCGTAGAGGATCGCATCCTTGCTGTCGTAGTAGTGATAGATATTCGCCTTGGAGATCCCGCACTCACCCGCCAGCTTGGTCATCGATGCGCGGTCGAACCCCT
>Ga0209692_10004275_pt1 | contig 13056 bp, 11 predicted proteins | sample tdDd472_FD_187129 | JGI IMG/M metagenome (GOLD analysis project Ga0209692, IMG submission 187129) | Marine sediment microbial communities from the Atlantic coast under amendment with organic carbon and nitrate - tdDd47.2 (SPAdes)... | ecosystem: Environmental > Aquatic > Marine > Coastal >...
CGACCTGGCCGCGGAGGTCGCCGCTCTCTACGCCCGCTGGGAAAAACTCGAAGCGCTGAAGTAGCGATTCGAGCGGGTAAGATCTGCGGCTCGATGATTACCGCAACCGATCTCTCCCGCGAATACGAAGCGTTGCACGTTGCCAAGGAAGCGGCATTCTGGACCGCCTACATGGGGCTCACGGACGACGCGACTGCCGCCCGCAACGATCTCGACAAGAACGAAAAGGCGCTGTCGGCCTGGCTGCAGGCGCCGGAGCGGCTCGCGGCGGCGCGGGAGGCGTTGGCCGACGCCGAGAAGAACGGCGCACCCGAAAGCGAACGCGTGGCCCTGGGCGGCTGGGTCCACATGCTCAAGGCACACGCCATCGACTCGGCAGAGGGTCGCGAGCTCGCGGCGCACATCATCGACCTCGAGGGAGCACTCGCGCGCAAGCGTGGCGAAATGAACCTCGGATACACCGACCCGAAGAGCGGTGAGTTCGTCCCCGCCAGCTCCGTCAAGATCGGCACGATGATGAGCGCCAATCCCGACGAGGCGATGCGCAAGGCGGCGTGGGAAGGCCTCGCCGCCATCGAGCCGTACGTGCTCGAGAACGGCTACCTCGAAGTCGTCCGCAAACGCAACCAGCTCGGCCGCATGCTCGGGGGCAGCGACTACTACGACTGGAAGGTGCGCGGCACCGAGGGCATGACGAAGCTCGAGATCTTCGCGCTCCTCGACGAACTCATGGAGGGCACCCAGAAGCGCCATGAGCAGACGCTCGCCGAGTTACGCGCAGAGAAAGGCGACGAGGTTTCGCGCCCCTGGAACTTCCGCTACGCGATTTCGGGCGACGTCACCAAGGAACAGGATCCGTACTTCCCCTTCTCGCAGTCGCTGGAGCGCTGGGGTCGCAGCTTCGCGGCACTCGGTGTCGAGTATCGCGACTCGACGATGGTGCTCGATCTCGTCGATCGCAAGGGCAAGTACGAAAACGGCTTTTGCCACATGCCCGTGCCCGCATGGCGCGACGGCGACACGTGGCGCCCGGCGCGCATCCACTTCACCGCCAACGCCATCCCCGGCATGGTCGGCTCCGGCAAGCGTGCCACCGCCACGCTCTTCCACGAGGGCGGCCACGCCGCGCACTTCAGCAACGTCGACATGCCCGCCCCCTGCTTCAGCCAGGAGTTCGCGCCCACATCGGTCGCCTTCGCCGAGGTGCAGAGCATGTTCCTCGACAGCATTCTCGAGGACGCCGACTGGCAGGCCCGCTACGCCCGCAACGAACAAGGCGAGCCGATGCCGCTGGAGCTGATCGAAAAGGGTCTCCGCGCCAGCCAGCGCGGCAATGCGTCGATGCTGCGCGCCATGTGCGCCATCTGCTACGCCGAGCGCGCCATCTACGAGATTCCCGACGACGAACTCACGGCCGAGCGCGTGCTCAAGGAAATCCGTGCTGTCGAGCACCGCCTCCTCGGCGACGCCTCCTCCCGCCCGGCGCTCTCGGTCCCCCACCTTCTCGCCGGCGAGTCGAGCGCCTACTACCACGGCTACGTGCTCGCCCTCATGGGCGTCCACCAGACCCGCGAGTTCTTCGAGAAGCGCGACGGCCACCTGATGGACAACCCGAAGATCGGCCCCGATCTGCAGCGCGTCTACTGGCAGCCCGGCAACTCCATGCGCTTCCCCGAATTCATCGAGAAGCTCACCGGCCAACGGGTCTCCGCGACGGCCCTCGCCCGCTCGGCATCGCGCACGCCCGACGAGGCGGTCGCCGAAGCCCGCGCTCAACTCGAGCGCTCCAAGGAGATCCCCGAGTTCACGGGGGAAATCGCGCTGGGCGGAACGATCAGCGTCGCTCACGGCAACGAGACGATCGCGTCGACGGACGATTCGCCTTTCGAGACCGTCTGCGACAAGTTCGCGGGCTGGATCAAACAGCAAGAGACCGCAGGAGCGTAGCCGGGAGCGCGCGCGTACTGCTTGCGGTATGCGCGCGCTTCTTCCCCTTCTCCTCGCCTGTTCCCTCTCCTACGCCGGCCCCACTGTTCGAGGGCAACGCTCCCTGAGTCGAGCGGTCCGGGCCGCAATCGGGGATGCCGAGCGCGTCCTTTTCGTCCTCGACGCAACTCCTTACACAAAGGCCGAGATCGTCGAGATCGGCATCGCCCTGCAGAAGATCGAAAGGACCGGGCGTTTTCGAATCGCCGTTCTGGGCGAGTCGCCGTCAGCACCGCAATCCGAAGCCGGCGCGTTGACGCCGCAACTCCCCAAGCTGCTTGACGAACCGCGGCGCGCTGTCAGCACCGTCCGTGCGCTTCACAAGACGATCGCCAACCACACGAAGCCCGGCACCATCGTCTACCTCGCCGACTGGCACTTCGAGGACGACCAACGCCCCGAGGGCCTTCTCGATCGGCTCAAGGCGCGCAAGCAGGTCTTCAGCGTCGTCGGCAGCGAGGCTGCGTTCGGGCGCGGTTGGAATGACGGCTTCGCGTGGACCGGGAAAGAAGAATTCGCCGACCGCATTGGCAAGAACCCGTGGAAGGTGCAGAAGGCGCCGTGGCACGGCGGCGACACCGCTTACAACCACGTGCCCTACCGTTTCGGCGGCCCCGGCTGGCAGACCGAGTTTCCGCTGCGCATGGAGAGCCCCGAGAATCTCATGCAGCGTCTGCGCAAGGGCGACCTCGAAAGACCGAGCATGTCGCGATTCCCCCTCCCGAGTGCCTTCGGTCCGTACGCCCTCTCCCGCATCTGCCAGGAAACGGGCGGCCGCTATGTGCTCTGGTCCTGGAATCGCGCGGGCCGCAGCAACGTCACCTACGACTACTCGCGTTGCGAACTGTTCGCCCCCGACCTACGCAGCCGCAAGGCCATCCGCGCGGACATCCACAAGCGTCCGCTCGCGCGAGGGTTGGATGGCGCCTGGCAGGAACTCGCGACATCCCGATCCGGGCTCGTGTTGCTGTCACCGTCGCTTCCCGACGGCCACAAGACCACCGAGCGTAGCGAAAGCCTCATGTTCTCTTGGCCGGGCAAGGCGGCCCACGACGACTTCCTGCGACGCGCGGAGAAGGTGCTGCGCGTCTACGATCGCGCGCTCAAGTTGCTCGACCGCCCCATCCGCCGCACCATCCAGCCGAAGGATGCGATCGACCGCCGCTACCTCGCCGACGCGCACCTCCTCCAGTTCATCGTGCGCGCACAGCGCTTCGCGGTCGGCGAGGCGTTCGAACTCGCGAAGACTGTGAAGGACGACGCGTGGAAGGGCGAGCAGTTCCCGACGTTGCAACCGGTGCCCGCGGATCCGCAGTCCGAGATCATGAAACAACGCGCGGAGTTCCTGAAGCGCTACACGGGCACGCCGTTCGGCGAGCAGGTGCGTCGCAATCGCGTCGACACCTACCGGATCGTCACCCGCGAGATGCCCAATCGTCCGGCCACGGGCAACCTCGGCAACTCGCCCGCGTTCTCCGATCGAACTCCGCGCAAACCGACTCCGCCCGCCGGCGGCAGCTCCGGTGGATCGGGCCCGTCGAGCGGCGGATAGTGAAACTCGCCGTCGCATCGTGTATCTAAGGCGGAATGAGCACTTCCGACGTCCGCAAGACGATCATCATCGGTTCCGGGCCCGCGGGCCTGACGGCCTCCATCTATGCCGCCCGCGCGAACCTCGAACCGCTGTGCATCGAGGGGTTCAACGCGGGCGGGCTGATCCCCGGCGGACAGCTCATGTTCACGACCGAAGTCGAGAATTACCCCGGCTTCGATGCGATCACCGGCCCCGAGTTGATGGGACGCATGCGCGGGCAGGCCGAGAAGCAGGGCACCGAGTTCATCACCGAGGACGTCCAGAAGGTCGACTTCTCCGAGCGGCCGTTCAAGGTCTGGGCCGAGCGCGAAGAGCCCTACCTCGCGGAGACCGTCATCATCTCGACCGGCGCCCGCGCCAACTACCTCGGCCTTGAGAGCGAAGAGAAGCTCAAGAACAAGGGTGTCAGCGCCTGTGCCGTGTGCGACGGCGCGTTCTTCCGCAACCAGGACGTGGCCGTCGTCGGCGGCGGCGACACCGCTGCCGAGGAGGCGACCTATCTCGCCAGCCTCTGCAAGAGCGTCACGCTCATCCACCGTCGCGACGAACTGCGCGCCAGCAAGGCGATGCAGAAGCGCGTGATGGAAAACGACAAGATCACCGTGCTGTGGGACACCGTCGTCGAGGAAGTACTCGGCGTCGAGACCGACGGCGTCACCGGCGTACGCGTCAAGAACGTCAAGAGCGATGAAGTGAAGGACGTCCCCGTCACAGGCTTCTTCGTCGCGATCGGCCACACGCCGATGACGGAGCTGTTCGTCGGCCAGCTTGAGGTCCACGACAACAAGTACCTCAAGGTCACGCCGGGCACCGCGCAGACGAGCGTCGAGGGTGTCTTCGCATCGGGCGACGTCGCCGACTGGACCTACCGCCAGGCCGTCACCGCCGCCGGCACCGGCTGCATGGCCGCCCTCGAAGCGGAGCGCTGGCTCGCCGCCCAGGAGTAGTGCGTCCGTGCCCCACAACATCGAGATCAAGGCGCGCCTCGGCGCGGCCCAACTTGATGCCGTCCGCGCCCGGGCCGCAGAACTCTCCGGCGGGCCGCCGACGGTCCTGCGACAACTCGACACTTTCTTCCACGCACCGCACGGCCGCCTCAAGCTGCGCGAGTTCGGCGATGGCACGGGCGAGCTGATCGCCTATGAGCGCCCCGACCAGCCGGGCCCGAAACACTCCGACTACGTCCTCGCGCCCACCACCGACCCCGCGCGCCTCAAATGGGCGCTGACCCGCTCCCTCGGCGTGCGTGGCGTGGTCGAGAAAACGCGCGAGCTCTCGCTGGCGGGCCAGACGCGCATCCACATCGACGATGTGCGCGATCTCGGCCCCTACCTGGAGTTGGAGGTCGTCCTCGCCGCCGAACAGTCCGAAGCCGACGGCGCCGCCATCGCGGAAGCCCTGATGAGCGCCCTGGGAGTGTCCAAAAACTCCCTCACCGCGCGGGCTTACATCGACCTTCTGGAACTCGGCCCCCCGCGCCCCCCCTGTTAGGATTCCCGGTCCACCAACGACGGGAGTTTTCGTGTCCAAACTCGCACCGACCGACACTTTTCTTCGACGCCATCTCGGCCCCTCGCAGACGGAACTGACCGCCATGCTCGAGGCGGTCGGCTACGACTCGCTCGACGCACTCGCCGACGCGGCCGTCCCGGAACAAATCCGCATGGACGGCGAGCTGTCCCTCGGAGGCGCGCGCGGCGAGCACGAGTTCCTCGCCGAGTTCAAAAGGCTCGCGGAACGCAACGAGGTCTGGCGCTCGTACATCGGCCTCGGCTACCACGGCACGATCGTCCCCGGTGTGATCCAGCGCAACATCCTCGAGAATCCGGGTTGGTACACGCAGTACACGCCCTATCAGGCCGAGATCGCGCAGGGTCGCCTTGAGGCGTTGCTCAACTTCCAGACGATGGTCAGCGATTTGACGGGGCTGCCGATCGCCAATGCATCGCTGCTCGACGAAGGCACCGCCGCCGCCGAGGCGATGACGATGTGCCACTCGGTGAACCGCAAGAGCAAGTCGAACGCGATCTTCGTTTCCGACCTGTGTCACCCGCAGACGATCGCCGTCGTGCAGACGCGCGCCAAGCCGCTGGGCCTCGAAGTGATCGTCGGCGACGCGGACAAGTTCTCGTTCGACACCGACGTGTTCGCGGTACTCGTGCAGTACCCGGCAACGGACGGGTCGATCCGGGATTACGGCGAGTTTTCGAAGCAGGCGCACGAGCACAACGCGCTTGTGATCGCCGCCTCCGACCTGCTGGCGCTGGTGCGCCTCAAGTCGCCCGCTTCGTGGGGCGCGGATGTCGTCGTCGGCAACTCGCAGCGCTTCGGCGTCCCCATGGGCTACGGCGGACCGCACGCCGGCTTCTTCGCCACGCAGGATGCCTACAAGCGGCAGATCCCGGGGCGCATCATCGGCGTTTCGAAGGATCGCCACGGCAACCCGGCGCTGCGCATGGCGTTGCAGACGCGCGAACAGCACATTCGCCGAGAGAAGGCGACCAGCAACATCTGCACGGCGCAGGTGCTCCTCGCCATCATGGCGGGCATGTACGCGGCCTATCACGGGCCGGACGGACTGCGCGACATCGCCAACCGCACCCACGCGTGCGCCGCGACGCTCGCCTGCGGCCTCGAGAAGATCGGCTTCAAGATCGGCGAGCACCCCTACTTCGACACGCTCGTGGTGAAGGTCGCCGACAAGCAGCGCAAGGAGATCCTCGACCGTTGTGCGGAGCGCAAGATCAACCTGCGCACGGACGTCGATGGCCTTCTCGGCATCGCGGTCGACGAGGCCACGACGGCCGGCGACCTCGACGACCTGCTCTGGTGCTTCGGCGCGGACTTCGGATCGCACGAAGTCGAGACCGAAGGCTCGTGGAACGAAGCGTTGCTGCGCGACGACGCGATCCTCGACCACTCCTGCTTCCATAGCTATCACGCGGAGCACGAGATGCTGCGCTACATCCACCGTCTCCAGGCGAAGGATCTTTCGCTGACGACGTCCATGATCCCGCTCGGCTCGTGCACGATGAAGCTCAACGCGACCAGCGAGATGGTCCCGGTCACGTGGCCGGAGTTGGGCCTGCTGCACCCGTTCGCCCCGACCGCACAAGCGCAGGGCTACACCGAGATGCTCGATCGTCTTACCGGATGGCTGGCCGAGATCACCGGCTTCGCCACCTGCTCGCTGCAGCCCAACGCGGGCTCGCAGGGCGAGTACACCGGCATGCTCGTCATTCGCGCCTATCACGAGTCGCGCGGCGAAGGCGATCGCAACGTCTGCCTCATCCCGACGTCCGCGCACGGCACGAACCCGGCGAGCGCGGTCCTGACCGGCATGAAGGTGGTCGCGGTCAAGTGCGACGACGAAGGCAACATCGATGTCGAGGACCTGCGCGCGAAAGCGGCGCAGCACAAGGACGCGCTGGCAGCGATCATGGTCACCTACCCGAGCACGCACGGCGTGTTCGAGTCGGCCATTCGCGACATCTGCGGCATCGTTCACGAGCACGGCGGGCAGGTCTACCTCGACGGCGCCAACCTCAACGCGCAGGTCGGCCTCTGCCGTCCGGGCGACTACGGCGCCGACGTCTGCCACATCAACCTGCACAAGACGTTCTGCATCCCGCACGGCGGTGGCGGACCCGGCATGGGCCCGATCGGCGTCGCGGCGCACCTCGCCCCGTTCCTGCCCGGCCATCCGCTGGTGGAGACGGGCGGCCAAGTGATTGGCGATGGCAAGCACGCGATCGGCCCCGTCTCGGCGGCGCCGTTCGGCAGCTCGAGCATCCTTCCGATCAGCTACACGTTCATCGGGCTGCTGGGCGCGCAGGGCCTCAAGGCCACGACGCAGGTCGCGATCCTGAGCGCCAACTACATGGCCAAGCGTCTGGAGAACGACTTCCCCGTGCTCTACCGCGGGCCGAACGGACTGTGCGCACACGAGTTCATCCTCGACACGCGGCACTACGAGAAGGACGCGGGCATCAAGGTCGAGGACATCGCCAAGCGGCTGATGGACTACGGATTCCACGCGCCGACGGTTTCCTTCCCGGTGCCGGGCACGATGATGATCGAGCCGACGGAGAGCGAATCGAAAGAGGAGCTCGACCGCTTCTGTGACGCGATGCTGGCCATTCACGCCGAGATCGGCGAGATCGCCGCGGGCCGCATGGACGCCGAGAACAACCCGCTCAAGAACGCGCCGCACACCGCGCGCGAAATGGCGGGCGCCGAGTGGAACCACCCCTACTCCCGCGAGCAGGCGTGCTATCCGAACGAGGCGACGCGCGCGCACAAATTCTGGCCTTCGGTGGCGCGCATCGACAACGTCGCGGGCGACCGCAACCTGATCTGCACCTGCGTCGGCATGGAAGAGTACGCGGAAGAGTAGGATGCACGGGGACTAGGTTGCAGGTCACGCGCGGCGAAACGAACCTTTACGTCACCGACATTGATCGGTCGGCGCGTTTCTATTGCGACGCGCTGGACTTCTCGATCGAGGAGTCGGACGACACGTTTTGCAAAGTGGTTCATCCCGGATTCACGATCACGCTGTTCCGGGCCAAAGGGGAGGGTACGGGACCCCGGGGTAAGGGGGAACCGATCGGATCCTGCCCGTCGATGACCGCCGACATGCGGGTCGACGACATCGACGAGGCGGCTGAGCGCATTCGTGCGTGCGGCGGCGAAGTCGAGGAGATTCGCGCCTGGGAGCAGGGACGCTTCACACTGTTCCGGGATCCGGACGGGATCTCGTGGGAGCTCATCGCTCAAGAGGGGGAAGATTGATGAAATGGGTAATTCGAATTCTCGTCGTGCTGATCGTGCTGATCGGCGGATTCATCGGCAGCAGCTACTGGTGGCTTGACGGCACCGCACGCAAGCTCGTCGAACAGGAAGGCAGCGATGCGCTGGGCGTCACGGTTGAGCTCAAGAAGCTGAGCATCGGCGTCTTCAAGGGCACCGCGACGCTGGGCGAGCTCAACATCGCCAACCCCCCTGGCTGCGAGAAGCCGTACTTCTTCGACCTCAAGGAAGGCTCCACCGCGATCAATCTCGGCTCGGTGATGGAAGACGAGATCAAGATTCCGTCGGTCGAGCTGACCGGACTCACGATGTACATCGAGCCGGTCAAGGGCGGCGGCGGCAAGTACAACTACGATCTGCTGCTTGAGAGCATCGAGAAGTACAGCGATGTCGAAGATGCCAAGCCCGCGGAGAAGAACGAAAAGACCGTCGTCATCGAGAAGCTCGTCATCCGGGACATCAAGGTCTACTACAAGACCAAGGTGTTCGTGACGGCTCCGGTTCACGTGGACGAGATCGTCATGAACGACATCGGCAGCGACGGTCGCGGAGTCGACATGGGCGAGCTGATGTCGATCATCCTGTCCGGAACGCTCAGCGGCATCGCCAATGAACTGCCGGGCGCCATCGGCAACGGCATCAAGGCCGGCGTCGGCAAGCTGAGCGACATCGGCGGCGTGGCAGTTGGCGGCCTCAGCAATGCGGCATCCAAGTCCGTGGAGAAGGCTGGTGAGGACGTCAACAAGGGCATCAAGAAGCTCTTCGGCGATAAGTGAAGCCCGTCGGAATTGCGCTGCTGCTTCTGCTCGCGGTCCCCGCGCACGCGGAGTACTCGAAGGCGGAAGCCAAACTTCGCGTTCGCGCCGCCAAGGTCTGGTCGGACTACGTCCTGTTCTGCAAGGGCCGTAGCCTGAAGAGTGAGGCGCTGGCGTCCTACGCGCGGGCCAAGGACCTCAATCCGGCGTACGACGCCGACGGCAAGATCAAGGAACAACTCGACGCGCTCGAACAGGCGCCCGAAGGTGCGGCCACCGCGGACGTACGCAAGGTCAAGAGCGGCAAGGACGTCGCCAAGGTCTACGACAAGCTCGCCAAGCTGAAGACCGAGCGCTCCGACCGCTACCGCTTCGATGCCATCCGGCTCGATCCTTCGAAGGCGCGCATCGGGCGCGTCATGCAGGAGATCAAGAAGGGCAAGCCGGATCGCGCCGGCACCCTGTTGGCGCAGCTCCGCTCGGCGCACCCCGAAGGGAACTACACCGCGCTCGTCGCCGATCTCGCGCGGCGCGACGTCGCGATGATCCAGGGCAAGGACCACGCCATCGTCGGCTGGATCTCGCTGCCCAAGGGCTGGAAGAAGGGCAAGAGCTACCCGGTTCTCGTGACCGTCGACGGGGCAGGATCCAACTTCCTCGGCGCTTGCCGAAGCTCCTCCCGCTCGCGCGGCAAGCGCCCCTGGATCGTGCTCGCCCCCTGCACCTTCGTGAACACGAACGCGCTCACCCCGAAGAAGTACCCGTGGTATGACGCCGACCTCATCGAGCGCATGAACAACGACGGCGCCGGACGATTCAAGTTCGACTCGGAGGGTCTGATCGCATTGATCGAGACCGTCAAGGAGCAGTTCGGCGGCGAGGATCGGTTCGCCATCACCGGCTTCTCCGGCGGCGGCAACCTCACCTACGGAATCACGCTGCTGCATCCGGAGCGCGTTCGCTTCGCCATGCCCGCCTGCGCGAACTTCGCCGGGCACGGCGCGGCGAATGCGGGTACGCCCAAGGAGGGCGGGCCGCCGATCCTCATCTACACCGGCGAAAAGGACCCCCACCGCACGTGGACCCACGGCAAGGAGGGCGGCGTCCCGGGCATCGAGCCGCAAACCGACCGCGCCGTCGCCGTGCTCAAGGACAAGGGCTTCACGAACGTCAAGCGGCAGATGCTCCCGGGCGTCAAACACTCTTCGCTGCACGCCAAGGTATGGGAGACGGCGGATGACCTCGCGCGATAGCCACCGCTGGAACCCGCACCGCTACGAACGCTTCGAGGCCGAGCGCTCCCAGCCGTTCTTCGATCTCCTCGAAGGCGTCGAGGCGGCACCCGGCGGCAGCGCCCTCGACCTCGGCTGCGGCACCGGCAAACTCACGCGCCATCTGCACCAGCGAACGGGCGTGGCCGCCACCCTCGGGATCGACCGCTCCGAGACGATGCTCGCCGAAACGCAGGACGGCGAGGGTGTCGCCTTCGAGCAACGGGACATCGCGACCTTCGATCCCCCGGCCCCCTTCCACATCGTGTTCTCCAACGCGGCGCTGCAGTGGCTTCCCGATCACCCGGCGGTGTTTCGGCGAGTTTCCGAATGGGTCGCCCCGGGTGGACAGCTCGTCGTGCAGATGCCGGCCAATCAACATCACCCGAGCCACGTCATCGCACGCGAGATCGCTGCAGACGAATTCGGTATCGAGCCGCGCGGGACTTCGGTGCTCCGGCCCGACGACTACGCGGCGATGCTGTACCGTCTCGGCTTCGAGACCCCCACGGTGCGCCTCAACATCTACCTCCACGAACTCGACGATCGCGAAGGCGTGATCGAGTGGGTCGCGGGCACACTGCTCAACGCGTACCGCGCACGACTGAGCGACGCGGACTTCGAGCGGTTCTGCGCGCGGCATCGCGAGCGCCTGCTCGAGGAGCTGCCGGACAACCAGCCGTACCCGTTCACGTTCCCGCGCATCCTGCTGTGGGCGAGGAAGCCGCGATGACGGTCGCCCTGCTCCTGCTCCTCGCGGCGAGCCCGCTCACGCCACTGGAGCCGCTCGTCGGAAAACAGTGGGTCGCGAGCGCTGTCCTGCCCGATGGCCAGGAGATGCGTTCCCGCACCATGTGGAGCTGGGGGCGCGGTAAACGCTGTGTCCGCATGCGGCAGTTCGTCCTGGGCAAACAGGGCGAGGTGCAGCGCTACGAGACGATCCTTTACACGGACTCGGCGACCAAGCGAATCGTCTACCGCGTGTTCGCCGGAGCGGGCGAGTTGTCGCGCGGTACCGTGGAGTTCCCGAAAGACGGCGTGCTCCTGGAGCAGCCTGCACGCGACTCGTTCCCGGCGATGCGCACCCTGTACGCGGTGCGTGACGACGGCATCTGCACGACGCGCATCTCGTTTCGCGGCGCGAAGGGGTGGACGGAACGCGTCGTCACCAAGTCGCGCCGCATGGCGCTCACCCCGGCGAAGAAGCTGAAGCTCGACGGGGGCGTCAACCCGCTCGCCCCGATCGCGAAACTGACCGAGGCCAATGGCTGGAGTTGGAGCCTGCACGAGCGACTGCTGCACGGTCACCTCCCGGACGACGGCGAGGTCTTCGTCTCCTTCAACGCGCGCTCGGGCGAAATCCTGTTCGTTGAGATCCCCGCCGACGGCGAGATCCGCGAGGGAAGCGTCACCGTGGTTGGCAAGCAACGCCTGGAATTCGCTGTCGCCGGCAAGTGGAGGCGTGTGGTCACGCTGGCCGACAAGGGCGCCCACGCGACCTGGACCGAGCGCAAGGACGGCGACACGTGGAAGCGCGTGGAGCCCGCGGAGAAGAAATGAGACTCGTTGCGTTGCTGCTCTTGCTGTTGGGATCGCCCGCGTTCGCCGACTCCCCGCTCGCCGCAATGGAGTGGCTGGTCGGCGGCCAGTGGGAATCGAAGACCGAAGTAGCGCCCGGCTACGCGCTCGAGACTCGCACGACCGTTGCGTTCGGCCCGGGCAAGTGGTCGATGCGCATGCGCCAGTACGTCAAAGCCAAGCAGGGTGAGTATCAGCAGTACGAAACGTTCTTCTGGGTCGACCCCAAGCAGCCGCGCATCCAGTACATCACGTTTCACACGCAGGGTGCGGCCGTTCGGGGAACCGGCGAGATCAAGGACGGAGTCATGACGCTCCATCAGGCCGCCGTCAATCCTTATCCGGAGATGCGACTGGTCTTCCGGCCGAACGCCGAGAACCGCGACCAGTACCGGGGCGAGATCTTCTACAAGAAGGGCGCTGCGTGGGACAAGGTCAAGTCCGCCGACAGCACGCGCACGAAGTTGTCGGAGCCGCCGAAGCTGAAGCCGCCGGAGCGCCGCGGCAAGCTCGAACTGCTCGCGAAATTCGCGGGCGACTTCCGCTACTTCGAGAAGAGCAGCAACAAGTTGCTGGGTCGCCACTTCCATCGATTCTCGCTGCACGGCCGCCTGCTCGTCGGTTGGGACTACGAGCAGAAGGGGGACAAAGAAGTCCCCGGCAGCATGAGCGTGATCTGGAGCGACCCGATTTCGCGCAAGATCGAATCGATCTCGGTGTTCGCCACGGGCGCCGTGACGACTGCGATCGTGCAGGCCGAAGGCGAAGGACTGACGTGGGATGTGACCGACACGCCGCGTGAAGGCACGCCCGTGCGCTCCCGGGTGGCTGTGGCATGGATCGAATCGAACACCTACGAGATGCAGATGCTCACGCAGGAAGACGGCAAGTGGAAGCTGACGGACTTCGTTGCCGTCGGACGCCGCCAGAAGCCTACGAAGCGTCCGCGCTGAATCCGTTCGGGTTCGCTTCCTGCCAGCGCCACGCATCGGCGAGCATCTCGTCGAGCCCATGCGTCGCGCGCCATCCCAGCGCATCCGCCGCCGTCGTCGGATCGGCA
>Ga0209692_10004283_pt1 | contig 13043 bp, 8 predicted proteins | sample tdDd472_FD_187129 | JGI IMG/M metagenome (GOLD analysis project Ga0209692, IMG submission 187129) | Marine sediment microbial communities from the Atlantic coast under amendment with organic carbon and nitrate - tdDd47.2 (SPAdes)... | ecosystem: Environmental > Aquatic > Marine > Coastal >...
AGGCCAGGACCGGCTTCCTCAAAAATACCGAGAAGCCGCATATGTTCGGTATCTATAATGCGCAGGCCATAGCGACCCAGGGCTTTTCTGCGGTTTTTGAGGCATACTCCGGCGAGGGTTATCAAAAAGCCGCAGAAACACTCAAGGATCTGCGGTTCAATACATACTTGTTCAGCCTGCTTCAGGAGCCGCAGCCGGCACCTGAAGCCAAAGGAAAGGGGACACCATCTTCAATCGTGCTTATGCCATCATTCGAGGGTGGAGCGTCATATATTGTCAAAACCATCCCTGGAAGTGGCTTGATCGCTCTTCACTACCTCCTCAAACACAAGGCGCCTCTGGAGGCACAGTATGGCGAACATGCAGCTGCTATTTGGAACGATTGTTTTGGCCAGCGGATGGAGACAGAAGCCATTCAGGAGGAAATTAAACTCTATGGCATGTCCTTCACGCTGAATGACAACCCTTGGATTCCCATGGACGATATTTATCTGCACCCGGATTTCGCCTACATTCGCGTTGAGGGATTGGCGGATTATTCTGCCGAAATCATTCAATTTATGAATCGAGCGATGCTTGAATTTATTCCCACCGAAGCTGAATTCGAACAGGCCAGTAAAAAACCAGCCTGGCAGAAGAAAGTATACAAACGCAAGCCACCAAAAGACGTATTCAAAGATACGTATCGCTCGCAAATTTATGAAGCGAATCCCCATCAAACCGAAAAGCTCGTGAGTTTCGCAAGTTTACTCGAGTTTGGTACACACTATTTCAAACCCGATAATATGATCGTCAGTGTCGTTTCGCCCAATGATGTTGGAAGTATATCGGGTGAGTTCGCGTCGTTTATGGCTACAGAGGCAACAGCAGCGGAAGCCGTGTCACCTTTTCGGGAAAAGTTAAAGCTCATCACGGAACCTGTTGAAATAATGGAAGAGGTGGGTTCGGAACAAGCTCTTGTATTCTATGGGTTTATTAAAGAAGTCACATCAGGTGACAGGCCAGCACTTCAGGTGCTTGGCCTAATGCTTGGCGAGCACATTCAGTTTGATATTCGCGAGGTTCGTGGAATGGCTTACCGAATGGCTGCCGGGATATCTTGCATTGAGGATAAGGCCCTCTTCTACATACGACTGGGAACACGGCCTGAGAACCTGGACGCACTGGTGCCCGATCTGGGAAATTACTTCAATCAGGAAACGGTGGCAGCGTTTTCTGAAGACGACTTGAAAAAACGGGTTAATATGTATCTGGGGAAAATGATGTTCCGCCGGCTTTCCAGTATTAACCAGGGCTTTTATCTTGGGACGTCGCTTTACTTCGATGGTGATGTCTATGCAGACGATCGTGACTTGAAAGCTCTGAAAGCGGTAACCCTGGAAGATGTGCAACGGGTTGCCAAAACCTATTTGGTACCCGAAAACCATGTTCAGGTGGTTGTCAAGTAGGGTGGTTCGATTCGACAATTCACCAAGCTGTAAGGCCTTTTGCCTGGGGATGTTGCCCTATACCGACCACCAGGTTCTGGTAGATTGGTACACGGAACCAATGGGCCTGATTCGATCCATAGTTCGACTGGGAAAAAAGGATTCTTTGCGAAGCTCATTAGTGCCGTTGAATCTGGTAGAAATCGGGCTCTCTGGCAAGGAACAGGCCTCTCTTCTAAGAGCCCAAATTCATCAGGTTCACCGCCAACTCTTCGACGTCTCCACCTCATTTCTGAGTCTGACTTTACTCCAGCATTGGTGTTTTTTGATCAGGAAAAGCCAACCCGACCATCAGGCCGATCCCAAGGTCTTTCGCTTACTCGAACACGTTTCGACTTTCATTTCAATCGGTCCAGATAAGGGCAAATTGGCCTTTGCCAATCTTTATTTCGAACTCTGGCTATTAGCCTTAAACGGGGATTTTCCAATACTTCGAAAGCGTTCGGATCTTGAGCCTCTCGAGGGAGGCGGATTTCGTGTCAGGGGCAGTGAGTTCGTAATGGTAACAAACGCAATGTTTTCGGACGCAGATGCTGTTTTGCTCACAAATTGTTTTCAACAAACGATTGAGGAGTTCCTCCACAATGCAATACAATACCCCGGTCCGGACTGTCTTTTTGAGGCCACAGGCCTGCTTTGGGACACGGTTGTTGAGAAAAAAAAGTATACCCGCACCATGTTGATGGATTGTTTCCGGGAGAAAGGAATTCTGTGAAGTTTCAAGATCTAACGCTTGCGTTGATGAACTTTTGGGCAGATAAGGGGTGCGTGCTTTCCCAGCCCTACGATATTGAAACGGGGGCCGGCACGATGAACCCCCATACATTTTTGAAGGCATTGGGGCCAGAGCCCTGGAATGTGGCCTATGTGGAACCCAGTCGTCGTCCTGCTGATGGACGTTATGGAGAGAACCCGTTTCGGGTACAAAAACATTACCAATTCCAGGTCATTCTAAAACCATCTCCCGACAATATTCAGGATCTCTACCTGCAGAGCCTGAGTTCCTTTGGGATTAACCCCAAAGAGCACGATATTCGGTTTGAAGAAGACAATTGGGAAGCTCCCACTTTGGGGGCTTGGGGTGTCGGCTGGCAGGTACTTCTCGATGGAATGGAAATTACTCAGTTCACGTATTTCCAACAAGTTGGGGGTATTGACCTCAACCCCATCTCCGTTGAAATCACCTACGGAATCGAACGACTCTGCATGTTCCTCGGTGGTGTTGACGATATGTTTGATCTGAAATGGTCAGAGGATGTCAGTTACGGTGATGTTCGAAAGCGCGAGGAGTTCGAGTTTTCGACTTATTGTTTTGAGCAGGCGGATATCGGTTTACATCAAACCTTGTTTGAACAGTATGAAAAAGAAGCCTACCGATTACTCGAGGCGAATCTTCCGCTTGTGGCCTTCGATTATGCCCTGAAGTGCTCCCACACCTTTAATGTACTTGACGCAAGGGGCGCAGTCAGTGTCACGCAGCGTGCAGGATACATTGCAAGGGTCCGTAAATTGGCGTGTGCTGTAGCCACGCGTTATCTGGAGAACAGGGAGGTCCTTCAAAATGGCTGAATTCTTACTTGAAATCGGCATTGAAGAAGTGCCGGCACGTATGTTGTCCAAGGCGGCGACCGAACTCAAGGATGGCCTCACGAAACTGTTGAAAGAGAGTGGCCTGCAACACGATCCTTTGGAGGCTCATGGAGCCCCTCGTCAATTGTTGATTTTCACTCGCAACATTCAGTTGGGTCAGGAAGATCGCGAAGAAGTCATTATGGGACCACCGGTTCGAATTGCCTACGATGCAGACGGCAAGCCGACCCGTGCCCTGGAAGGCTTTATGAAAAAGGTACCCAACCTTGGTATTGAGGACCTTGAACGTGTGCAGCAGGCAAAAGGTGAAGTCGTCTCCGCGCGAAACTTCGTCAAGGGAAGGCCGACCACCGAAATCCTGGCCGAGGCCCTGCCTGAGATTCTTCGGAAACTGAGTTTTCCTAAAAAAATGCGCTGGGGCAGTATCGCAGAAGCCTTTGTTCGCCCCATTCGATCTATTGTCGCTTTGGTAGATGGGGAGGTCGTTCCATTTGAGTTTGCTGGGGTCACTTCTGGGAAGCGCTCATTTGGTCACCGTTTCCATGGTCAGGCTCAATTCGAGGTCGCCAACCTGGAAGACTATATGACCCAGAAGGAACAAAACGCCATTATCGTTTCCTCCAAACAAAGGACTGAGATGATTGTGGAACAAATTGAAGGCCACCTTTCTCGAATCGGAGGAAATCTGGTGGGAGACCCAGAGCTACTGCGGGAATTGCCTGAACTGGTCGAAACGCCATTCGTCGTGTGTGGTGAATTTGACGAGCAATTTCTTCAAATACCAAGGGAAATCTTAATTACCTCGCTGCGTGAGCATCAAAAGTCGTTCTGCGTTGAAGATTCCGATGGGAACCTGATGCCCTATTTCATGGCCGTTGCTTCGACGGTTGAAGATGCCAAGGGTTTAATTAAAAAGGGTAATGAGTGGGTGTTGAAAGCACGTCTTTGGGATGCCCATTTCTTCTGGGGCTCAGACCGCAAGAAGGACTTTGAAACCTTGCGTTCGAAGCTCAAAAACCTGGTTTTCCAGGCAGATATTGGTGATTACCACGCAAAAACGGAACGAATTGAAAGCCTTGCGTGTTTTATGGCCAAGCAACTGAATCTGTCCGGTGAAACCCTTGAACATATTGCCTACGCCGCGCGTCACTGCAAAACGGATTTGTTTACCGAATTGGTCTTCGAGTTTCCCGAACTCCAGGGCGTGATCGGTGGTCTGCTCCTCGAAGAGGCTGGCCAACCGGTGGAAGTTCATCGAGCGGTGTATGAACACTACCTGCCTCTCAGCCTCGATGGAGAAATGCCAGAAGAATTGAGTTCTGCCATTGTTTCGATTGCCGATAAACTCGATACTCTGGTTGGATGCTTTGCCGTTGGGCTTATTCCCACGGGAACCAAGGACCCTTACGCCCTGCGCCGTGCTGCCCAGGGTATGATTCGAACGCTGATGGAGCAAGCCCTGCCATTGAGTTTGAAGGCATTGTTTCAGCATGCACTTGCTTCTTATCGAGATGTAGTTGACGTCTCACCTGAAGTGGCGACTCAAGTCAATGCGTTTACGGTAGATCGCGTTCGCTACATTTTGAAGAAAAAGGGTTACGCCCACGATCTGATCGAGGCGGTGTTAACTTCCGATTCGGATCGAGTCGACCAGATTATCCCGCGTGCGGAGGCCGTCAAGGCACAGCTCACACGGGAGAATTTCCTGTCCTTGTTCAGAAACCTGAAACGGATGAACAATGTGATCCAGGATGAATTGCATGAATTAGGGGATACTGACGAAGCCCTGTTCGAGAGTGACATTGAGAAAGACCTTTGGGTCTTATTTTCGTCGTTAAAGCCAAAAATTGAAGCCGCGGTGGCTTCTTCCTCTTACAACGAGGCCATGGACGCCATGGCCGACCTTGTGGATCCAGTCGAAACGTATTTCTCACCAGATGGCGTGTTTGTCAATTCTGAAGATCGACAACAACGCCTCAACAGGAAATCCATGCTCCGGGACATGCGAACGACGCTTGCCCTGGTCGCCGACCTTACTTGTTTAGAGGTCAAGTAAGCTTTCACATTCGCAGATTAAGGAGATATTAATGTCAAAAAAGTACGTCTATAAATTTTCAAAGGAGTTCACTGATGGTGATGGCAGCATGCGTAACACGATCGGGGGCAAAGGTGCTGGTCTTGCGGAAATGAGCAAAATGGGCATTCCCGTGCCTCCTGGCATCACCATTACAACCGATGCCTGTAATTCCTATCTTGCCCATGGATCGCACGTTGATGAGGACCTGCGTTCACAGGTAGAAGAAGGCATGAAGTGGCTTGAAGGAATTGTTGGAAAACAATTCGATGGTGAAGGTGCACCTCTCCTGGTTTCCGTCCGTTCTGGTGCCCCCATCTCAATGCCCGGTATGATGGACACTGTTTTGAATCTGGGCCTGAACAAAGATGCAGTGGAAGTCCTCGCAGAGAAAAGCGGAGACCGTCGTTTTGCCATGGATTCCTACCGAAGATTCATCCAAATGTACAGCAATGTTGTCATGGATGTTGAACATGAAGATTTCGAACATTTGCTGGAAAAGAAGCGCGAAGAAGAAGGCGCCAAGGAAGATTCCGAAATTTCCGCTGCAGGTCTTGAAGCGTTGGTAGCAAGCTACCTGGCTATGGTCAAAGAAAAGACCGGTAAAGACTTCCCCGAACGCCCCATGGATCAGCTCTGGGGATCCATTGAAGCTGTATTCCGCTCTTGGGACAACGATCGTGCGCGTTACTATCGTAAAATGAATGGAATTCCCAATAACCTCGGTACTGCGGTCAATATCCAGACCATGGTATTTGGAAACATGGGCCCCACGTCTGGTACGGGCGTCTGCTTTACGCGTAACCCTTCCACGGGTGATCCGCACGTCTATGGCGAATACCTTTTTAACGCTCAGGGTGAAGATGTCGTAGCTGGCATTCGTACTCCTGGTCCCTTGCTCGGCGATACCAAGGATGCCCTTTCCGTGGCTCGCCCGCGTATTTACAAGCAGTTGGAAGAAACGCTTCAGAATCTGGAAAACAACTATCGTGAGATGCAGGATGTTGAATTCACCTTTGAAGATGAAACACTTTACATTCTCCAAACCCGTACCGGTAAGCGCACCACTCCAGCAGCACTTAGAATTGCCGTTGATATGTGTCGCGAAGGTCTGATCGACCAGAATACGGCCATCCAACGCGTCGATGCAGATAGCTTAAGTCAACTCCTGGCAGCCGAATTTGATCACGCCGAAAAAGAAGCTGCGGTCAAAAGCGAACGCCTGCTTGGAAAAGGTCTGAACGCTGGACCTGGCGCTGCGACGGGTAAATTGGTTCTTACCGCTGAAAAAGCGGTTGAAATGGTTGAAGCCGGTGATGCGGTGGTTCTGGTACGGGCCGAAACCTCGCCCGAAGATATCGCCGGAATGTATGCGGCCGAAGGTATCCTGACCCAGCGCGGCGGCATGACCTCACACGCTGCGGTTGTCGCGCGTGGTATTGGTAAACCTTGCGTTGTTGGCTGCTCTGCCATGAGCGTCGACTATAACAAGGGATGCATCCGCTTTGGTGATACGATTATCAAGGAAGGCGAAGGTATTTCTGTCGATGGCAGCACCGGCGAAGTAATTGCCGGCAACATTCCAACCCGAGAATCTTCGTTGATCTCTGATCTGGAATCAGGCGACTACGAAAAGGAAAGCATTGCGGACCTGTTCGCCGAACTCATGGGTTGGGTTGAGAAGACAAAACAGCTTGGTGTTCGTGCCAATGCAGACACCCCAAGAGATGCGAAAGTAGCGCGTTTACTCGGAGCTAAAGGTATCGGCCTCTGCCGTACGGAACATATGTTCTTTGGCGAAGATCGCATTCTTAATGTTCGACGCATGATTCTGGCCTCTGACGAAGCAGGCCGTTTAAGCGCACTCGACAAACTCCTTCCATTCCAAACCGAGGATTTCTACGGGATTCTTAAGGCTATGGCCGGTTACCCAGTAACCATCCGCCTCTTGGATCCACCTCTCCACGAGTTCCTGCCGCAAACCGAAGAGCAAATTCAAGAAGTGGCAGATGCCATGGGTGTCTCCGCCGAAGCGTTACACAAGCGTGTAGAAGAGCTCGAAGAACTCAACCCCATGTTGGGTCACAGGGGCTGCCGTCTCGGTATCACTTACCCCGAAATCTATAAAATGCAGGTTCGGGCAATTGCTGCCGCGACTAAAAAAGCTCGTGAAGAAGGCGTAGATGCCATTCCCGAAATCATGGTTCCGTTGATCAGCACCAAAGCTGAACTGGACACCGTGAAAGGCTTTATCTATCCCATTCTCGAAGAATTTGATCTGACCGATATTCTGATCGGTACCATGATTGAAATTCCAAGAGCCGCCATTACAGCCGGACAAGTAGCTGAAACTGCGCAGTTCTTCTCATTCGGTACGAATGACTTGACCCAGTGTGGCTTCGGAGTTTCCCGCGACGATTGCGGTACCTTCCTGCCTCACTATATCGACAATGAATTGCTGCCTGCTGATCCATTTGCCTCAATTGATCAGGATGGAATCGGGTTCCTGGTTCGCTGGGCTGTTGAGCAGGGTCGCAAAACCAATCCTAACCTGAAGATCGGTGTTTGTGGTGAACACGGTGGTGATCCCAAATCGGTTCACTTCTTCCACAAAACTGGCCTTGGTTATGTGTCTTGCTCACCTTTCCGCGTACCTATCGCGCGAATGGCGGCTGCACAGGCAAAATTGGCCGAATAAGGAGCGTCTATTGACAACCAGTCCTCGACGAACAACCCACGATAAAAAGCTCTCACGCTCGGCAGAACGGTCTACCTCCCGCTCTAGCCTAGTGTTGGCAGAACTTTCTTACCAACGCGGTGATGTGGCCAAGGCGTTGCAGCTCCTCAAAAGGCTGCGGCTCCAAAACCAGAAATCTGCGTTCAAGGAAGATAATCTCTACGGTTGTTCGCTGGGGCTGAGCCTCGATTTCCCAAAAGCGATTAAAGAGTTTGAGAAGTTATCGAGAAAACACCGAACAAGCGGGCTTTTTTACGAAAAAGCCCGCTTTAACCTCGGATTGATTCATTTCTTTCGTGACCTTTCAGAGGTTGGAGATCTGACAATCACCCGTCAAGCCATCAATGGTAATAACCTGTTTGAACCCAATGGGTTCAAACCTAGTCGCATGAATAATGCCTTCGAGGATGCCGTCGCCCTTTGGGAAGAATTACTGCCCGACAGTAAGCATTACACCAATATTGTACTGACCTACCTTGCCTTCGCGGCCCTGCAGCAGGGCGATCTGCAAAAAGCCCTCGATTATATTGTCGAAAGTCTAACTAAATCGAAAAACTTTCACCTGGCCTACTATGTAGCAGGACGACTTTTTCTGGATTTCTATTTCCTGACCGAAGATCAAATCCACTTCACACTGGACACCAAAAGCACCACCTTTTTTGGCATCGAAAAGGAGGAGGGGGAAGTGCAGGCGGATGGACGAATCCAGGTTGACTATGACACCCTGATTCGTGTCGCCTACGAATGCTTTTTTGAAGGGTTCCAGATGAACCCAAACGCTCCAGAGATTTGTCTCGGCCTGGTCACCTGCTGTTTCCTGACCGGTAACCAGGAAGACCTATTTCAGTACCTCGCCATTGCAGAATCAATGATTCCTGAATCCAAGGTACTGTTGGACCTCGTCTATTGGTTGGTCCGCGAGTCATTGGCTCCTCCGGGTGAAATGAACGCCGTCCTTAGAAGACTGAATGAAGCCAAGATCCACCCTGAGAAGGGCGCCTTTCACGTAATTTCACCCTATTTTCTCCTTTAAAAAGGACTTTCAACCCAACGGCACATTCATTCTGTCGGGATGGGCAGGTTGTGCATTCTCAGGAAGGAGAGTTTGTCCCAATACCCGCGTTGGAATACGATTTTATTCTGCTGGATGTGGAAAAATCCGCAGCCGCGTAACCCCAAGGGGTCTTTCCATTCTAAGATGCCCCATTCCCCGTCTTCAAAAATGCTTTCGACGATACAGGTCATTTCGGCCTGAGCAAACTCAGCTTTAAACATGGTTTTGATCGCTTCTTTGCCGGTAACAGGCTCGTTGGCAACCTGGTGATTGACGGCATGATCCGCATAGTATTCGGCAATGCGATCGCCATCTCCCGCATTAAACGCTTCGACCCATTGCAGGATCAATTCCTTCGGAGTCATTGTTGGCCCTCCAAGTTATCATTTTGGTTATTTGCATCGTCCACATAGGGTGGAAGGAGGTTCGCGGGCAGGCTGTAAACCAGGCTCTTTGGCTGGTCGGAACGCATTGCCAAGATACCTTTTTCACCCTTGAAAAGCGCCAGGATCATGGTAACGGGCCCCGTCTGGATTTGAAGTTGTCCGTCTGGCGTTCGGTTGGCATAGGATGATGCCAGATCCTCTGCATTTTGAGCGGTTAAACTGAGAATTTTGTTAATTTTTTCGGTATCAGGAACTTGGCTTGCTTCACTTTGCCAGGCCCCATCTTGCAGTTTGAGTATGTCGGCTTGGGCCATCCACTCAAAACGGATTTCTGGCATGGCGCTTGGCGGAACCATCCAGATGCTGCGGCTATACCAGGTCGCCCTGCTCAGTGAAGGGTAGAGATCTGAAACGGTTCGGAATACACGCTCATCGTTGGCAAGGCGGTAAAAAATAGTTCGGTAGTTGGCGCCGGGGTCGCCCACATAGACTCGCGCGAGCTCTTCTTTCGAAAAGGATCGCAAGATAACCAATCGGCTCTGAGCATCGAGGTTGTACTTTGGATGATCTTCAACCCGTGTTGAAATGAGATCACCATAGGTCAAGGACCGGATTTCACGAAGAAGCGATTTCACGTAAACCTGATTGGCTGGATGCAGGTTGGGTTGAACCGACCACTCATCGTCCTGTTTTACTAATATCAGGCGCGTTCCAGGTAATTCCAATTCAACTTCAGCCACAGCATCGATGTTTAAATAAGGAAATACTTTTTCCTCACGTTTTTCGAAAAACACTTCTTCCTTTTGGTGTTCCATTAGTTTCAAAACACCAAGGCAGGCAACCAGAATCACAGCGGCACCTACGTAGAATGAATTTTTTTTGAGAGTCTGTTTCAGTATGGAGTTAGTCATGGCATTTCCTCAATAGGGTTGTTTGCGGCGCAAGAGATAAATAATGGCACCAAGGACAGAAAGGATAAGAGGCCCAAAAAGCATGTTAATCCACTGGTACATGCGCTTTTGTTCATAGCTCAAGTCGCTTGGTAGCGGGACAAAGGCATTCTCGCGCCGAGCAATGTCGTCCATGCGAACGGACGCACAGAAGAAGTTTAAGGTATTGGCGATAAACGCCAATGAGCTTGGATTCTGATATTGACCCAATACATGGTGACTTCCAATCGCAATGGCATTCCTGGTGCGCGATTCACCTTGTTTTTCAAAAAAAGAAGGGCCCTCGCCCGAAATCCAGATTCCCAGAGGATATCTTTCAAACGTCGTAGGACCTGGCACTTTTTCCGGGTTCAGTTCATAGAAACGTTCCTGAAGCCAAGCCTGTTTGGAGGATTGAAGAATGACTTGGATGTGATCAGGATCCAGAATTTCAAGGGCCGAACACCAGGGCAGTGTCAGTGAGTTCATAGAGGCCAGGGGTTGGAAGGAACCTGGAAAGCACTCGAGAAGCGGGTTCAACAAGGGGAATAGTGGATAGCTCGTCTTCACACGGCTTCCAGTCGTAGTTTGGATGTTCTGGCAACTGTTGTCACTGACGAGATTTCGACCCACGCTAAAGCCCAGGTGTGAAAAGAAGGCGTCCGCTTGATCTTCCGGCAGATCCCTGGCCAAAAGTTCCATGATCTGCACGGAAACACCGGAGGTAAATAGAAGAACGGGCTTGCCAAGATGCACGAAGGTGTCCAGTTCACGAAGTTGGTCTTCGGTAAATTCACGAACCCCCCAAACAATGAGTGCATCGCCCCCTAGAAAGCTAACTGTTTGATCGGGGTAAACAGGTAGATGTTCTACCTCAAACTGTTTCTGCAAGTCATTGATTAAGGGCGCCAGATCACGATTCGCATCGTGTCCCAGGGGTGAAGGCGGCATAGGGCCAGCCAGCAGGATGGTCTTTCTTTCAGGCGCATTGAGTTTCAGCAGTGCATTTGTTAAATCAAACTCAAGATTGGGGATGTCCTGCATGGTTGGAAAGACGACCTGCCTTTCGCCCTGGGTCAAAGCCATGCCGAACCAGATTTTGACCAATTCGATGCGGGCCTTTTCCGTAACATTGCCGGCAGTCTCTGTGATTCCATAGCTCATGGCTTCGCGCCTGATTTTCTCATCCTGATCTGGATGTAGTCTCATGACCTTGAGCTTTCCTGCGCTGTGAGCTTCGTATTCATCGGCAATTTGTTCGATGAAAGAGAGAATGGGTTGAAACTGCGGCGGAAGTTCGGTACTGAAAAAGAGCTTGAGATGAACCTCTTCATCGAGCTGGCTCAAGACTGATTGCGTGGAAGGACTTAGCGTGAAGAGATTTTTCTCCGTCACGTCCCAGCGCAAGGATGAAAATGAGGCCAACATGTTGACAGCAAATAAGATGACAGCAATGAGGCTGATTCGAATCCAATTACTGAACTGCAGCCACGGAGCCACTCCAGACCTTCGAATGTGGTCCAGTACCTGATGGTTTAGAACAAGGAAAAAGCAGATCAGGCTGAGGAAATAGACCAGGTCCTTAAGAGCAAGTAAGCCCTGAGCCATGGTTTGGATCCGAAAATTCAGGTTGAGCGGTGAGTTCTCGAAAAACGCAAAAAAAGAAAATATGAAGAACGAAACCAGGAAAGCCAGGATTTGGTGACGTGTCAGGGAACTGATCCAGAGCGAGAAGGAGAGCGCGACGCCAGAAAACAGGACGAGCCCAAAGTAACCCATCAATGTGGTTCCCCAATCGAGTTCGGCGAGGTCCTCGAGTGTCCAGGAGAACGAAAGGGTCAGGCACAGGGTGAGTAATACAGCGAGAAATGGGGCCAGGAACTTGGCCGAAACCACCGTTCGATCTGGTAGGGGAGAGGCGAGAATCCATTCCATGGTGCCCTGGCGTTTTTCCTCGGACCAGGCCCGCATGGCCAAGAGCGGAACGAATATGGCCAAGAAGAAAGGTGCTAATTTAAAGAAGACCCTTAAGTCGGAAGTGCCGTTGAGAAAAATATTAGTCCCAGATGATTGCCAGAAGAGGAAATAGGTCAGCGTGGTTGGAAACAGGGCACAATAAAGGTAGCCCAGGGGACTGTGAAAGAGATGGTTCAACTCTTTTCGTGTCAGGGTTAGCAATAGGTGCATTTCAGGCCTCCGTCCAGGCTCGGAAAGCCTGGTCCATGTCGCCGTGATCTTTCAGGAAATCATGTGGAGGCCCCTGGAATTTGAGCTTTCCGGCATCGATAAAGAGAACCTGGTGACAAAATGAAGGGATCGCGTGGAGAATATGTGTGGATAATAGAATGGTTTTTCCTTCGAGCCCTTGAAGCGTTTGGATGAAATCATTTGCCTGATTGGGGTCGAGCCCCGAGGTCGGTTCGTCCAGAATGAGGCAGGGCGGGTTATGAATGAGAGCCTGGGCAACACCGACCCGCTGTTTGAAGCCCTTTGAGAGCAGGGCGATAGGTGACTTAAGAACCTCGCCCAAATGGCACTGTTCGGCAACAGCCGCAACTCTCTTTCGCGATGCCATTCCCGTGAAGCCACGAATTCGAGCGTTCAGGACCAAGAATTCCCCGCATTGCATGTCGAAATAGAGTGGGTTCGTTTCGGCGAGATAACCGATTTGTCGACGAATTAGGAGGCGTTCTTTATGGTCAGATGTGTTGGTTATTTCACGGCCATCAATGATCATTTCACCGGAAGAGGGCGTAAGGGTCTGGGCCAAGAGTTTCATCGTCGTG
>Ga0209692_10004284_pt1 | contig 13041 bp, 12 predicted proteins | sample tdDd472_FD_187129 | JGI IMG/M metagenome (GOLD analysis project Ga0209692, IMG submission 187129) | Marine sediment microbial communities from the Atlantic coast under amendment with organic carbon and nitrate - tdDd47.2 (SPAdes)... | ecosystem: Environmental > Aquatic > Marine > Coastal >...
GGAAAAGGCTGGGCCACATACTGTAAAAAAGGAATCCTGCCAATGTGATGTGGCCCATCCTTTTCCACCCTTCGGGCCCAAGGAGCGTGCCGTGGCCTGCGTTATCCTCCCTTCGAAAGAAAAAACCACGTCCTCAGGTCGGAATGCCTTGCCCACGACCCGCTCCTTGCGTGAAAACGCGTCGCGGGATTGTGGGTTTGTTTTTTAGAGGTGTGCACCAGTGAAGGGCCAAATAAGTGGGGGGAGACCCGAAAAACTATTGGCCCGCTTTTTTTACCTTTCGGGCCCAAGGAGCGTGCCGTGGCCTGCGTTATCCTCCCTTCGAAGTAAAAAACCACGTCTTCAGGCCGGAATGCCATGGTCTGCTTCTTGTGTGAAAACGCGTCGAGGGATTGCGGGTTTCTCTTTTCGGCGTATGTGAATATGACGGGCCAAAGTAATCAGGGGGAATCCCGATAAGCTTTAGCCCTTTTTTGTCTTTCGGGTTCCATGGAGTTACCTAAATAACGTAAATGTTTATCCACGGGCGAAGCCCGTAAGCGAATGAGGAGGGGGGAGGAACGAGCCCCGGAGCATTCGCAAACCTGGGGTCCAGGGGATTATCCCCTGGTTAGAAATCGACCCCCGGTTGGGGTTCGATGCCTTTTCGGTAGGCGTGTTTGATTTCTCGGACTTCGCTTGCGGTGTCTGCCCTGTCAATGATCTCCGGGTGGGCGTCTCTTCCGGTGAGGATGAGGTGTAAGGGGGCGGGGCGCTTGTCGAGGAGGGCATGGACCTGGGGAAGATCCACGAGCTTGAGGTGGAGGGCGTTGTTGATTTCGTCCAGGATAAGCAGCTCGAAATGGCCGGAATCCATTTTGGTATGGGCAAGTTCAATGGCTTCTTGGGCGTTTTTTCGGTGCTCGGCATGGGAGTAGGGGTTGCCTTCGATGCCGCAGAACCCTTTGCCGGTGGCGGTGAGCTCTACCAAGCCCTTGAGCTTTTTGACGCCGTCCCATTCACCGGAGTAGAGATCCCCTTTCATAAACTGGATGATGCATACCTTCATGCCATGGCCCACGGCGCGAAGTGCCATGCCCATGGCGCTGGTGGTTTTTCCTTTGCCGTAACCGGTGATGACCACCACCAGGCCGCGCTTTTCCTTGGGTTCGAATTTTTTAATTTCCATGGGGCCTCCAATCCGGATATGTCAAAATCACGTGTCCTTAATATTCAAGGCATCAGAGCTTTTACCTCAAAGTATTTGATAATGCGGAGTCTGAGTGCATTCGGCTCGCCCAAAGGGAGGGAACATCGAATTGAAAACCGTGTCGTAACTATTCAGCTCAACGTTGCCTCCGGCGGTCCTGCAGGGAGCCACAACCGGACAGTTTTTGCGGAGCTTTTTTCAAAAAGCGACAGCTGAACAGTTACCATCCGGATTAAGATAATTCCGGTCGTGGGGCTTACAAAAAGGTCGGGCGGCCTTGTGGGCCGCCCGCAGGTCGAAAGGTTATGAGGTATAAGAATGGGAAACCCGGAGCCTTCCTTTTTTGATACGAATGGCCAATGGTGAGACAAACTCACTGTACAGCGGCTCACCTCACCGTTTGATCAGGCCAGGAGCCGCTTGACGCCCTCCACGATCTCCTCCGTGGAGTCGGGGCCCTTGGGAACGTAGTCGTCGGCTTCCATGGATTTCCCGTCGTAGTGGGAGTAGCGGGTGGAGCCCACATGATCGGCCACGGCAGTGAGCATGAGGATGGGAATATCCTCATACTTTTCGTCATTTTTCAGCTGGTCACACACCTCGTAACCATCCATTTCCGGCATCATAACGTCAAGGACAATGGCATCCGGAGGATTGGCATGCACTTTGTCAATGGCCTCATTGCCGTTGTAGGCCACCTCGGTGAGAAATCCCTCTTTTTCGAGCCTCTTCCTGATGACGAGGGTCATGTCAGGCTCATCATCCACAACAAGGACACGTTTTTTTTCGGTCATGGCAACCTCCTATTTCGGCAAGGGTTCATGGCTCAGACACAGTCCGTTATCGTAATGGCCTCGGCCGCTTGCGGGCTGTGCCTCCCCGGGCGGTTTTCCGCCCGGGTCGGATGGGTGTGGTATGTGGTGCAAGGGGTTTGCCTTGCGTTCATGCATCGTATCGGGTCAGCAGCCAAAGGATTCGGTGCCGACGGTTTGTGTTGTCTGAGCAGCAGGCATCACGAGTTTTGGGGGTCATGACGTCGCTGCCGCAGCAGGCTCCGTGAGTTCCTCCTCCTCCGGTCTGAATTCCCCTACCTCAGGTCTGGGGTAGAGTCCGGCCCGCTGGACAATTTCAGGGACCATCTCCTCCCACTCGATGGCCATGATGTGAAATCCGCAGACACCCTCCACTTGCTTGAGACGTTCGATGGTCTCTAAACAGATGTTGATTCCCTCTTCGGCCTGCTTCTCCTTGGGGGTGTCGCTCATGCGTTTGACCATCTCGTCGGGGACGTCGATACCCGGAACGCGGCTTCGCATGTACTTGGCCATCCCGGCGGTCTTGAACGGGGTGACCCCTGCCAGGATGTATGTTTTCTCATGGAGGCCCCGATCCCGGACGCCTTTCATCCACTCTTCAAATTTATCCATGTTGTAGATGCATTGCGTCTGGATGAACTCGGCCCCGGCGGCAATCTTTTTGGCCAGGCGGGGGACCCTGATCTCAAAGGGGTCGGCAAAGGGGTTGGCGGCGGCGCCAATGAACATTTCCGGCGGCCGGCTGATTTTGTCACCACCAATGAAGAGGCCATCGTCGCGCATCTGACGCACCACCTGGAGAAGTTGCATGGAGTCTAAGTCGTGGACATTCTGACCCGCCTTGCAGTCCCCGAAACTCTGGTGGTCTCCGCTGAGGCAGAGGATGTTGTTGATGTCAAAGGAGGCCGCTCCCAAGATGTCGCTCTGCAGGGCGATGCGGTTTTTGTCCCAGGTCACCATCTGGAGGACCGGCTCCAAGCCGGCCTGCTTGAGGCGGATGGAGGCGGCCAGGCTGCAGAGTCGGGTCATGGAGGTCTGGTTGTCGGTGACGTTCACCACATCTATATAGCCTTTGAGCATGGCGCCTTTGGTGTCGAGGACGGAGCCGTCGGTGCCCCGGGGGGGGCCGCATTCGGAGGTGACGGCCATGTGGCCTTCGGCCAGGATTCTCTCCAGGCGACTTGAGGTGCGTGGGGTTCGTTTTGCTCTCATGGGTTACAGATCCTCCCTTACCAGGGTTCTCGGGCCACCGGCCCTGTCTGTGGACCAGTCCTGGATCGGAGCCAGGTCTTCGTAGCGGTCCAGCTGTCCCAGTTCTTTGAGGCGGTCGACAATGAGTTGCCAGGCGCAGGGTATGTCTTTGCTGATTTCACAACGGCCGTCCACGGATCCCCCGCAGGGGCCGTTGAGAATGCGCTTGGCACACCTGGAGATGGGGCAGATGCCACCTGTGCGACCCAAGACGCAGCTTCCGCAGGCCTGGCAGCGCTCAGAAAAGACGCCAATCTCCTCCACTGCGCCCAGAAAGGTCGTGTTCAAGGCCGGAATAACGGGCTTGTCCTTCCAGAAGGCGGCGATAAACTGCACGCCGATGCCGCAGGCGGTGGAGAGGACCGCTTCGGTCTCGTCAATGGCTGTCTGGGCAGGGGCAAAGAACTCCTCTTCGCATTGTCTTTCGACGCCCCCTTCGGTGATCTCCATGGAGACCCCTTCCTTTTTGGCCTTCATGCGAAGCAGTGAGGCGATGATACCGGCCTCCTTGTTTCCTCCCTCATGACAGACGGCCACGCAGGTGTTGCAGCCCAGCACGAGAAGTCGCTTTCGATCCTTGACCATCTCCCAGATCTCTTCCAACGGTTTCTGCTGTCCGACGATCATCGCTCATCTCCTTGGTGGTTTTCTCCGAAGGGCGACGGCCCAAGCTCTTGGATGGTTTCTGTGAATTTCCGGCAGATCTCCGCCCACCTGGGCCCCATGGCGGCGGAAAGGTTGAACATTTCAAGACGCTCTGGCTCCAGCCCCACCTGGGTGATGAGCTGCTTGAGGCGGATGACACGTTTGGCGGCGTTTGTATTTCCTTCCAGGAAATGGCATTGGCCCTCAAGTCAACCCGCCACGAAGATGCCGTCAAAGCCTTTCTCAAAGGCCTGAAGCACATAGCCGTGGTCCAGCTTACCGGTGCAGGGCAGCCGGATTGTTTTCACACTGGTGGGGTAGGAGAGACGCATCACCCCAGCCAGATCAGCGGCTGCAAAGGCGCAGTAATGACAGGCAAATGCAAGAATCTTCGGCTGCCAGATACTCGCATGTTCCTCCTCTACGGTCTCCATCTTTGTCACCATCTCTGCCATGGGTCCTCCATTTGAATGGAAAGGTATAAACCGGCCTCCGGCGGCAAGGTGAGCCACCTTGAAAGCGGATTGCATGTGGGCATTTATCTCAGTCTATGAATTTTATCCTTGCCTCATGGTTCATCATCAGCCTTTAGCCTTGTTTTAAGGCTATTCACGGGCATCGCCCGTCAGCGAATGTGATCACCCCGAGGAACGAGGGGGGAGCATTCGCGAACCTGGGGTCCAGGGGCTCAGCCCCTGGCCGCCGGAGGCATGGTTTTAAATAGCTGCATTGATCATGGCGCTGATCTGGTCGTCGCGGAAACTGTTGACCTGGAAGGCCTTGGCCGGGCAGACCCCGGCGCAGATACCGCAGCCGACGCATTTGACTTCGTTGTGGCTCACCTTGCCGTCTGTGTCGATGAAGGGGGCCCCGTAGGGGCAGCTTCGGACGCAGGCAAGGCAGCTCATGCAGAGATCACGGTTGTGTTTGGCCACAGCCCCGCAAACGGCCAGCTCAGTTTTCGAGAGAAGAACCCCGGCCCGGCCTGCTGCGGAGAGGGCCTGGCTGATGGTCTCATCGAGGTTTTTGGGAGCGTGGGCCAATCCGGCGAGGTAGTAGCCATCGCTTGGGAAGTCCACGGGCCTCAGTTTGACGTGGGCCTCCAGGAGGAAGCCATCGCTGTTTGTGGTGAGTTTGTACTTTTTGGCCAGCTCTTCCGTGGACGGATGGGGGTTGAGGCCGGCGGCCAGGATCAGGCGCTGGGCGACAAACCGAATTGGGAACTGGGCCATTTCGTCCATGAGCGTTACCTCGACACCGGTGGGTGTGGAGGCGAGTTCGGGCATGTTGTCCAGGGCGTAATGGACAAAGAGAACGCCGGCGTCCCGCGCTTCGGCGTAGAGCATTTCCCGCATGCCGTAGGTTCGCATCTCCCGGTAGAGGATGGTGACGTGGGCCTGTGGGTTCGATTTTTTAATGGCCAGGGCGTGTTTCACCGACTCCTGACAGCAGATACGGGAGCAGTAGTTCCGGGGCTCACAGCGCGATTCTGCGCACTGGATAAAAAGAAACTGCTCGTTGTCCACCGGCGGCGTCTCGGCAAGGGATGTTTCCAGGTCCCTTAAGATCATAACCCTTGGGTCTTCTCCATAGAGAAGGGAGGTGGGCTCGTGCCATGTGCCTCCCGTGGCCATCACCACGGCACCGTGTTCGACGGTGGTTCCATCGGTGAGTGTGGTGGTGAAGTTGCCAACGAACCCGTCGCTCTTTTCGACCTCGGTGCCTGTGTGCAGGGTAATCAGGTTGTGATTGGAGGCCTTTTCCATGCGCGAGCCGAGGAAATGGGTCACATCACCACCATCCCAGCTTCTGGACGTTCCTGAAAGAAGCCCGCCTATGGTGGCCTCTTTTTCCACCACATCCACGCCATATCCCTGGTCGGCAAGGGAGAGGGCGCAGGTGAGACCGGCAATGCCACCGCCCACAACGAGGGCTCGAGGCGTGACGGGAACGGAGGAGGACTCCACCGGCATGAGGCGCAGGGCCTTTTCAATGCTCATCGACACCAGTTTTTTTGCCTTTTTCGTGGCCACGTCACCCTGGCCCATGTGGCACCAGGAGCATTGCTCCCGGATATCGGCCAACTCAAAGAGGTAGGGGTTGAGCCCGGCTGCACGGATGGTTTCCCGAAAGAGGGGTTCATGGGTGCGGGGGGTGCAGGAGGCAACCACCACGCGATTGAGCCCTTTTTCGGCAATGCGCTCCCGGATTTTTTCCTGGCTGTCCTGGGCGCAAGCGTAGACCATATCTTCGGCGTGGACCACGCCTTCAATGTCAGCGGCGATTTCCGCAACGGATTTTACGTCCACGGTTTGGGCGATGTTGATGCCGCAGTGGCAGACAAAGACACCGGCCCGGGGTTCATCGTCTGCGGAGACGGTCTCCGGCGGCAGGTCTCGGGTGGTGATCTCCGTGCCTCGGGCTTCGCTTAAGAGGGACATGGCCGCCCCTGCCACGGCGCTGCCCTGGGCCACGGTTTCCGGGATGTCTTTGGGGCTCTGGTAGGAGCCGGTGACAAAGATACCGGGCCGTGAGGACTCCACGGGTCGAAAGGCGTTGGTCTTCGGGAACAGGTGGGGATCGGTCTCAATGCCGAAGGTCTCGGCAAAGGTGGCGGCATCGGACCTGGGTTCCAGGCCCGTGGAGAGAACCACCATGTCAAAGGATTCCGAGACAAGGGTGCCGTCGGGTTGTTCGTAGCGCAGGGTGAGGTTTCCGTCTTCGGCCGTTTCGCGAACATCCGAGATCATGGCTCGGATATACCGGACTCCGTAGTCGGTCTTGGCCCGTTCGATATAGCGGTCGAAATCTTTGCCAAAGGCACGCATGTCCATATAGAAGACCGTGGGCTCCACATCGGCATCATGCTCTTTGGCGATGACCGCCTGTTTGGTGGTGTACATGCAGCATACCGACGAGCACCAGGGGTTGCCGTTGTGAGGATCCCGGGAACCCACGCAATGGAGCCAGGCGATTTTTTTCGGGTGGCTGCCGTCCACAGGGCGGGTGATCTTGCCCTGGAAGGGGCCGGAGGCGGAGAGGATGCGTTCAAACTGCACAGAGGTAACCACGTTGGGCCATCTGCCGTACCCCAGTTCCTGATGGATGGAAGGGTCGTGGCGTGAGAGGCCCGGAGCGAGGATGACGGCTCCGGCTTGAAGCGTAAACTCCTTGTCGGTGTCGTCAAAGCGGATGGCATCTGCCGTGCACACCTTTTCGCATGCTCGGCACTTTCCCTTGGTGAGGTAAATGCACTGCTCTTTATCGATAACCCGTGTGGAGGGAACGGCCTGGGAGAAAAGGGCGTAGATTGCCTTGCGGTTGGCAAGGCCCTGTTCGAATTCGGAGGGGACTTTTTTCGGACACTTCTCTTCGCAGCTACCGCACCCAGTGCATTTTTCCGGGTCCACGAAGAGGGCTTTCTGGTGAATGGTGACGGCGAAGTTTCCAGGCTCTCCGGTAATCTCAGCCACTTCGGAGAGGGGGTGGATGTCGATGTTGGGGTGGCGGCCCACCTCCACCATTTTGGGGGAGATCATGCACATGGAGCAGTCCCCGGTGGGGAAGGTTTTGTCCAGCATAACCATGGTGCCACCGATGGAGGAGTCCTTCTGGATCATGTGGACCCTGAAACCGCTGTCGGCAAGATCAAGAGCTGCCTGCATTCCGCCGATGCCTCCACCCACCACCAGTACGGAGCCGCTTTTTTCTGTCATGGATGCCTCCCTGTCATGGGGTAACCCGGTGCTGTTGGTCCGTCATGTGAGGTCAGAGTCCGGGTCAGTGCAATGAGTGTGCTGTTGTCGAATTATCGCTGGTTGATATCGGGCCCGCAGAGGGCATGATGTCACTGCTTTATGCCATGGTGGTTTCTCCCATAATGCCTGCCTTTTTAATCAGGCCGGTGACGTCGATGAAATGTTGCTTCATGTTGAGGGCGTCCATGGGGATCCCAAGAGCGATGCCGGCCAGTTCGGTGATAAAGTACACCGGCAGGCGCGCGTAGATGCCGTGGGCATTGCAGAAGCGCTCCTGGTACGCATCGAGGTTAAGCTGGCACATGGGGCAGGTGGTGACGATACAGTTGGCTTCCCGTGCCAGGGCGTCTTTCATGATCTTTGCCATGAGGCTGAAGGATGTATCGGGATCGTTAATGGCGGCCGAGGCCCCGCAGCAGGCTGTTTTGTAGCTCCAGTCCATGGTCTCGCCCCCGAAGAATTCCACCAGGGTTTCCATCCCATTTGGGTTCTCCACGTTGTCGGAGACGGGGACGTCGTAGGCAAAGCGGGTCATGCAGCCGTAGTAGCAGGCGGCCTTGATCCCCTTTAAGGGGTGTACCACCCGCTCTTTGACCCCGGGTTCTGCCGTTGCTTTTAAAAGCACGTCCAGAATGGTGAGAAGCTTGAGGGAGCCTTTGACCTTGCAGGTGAGCTCTCTGTTGATTTCAGAGAGAAGGGCAGGGTTGTCTTTGGTGCGGACCTGGCTCATGAGAAGGCTGGAGTAACAGCCCGAACAGGGGACGACCATTTCGTCGTAGCCTGATGTCTCGGCGATACCCAGGTTTCTGGCAGGAAGGGCCACTGCCAGGAAATCATCAAACTTGCCTGCTGAGGTTGCGCCGCAGCAGCTCCAGTCGTTGATCTCCTTGAGTTCAATGCCCAGGTTGGAGAAAACCATCCGGGACTGGTGATCGTAAAATTGAGACGACTGGTGCAGAGAACATCCGGGGTAGTAAGCCAGCTCCATTGGTTCCTCCGGTTAGAGATTCAGGGGTATCCGTGAGAGAAAGCAGACGGCTTCAGTTTATGGGTCAGACGATAACGATGGGTCTTGAAATGTGAGAACGATATGATGTCTTATGGCTCTATGTTGAGGTGCTTCGTCGCGAACTTTCATTGGGTGCGAAGGAGCGTTTAAGCGGTGATTCGCGGCCAGGTTTTACCTGGTCGGCATCACGTTGCGGCCTTTCTTTTTCTTCTCCATGGCGAGCTTGTAAAAGGACCTGACCTCATTTCGGCCCCTGGCTGTCTGGAGCTTGAGGTGGAGGCGCCGTTGCTTCAGCATGGAGAGCATCAGGTGACTCTGCTCACGGATCTCTTTGAATACCTCAGCAAAGCGAAGGCTGACGATGTTTTTGGCCATGGCTTTCATTTCATAGGAGCCCATGAACTGTATCTCGTTGACCCGTCCCCACCGGGTGCACCCGGTGACAAAGGAGTCGTGGAAGTATGCGATGGTGGGGCTTCGAGGGGTAATGCTCTCTTCCCGGCTCATTTTTTTCAGGGTCTCGGTGACCCGGCCTGCCTGAATGTCGTTGGGGCAGCGGGTGCCGCAGGTGTAGCAGGAGACACATTGCCAGACCAGGGCGTTTTCAAGGGCGGCTTTCCTGTTGCCTGTAATGACCATGCGGATGAGGCGATCCGGTGTAAATCCGATCTCTTCACCCACGGTGCACCCGGAGGCGCAGCGCCTGCATTGATAGCAAGCAAAAATATTCTGGTTGGAACGTTCCATCACCTCAACAGCAAAGCGTTTTGCATCGACCGGGTCGTAGGTCCAGACGTCCATGAACGACTCCTTGATGGGCGGGCAGTTGTGGTATGAACCCGGCATTTTATTCGGCTGATGTCGGCAACGGATAGCTGAAAAAAGAGAGCAACCGGAGCCAATCGAAAAAATGGTACGTTCAACTACCGGGTTCACTATGAAGGGACAGAGACAAGAACAACCGCTCCCGAAACATGGGTGAGGGAGGAGCAAGTGAATGTTCTTGACGACGTCAGTTTATGACATCAGGCGGAGATGGAGGAGGAAGTGTGTAAGACTCTGCTCAGGGTGCGTTTTCGCTGTAAGTGCGATGGTGCAATCGTAGAAAGTGAATCGTGTTCTTTGCTACAAACAGTAATGTAATGATCAGGGGAAGTCAAATATTTTTTTGAATGATTATTCCTTGAGAGGTAAGAAATGGTGATTGCTGGAAGGGGGCGTATGGGACGCAACCAGGCGTTGCGCCTGGAGCCTGTATAGAGCGTCAGGACCTTCATTTCCTTGAATTCGCTCAGGCCTTGGGGTAGAGTGGCGTCATGAGTGCAAACACGGATTACGACAAGAGACGATGTGCTAATCACCCGGAGGAAGAGGGGCGGTATTACTGCAGCAAGTACGGTCGTCACCTCTGTGAAGCCTGCGCCGTCTGTGCGGACCCGAAGCTCTACTGCAAGTTCCGGAGCCAGTGCATTATCTGGGAGTTGGAGAAGTACGACAGGTTGAATTGATAGAGCACCAAAATAATTTGATTGTGAGGTGGTTGCGTCATCCTCGCCGCCGGAGTTATTCTGCTGAAATATTCTCTGATTTCTGGCGCCATCTATTGTTCATCTTACGTGTAAAACCACGAAGAACACGAAGCGCCCTTCGGCTACACGAAGGTGATTGATCCACCTCAGTCGCCTCATGGGGTCCAGGGGTGGCGAAGCCACTTTAGCCAAAAACCCTTAGTCGCCGGAGGCACGCTTTATAACCCGACTTTGATTATAGAAGCGCCCCTTAATAATTATTCCATACCTCAAGAGGAGCAATACCATGTGCGAATCCAATGTATACCTGAAACAGGGCGACCATGAAGAACTTGTGATGGAGAATGTGGCGGCAATCACCCCGGCTGAGAATGGCGTTTATGTGCTTCGGGGACTTCTGGGAGACATGAAGGAGATCAAGGGCACCCTTGCCGACATCAACCTCATGGCCCATCGCATTGTGTTTACGGATGCATCCTGAGGCGTGTGAACGGGCACCTCAGAGCCACTTTTTAATGGCTCTCTGCGAGGTTAACGGGTTGGGGCCGGTTCGGTTTTTTGCCCATGAGGCGATGCTCTTCGGGACTCGCAAAAGCTGGTGGGGGAGTCGAAAACCAAGGCCGCTGCCCCACGAGGGCGTGGACCTGTGCCGTTACCGCAGTGAAGCGGGACAGCCCGGAAGTTTGAGGCCAGGGGCCCGGATACCGGTGGTACGAGACGGGGCGGTCTGGGCCATCACCGATGATGATTTTATCGGGCGGTCCGTCTATGTTCGACATGAAGGGGGCCACGGTGTTTTTTTTACCGTTTATGCACATGTCTCCCCCAGACCCGGGCTGACCGAAGGCGATGCTTTGGCTCAGGGAGAGGTGCTTGCCACGTTGGCCGACCCGGGCCTTCGAAACCTTCGCATCTGTGCCCACCTTCACTTTTCGCTGATGACCTTTTCAGACAGGCTCCCACGTGAGAACCTGCGCTGGGCCACCATGGGGGCAGGGGAGGAGGTCCGCTTTCTGGACCCGACGCCGCTTCTGGGGGATGAGTTGATCCTATGCGAGGAGGCCGCCGATCGGGCGCACTGGGGCTGAACGGACGCATGGGTATTTCACGGTATCTGTTCAGTGCCTGGTCGCAACCCGCTTTCAAGGTGGCACACCTTGCCGCCGGAGGCTTTTTTTTACGAACGATCATTAATCGGGGTTGAGCAGATGATACGACACGACCATGGATTGGGGTGGGTAAGGCCGGTTCGGCTTACAACGCCTTCACTGTCAGACAACAGCGCCGACATGGACCGGCTGCTCAGGGCTCTTTCCGGAACAGGGCCTCGTCTTGTGGCTGATTTTCCCCTTCTTCAGAAGGTGAGCCGTTGCCTGAGGCAGTGGGACTTTGCGGCCCGGTGTGTTCTCTTTCAAAACGGTGAGCATCTGGAACTTCTGGACATTCTCGATCCCCAAGGGGAGTGCAGGGCCCTGGGAGTGGCTGTGGATCTGGGGACCACGCGCATCGTCATGCGCCTTGTGGATTTGTCGAGCCGTGAGATCCTCTCCGACACAGTGCTCAACAACCCCCAGATCAGTGTGGGCACCGATATCCTGACCCGTATTCATCACGCCTCTACCGACGAAGGGGCTGAAGAACTTAAAGCCATGGTGTGCCTGGCCGTGGATGACGGCATGGAGACCCTGTGCCTTCAGGCCGGCGTCTCCACCGAGCAGGTCTATGTGGTGACTGTCTCGGGAAATACCGCCATGACCCATCTTTTTATGGGGCTTCCAGTCGATCACATCATTCGTGAACCTTACATTCCGGTGACGAACACCCCTGGAACCCGCAGAGCGGATCTCTTTCTTTCCAACACCCACCCGGAAGGGCGCGTGTTTTTCTTTCCAAACATCGGCAGTTACTTTGGTGGAGATTTGATCTCCGGCGTTCTCTACTCCGGCATTTACCGTCGGGAAGAGACGACCCTTCTCGTGGATGTGGGGACCAACGCCGAAGTGGTTCTGGGGAACCGTGACTGGCTCGTTGCCTGTGCCGGCGCAGCCGGACCTGCCCTTGAGGGGGGCGTCTCGTCCATGGGCATGACGGCCGGCTCCGGGGTGATTGACCGGATAAGCATCGAAGGAGAGGATTTCTCCGTAGGGACCATTGATGATCTGCCGCCGGTGGGTATCTGTGGGTCGGGGTTCATCGACCTTGCGGCGGCACTTTTTCTTACCGGCATGATAGATGCCAAGGGGAAGCTGGTGGAATCGGCTTGTGGGGCACGCTATACCCATGAACACGGGCTTCCTGCCCTTGTTGTGGTTCCCGGGGAAGACTCCGGAACCCACGGCCCCATTACCGTTTCGCAGGCAAGTCTTGACAGCCTGGTCCGCTCCAAGGCAGCGATGTTCACCATCCTCGAGACCATTGTGATGAAAGTGGGGGTGGGGTTTGATGATTTGGACCGGATCTATGTTGCGGGGACCTTCGGGGCCTACATCGACCCCGAATCGGCCATCTCCATCGGTATGATCCCCGATCTGGATCGGAATCGTTATGAAAAGATCGGCAACAGCTCCCTGGAAGGCGCAACCCTGATGCTCTACGGGGATCGTTATATGGATGAGGCCGATGCCATCAGAAACCGCATCACCTACGTGGAGCTCAACGTGGATCAGGATTTTATGATCCGATTCAGTGGGGCAAAATTCATCCCCCACACCGACCCGGATCTTTTTCCCTCAGTCACCATTCCCAAGGGCTGATCCCTTGGAACCCAGGTTCGCGAATGCTCCCGACCTTCGTGCCTCAGGTCGATCACATTCGCTGACGGGCTGTGCCCGTGGGAAGGGCCATG
>Ga0209692_10004285_pt1 | contig 13040 bp, 8 predicted proteins | sample tdDd472_FD_187129 | JGI IMG/M metagenome (GOLD analysis project Ga0209692, IMG submission 187129) | Marine sediment microbial communities from the Atlantic coast under amendment with organic carbon and nitrate - tdDd47.2 (SPAdes)... | ecosystem: Environmental > Aquatic > Marine > Coastal >...
GTCAGCCATTTCGCGCTACTGGCGACCTTGCCGTTGTGGTTGCTGCTGTTGCCGCTGGTGTTGCTCTGGCCACAGCGCAAGCTGCTGTCGGGTATCGCAATAGTGCTTGCAGCAATCGGCCTGACGCTGGTTGTGGTCGACACAACTATCTTCGACCAATACCGCTATCACATGAGCGCGCTTACCATTGCGATCTTCGAGACTTCGACGTGGGTCCTGGCCGCTGTCACACTGCTATCGGTTCTCGGCTTTCAGGTGATGCTGGCGGGCATCGTCTGGCGCAAAGTGCTTGCGCCGAAAAAGGGTCGCCCCGGCATTCTGATCGCTATCGCACTGTTCGTGTGTTGGCTGGCCAGCCAGTCGATTCATATCTGGGCAGACGCCACATCGTATGTGCCGGTGACTCAGTTCACCCGCGTGTTGCCGTTGTATTACCCGATGAAAGCGAAACGCCGTCTGGTCAGCTTGGGCCTGATGGACGAGGCCGAAATGGAGCGCCGCCGGGTCGAGAATCAGGCACGCATTCCTGAGTCCGGGCAGTTGAACTATCCGCTGGCACCGCTTAATTGCGATGCCGACGGGCCGTTGCCGAATATGCTGTTTATTGTTGTCGACGCAATGCGCCGGGATCAGTTAAGCGAGCAGCTAACGCCCGCAGTCATGAACTTTTCGCGTGATGCGCTCGATTTTCAGAACCATTACAGCGGCGGTAACTCATCACGGATGGGGTTCTTTTCGATTTTCTACGGGTTACCCAGTACCTATTGGCAATCATTTTATAATTCGCAAAAACAGCCGGTCCTGATGGAGCAAGTGCTGGCTAGCGACTATCAGTTGTTCTTATCGAGTGCTGTCGGCTTTGGCAGTCCGTCGCAGATTGATCGCACGGTGTTTGCCGGTGTTGACGGCAAACTCGCTGCGGTGCCCGGCAAGGGCTATGTGGAAACCAATCAGGCGGTTACACGGGAGTGGACCGATTGGATAGCAAGTGATCGCGACAACCGGCCGTTTTTCGGCTTTTTGTACTTCGATCCGGGCTCCGACTGGCCGGCCGCGGATGGCACCGTTGACTCCGGTTTGAATAAAGCACAGGCGAAGGAGGCAGGCTATCAGCGTGGCCTGCAGTTTATCGACAATGAAATCGATACCGTTCTCAGTGCGTTGAGTCGCTCGGGTCGTGCTGACAACACACTTGTGGTGTTGTTATCGGATCACGGTTACGAGTTTGATGAGAACGGCCTTGGCTATATTGGTCATGCCAGCAACTTTAGTCCCTGGCAGTTGAAGTCGGTCATGATGATGCGCTGGCCGGGCAGGAACCCGGAGGTGTTTACGCACCGTAGCGCACATCAGGATATTCCCGGAACGCTACTCAGTGAAGTATTCCGCTGTGACAACCCCGTCAGCGACTACAGCAGCGGTGCAACATTATTTGACCGGTCAGACTGGGAGTGGATCATTGCCGGCAGTTATAACTCGCACGCCATCGTGCAGCCGGACAAGTACGTGGTGACGTATCCGGGTGGGTTGATTGAAGTGCTCGGCGAGGATTACCGGCCGCGTAAAGGCCTTAGTCTTGATGGCGATGTCACGCAGGATGTCATGCTGGAAATGCGGCGGTTTTACCGGTGAGGCCTTTGCTTGTTTCATTGCTACTGCTGTCGGCTTCTGTCGCCGGCGCCACTGAGGCACGCGATTTTGTTATCGGTGGTCAGATCATCAGCTTTGCTGACACCGGTGCTACACCCGTCAGCTGGACCAGCTGTGAAGCCGCTTGCGATGATGGCGATAGCCGCCGTGCGCAGTGGTTTTCTGAAGCTGACGGTGCTTTGCGCTGGGTGGTTCCCGGTAGTACGCAGGCCACCGAACTGCTGCATTCGATGGAATACGCTTTCACGGTAAACGAACTCCCGGATGCTACCGAGATCAAGCTGCGCTCACGACTCAGCTTCGATGACGTAGCGGTCAACATCGTGTACCGCGTGTCTCATAGCGATCACACCGTTGCTGTGTCGTACACGGCGCCGGTTAAGCTGAAGCTGCAGCTTGCGACAGGTGCTGCGCTCGTGCCGGAGCAACTGCCCGGTTTTGGCGCTATCTACAGCACGGTGCGCGCGGCAAACTTCTTTGACGGTGATCAGGACTATCTGGTGCCGGATGCAGAGCAGCCCGAATTGACGGCGCAGGTTTCTGCCGAAGCGTGGTTTGGTGTTCGCAACCGTTACTGGCTGTGGTACATGCAGCCTGCTGTTGCCGCTGCAGCGACAGTGAGCTTGCCGCAGGCGAACCGTCCGGTGGCAACACTCGAGGTGCCCGATGCAGGCCTGGTTCTATACGCAGGCCCCACCGAACTGGGTGCACTGCGCGCGGGTTCGCCCGAATTGAGCGGCGTACTGTTCGCGGCAATCTGGGACTGGTTGCGGGCTCTCAGTTTCGGCCTGATGTATTTGCTGCAATGGTTATACGGGTTGGTCGGTAACTACGGCTTCGCCATTATTCTATTGTCGTTGTCCGTCAAAATTCTGATGTACCCCCTGACTACAATAGCTGACCGCTGGCAGTCGCAGGTGAACGCCATAACCAGTTCGATGAAGCCGAAGCTGGACGAGATCAAGCGTCAATACAAAGGTGAAGAGGCGCACAATAAAGTGCTCGAGGTATACAAAGAGCACAAGGTCACGCCGTTTTATACGCTGCGTAGTCTGTTCGGGTTTTTAATCCAGATTCCGGTATTCATTGCCGCGTTCGATATGCTGGCTGAAAACTTTGTGCTGGGTGGTGCATCGTTTTTGTGGGTGGCCGACCTGGCCAAGCCTGACCATGTGTTCGCCTTGCCCTTCGCGCTGCCGTTCTTCGGCGGCTGGGTGAATCTGCTACCGTTTCTGATGACGGCGCTTACGATTCTGTCTGCCATCGTGCAGGAGGAGGCGGATTTAACGCCTGACCTGATGCGCCAGCAGCGCATCAAGTTGTTCCTGATGGCGGGTGCATTCTTCCTGCTGTTCTATACCTTCCCGGCGGGCATGGTGTTGTACTGGACGGCTAACAACCTGTTTCATTTACTGAAGATTTTGCCGGCGCGCTTGCGCGCGCCGCGACAGGCCGGATAGAACCGCGCGAATAGCGGAGTAAATCAAGCATTTAGCTTGTAATAAGCCTGAACTTTGTCAACAATGCAGTTGCCGCAAGTCGTGGCTTGATTGCGATATAACCGCTGCGGTCTGTATGCAGGACGCTGCAGGCTCCGGGACACATAATTGACGGATCATAGTTCGACATTAACGGGGTTGCAGCGCACCCTGAACGGTTCCCGTACATCGGGAGGCATCGACGTCGTCTACACCAAGATCGCGGTCGATTATCAGAACTTAAGTCACGACGGCGCACTCGATATTATCGATGCAGGGCTGGAAGGTATTGTCCAAGGCACTGGCGCCGGCGCTGCGGTACTCGGGTTGCTTGATCCGGAAAGTCACAAGTTTGAGTGTGTCCGGGTCGCGCAGTCGGGTTTTTCCGCCGCTAATCCCAAACAGTTTGAGGGCGAAACGCTCGATCAGTGGCCCTGGCTCAAGTCGCAATTGCAGCACCTCACGCTGCTGGAAATTCGGGACACTTTGAAGCCTCCGGCCGGTGCCGAAGCCGATTGCGCCCGCCTGGCCGAACTGAATATTGCATCGATGCTGTTAATCGGTTTTTCCGCCCGCGGGCGTCGCGCCGGTTTTCTCGGGCTGTGCTTCGGTCAGCCGCAAGAGGCAATGGATGTTGACCATCAGCTGTTGTTGAAACTGCTGGGCACCAGCTTTGCATCGGGGCTCGAGCGGCTCTGGAGTAACCGCGAGATCGAAGATGCTGCTGAACGCAGTATGCTGGTTACACTGACAGCCAACGACGGGCTATGGGATTTCGATGCGGTGAACAACCGGATCGAATATTCACCGCAGTGGAAACGCATCATGGGTTATACCGATGATGTCATTGATGAAGAGCCTCCAGAGTGGCGCCGCCTGATTCACCATGATGATCTTGCGCGGGTGCAGATCGGTCTGCGCGAGCATATGGCCGGTGGCTGTGATGTCTATGAAAGCATTCACCGCATGCGTCGCTACGATGGCGACTGGCGCTGGGTTAAGTTCCGCGCCAAAGCGCTGAAAGATGATAACGGGCGCTTGCGCCGTATCATTGGTGTGGAATCTGATATCACCGAACAGAAGGTCTATGAAGAAGCGCTATTCCGGGAAAAGGAAAGCGCGCAAATAACATTGCAGTCGATCGGTGACGGCGTTATCACTACCGATGCCGGCGGCACCGTCGAATATCTCAACCCCGTCGCTTCCGAGCTGACCGGCTGGAAGATCGACGACGCGATCGGCCGTAATCTGGAAGACGTGTTCCGCGGTTTCCATGAAGAAACCTGTGAGCCGCTGGATAACCCGCTGGGTCAGGCGATGAAGCGCAACCGCTCGATCAAGTCGGTGCGCCCGAGCTTGCTGATCCGACGTGACGGCAATGAAATCTACGTAGAAAGCACCGCATCGCCGATTCGCGATGACCGCGCCAGCGTCACGGGCGGGGTGCTCGTGTTCCATGACGTCAGTGAAGCGCGCGAATTGAACCGGCGCCTGAGCTATCACGCCAGCCATGACTTGTTGACGGGTCTGGTAAACCGCCGCGAGTTTGAGTTGCGGATGGAACGCGCTCTTAAAAGTGCTAGTGCCGATGAAGCCTCGTACGCACTTTGTTACATCGATCTCGACCGCTTCAAGATTGTTAACGACACCTGCGGTCACGGTGCCGGCGACTCGTTGTTGGGCCAGATCGGCGCATTGCTGAAGTCGAAGATTCGCTGGCGCGACAGTCTGGCGCGCTTGGGTGGCGATGAGTTCGGTGTGTTGCTGGAAGCCTGTTCCATGGAAGAGGCAGTGCGTGCAGCAGAAGATTTCGTTAAAGCGATTCAGGACTTCAAGTTCACCTGGGAAGACCGCAGCTTTACGCTCACCGCCAGTGTCGGCGTCGTGCCGATTACCACCGAGAATGAAGATGCCGAGGCCTTGCTGACTATCGCGGACAGTGCCTGTGCGGCTGCCAAAGAGGCAGGCCGCAATCGTGTCTACACGTATCAGGAAAATGATATCGATATGATGCGCCGCCGCCGCGAGATCCAGTGGGCTGCGCGCATTAACAATGCTCTGGAAGAAGGACGGTTCGAACTATTCCGTCAGACCATCCTGCCGCTGAACGTCAGTGAGACAGGTGAGCACTATGAGTTGCTGCTGCGGATGCGCGATGAAGGCGGTTCTTTGGTATCGCCCGACCTGTTTATCACAGCGGCAGAGCGCTACGGCATCATGCCGAATATTGACCGTTGGGTTGTCGAGAATGCCCTTGGTTGGCTGGTTTCCGAAGCGGATGAGCGCCAACGTTTAGCCCTGTGTTCCATCAACTTATCGGGGCAGAGTTTTACCGACGACAAATTCCTGCCGTTTGTGGTCGACCAGTTCCGCCGCAGCGGCATTGATGCATCAAAGATCTGTTTCGAAATTACCGAGACGGCGGCCATCGCGAGTTACGCTCAGGCAAGTCGCTTCATTAATGCCCTGAAAGAGCTGGGTTGCCAGTTTGCACTCGATGACTTCGGTACCGGTTTGTCATCATTCGGCTACCTGAAGCACTTCCCGGTGGATTACCTGAAGATCGACGGCAGCTTCGTTAAAGAGATGCTGCACGACCCGATCGACCGTGAAATGGTTCGTTCAATTAACGAGATCGGTCACCTGACCGGCAAGAAGACCATTGCCGAGTTTGCTGAAAACAACGAAATCATCACGATGCTTAAAGGTATGGGCATCGATTACGCTCAGGGCTACGGCGTATCGGAGCCGAAGCGCATCCTGAAAGCCCAGAACGTCGACTACAACGACTAAGGTCAGTCGAGCAGGAATCGCATCGACAGATCGACGGCTTTAACATCCTTGGTCAGGCTGCCCACCGAAATAAAATCTACGCCGCATTCGGCAATATTGCGGACGGTCTCGAGACTGACGCCGCCTGATGCTTCCAGTGTAATGGCCGGAGCCAGTTGGTTTCGCAGTGCAACCGCTTCGCGCAGCATGTCGGCTGTGAAATTATCCAGCAATAGCCGGTCCGCCTTTGCCTGCAGCGCCTGTTCGGCTTCAGCAAGGCTTTCAACTTCTACCTCTACCAGCACATTGCCACTTTGTTCGCGGGCAGTTTGCACGGCGATTGTAATGTTGCCTGCGGCAACAATATGGTTTTCCTTGATCAGTACTGCATCGTATAAACCGATCCGATGGTTGGCAGCACCGCCGGTAGCAACGGCATATTTTTGCGCGAGTCGCAGACCGGGGATAGTTTTTCGTGTATCGAGAATAGTTGCTGCGGTGCCGCTGACAGCAGCGGTGTACTCGGCTGCAACAGTCGCCGTCGCCGATAGCAACTGCAGAAAGTTCAGTGCGCTGCGTTCCCCGGTCAAAATCGGGCGGGCGCCCCCGGTCACGCGGCAAAGCTCGGTGTCGGCTTTAACGTGAGCACCTTCATCAACGAGCCATTCAACCTGAACTTCCGGGTCGAGTTGGCGGAATACCTCGTCGAACCAGGGCCGGCCGCAGATAACTGCGGCGTCGCGCGAGATGACGGTTGCCGTTGCTTGCTGCTCAGCAGGAACGAGGCCTGCTGTGAGGTCGCCGTTACCGACGTCCTCCATAAGAGCGGCCTGCACGTCTATTTCTATGGGTATATCTGGGTTCATGGACAGCAGTATAAACAATAAAAAAGCCCGGCAATGCCGGGCTTTTCAGCTTTCTTCAGCTTACGCCTACATAAAGTAGCCGTGATGTGCGCCAACCATGCTCATCATCATTGGAATCGAGAGCAGTGTATTGGTGCGTGATGCCAGAAATGCAATACGCTTGCCTTTGGCAATGGCTTCCGGTGTTGCCTCAACCATGCCCAGTACTTTCTTCTGGTTCGGCCAGATCAGTATCCAGACATTGAACAGCATGATAGTGCCGCACCATGCGCCGACGCCGATGGTCATGCCGTAGACGCCGTTCAGGGTGAAGGCATTGATCAGTTCGCCGTTAACCATCAGGTAGTAAGCACCGGTCAGCCAGGTAGCGAGTGCGCCCCAACGGAACCACAGTAGCGCAGCAGGTGCGATGTACTTCGAAATACCTGCACCGCCCGGGCCACCTTCGTCAGCAGCCGCGGCCGCAAGACCCGGAACCTGAATGAAGTTGAAGTAATACAGCAGACCGATCCAGGTAATACCTGCTGCGACGTGCGCCCAGATAACGATAGAGCCCTGCATGCTTGCGCCTGCCAGAGATGTCGCCAAAGCAATGACTACTGCCAGCACCAGACCGGAAATAAGTGTTCCCGCAATACTATTGAGTGGATTCATCGTATCCCCCTCCTTGTTTAACGTCGCGTGGCAGAGTGCCTGCGACAACCCAAAACCCGTTGTGTACCCCGACCTTCAGGCGCGCGGTACCCGTGGAAGAATAGGTTAGGCGGATGCATAATTCAATGCAGCGAAACCGACCGTCCATTACCGACGAATACTCATCTAACCCGCAGTTGTGCGGATTTCACGGAATATCCCGATGGCTGACACCCCTGATACCGAGCGCCTGCATACGCGGCCTATGTCGCCCTGCATCAGTATCTGCACGATGGCTGAAGATGGCCACTGCATGGGCTGTCGCCGCACCGTTGAAGAGATACGTCACTGGGCGAAACTGACCCCGGAACAGCAATGGGCGCTGATAGACGAGTTAGGCAGCAGGCCTTCACACGAGCACTATAAATAGTCACGATTGGCAAAAGTCATTCAGCTCTCAGCCTGAATACCTTAGAATAATTCTTATTCATCAGCTGCCGACTTTAGGAATACCCTTTTGCCATGAGTATCAACGAACGAATCGAAGCCCAACTCAACGAGTTTCCGGTCCTGCTTTACATGAAAGGCACACCGGATTTCCCTCAGTGCGGTTTTTCTTCACAGGTCGTCAATGCGCTGAAGCAAAGCTCGCAACGCTTCGCCTATGTGAACATTCTGGAAGACCCCGAATTACGAGAGGGGCTGAAGGGTTATTCAAACTGGCCGACTTTTCCGCAGCTCTACATTAAGGGCGAACTGATCGGCGGTGCTGACATTGTCAGCCAGATGTTTGAGTCGGGCGAACTGAAGAAAGAGCTTGAAGAAGTTGGCTGAGTAGCCGGTTTAGAGTATTGGCTCTGGCTTTTACTTCTGGTTTTACTGCTGGCTCTTTCTGGTGTCGTAAATCGGCTTGAAGCTGTTCACGATGCCGCAGAACAATTGTGCTGTTTGTTCTGCATCGTACAGCGCAGAGTGCGCCGCCTTTGAATCCCATTCAATACCTGCTGCTGTCGCCATGCGTGCCAGTACAGTTTGTCCGTAGGCAACGCCACCGAGTGTGGCTGTATCGAAAACACTGAACGGGTGGAACGGGTTGCGCTTAATGCCGGTGCGCTCGACCGCGGCATTCAGAAAGCCCAAATCGAAATGCGCATTGTGCGCCACCATGATCGCCCGGTTGCAGTCGACTTCTTTTAGCTTGCTGCGGACTTCCCGGAACACCCGCTGGAGCGCATCGCGCTCGTCAATTGCGGGTCGCAGCGGATGATGCGGGTCAATCCCGTTTACCTCCAGAGAGGCCGCCTCGATATTCGCACCTTCAAAGGGCTTCACATGGAAGCGGTGGCTGTCGACTATCTGTAACAAGCCACCGTCATCAAAGTCGACCAGTACTGCAGCGATTTCGAGTAACGCGTCGGTCGCAGATATAAAGCCGCCGGTTTCGAGATCGACCACGACGGGCATAAATCCACGGAAGCGGGTTTTCATCGTTTGGCTCATTCGGATTGACTCATCGTTAGCCGAGCTGCTTCAGGACGTTTTTGTCGAGCAACAGATCCAGGCTGTAGCGGACACCGAAGCCTGTCGGGCCGGACGGCACTTGAGCCAGGCCGCCTTTGCGGGCCGCGGCGCTTAAATCCATATGCACCCAGGCGGATTTCTCCGGTACAAAGCGCTGCAAAAACTTCGCAGCCTGAATGTGATCACCGCCACCGGCAGCAGCACATTGCAGTACATCGGCGTTGCGGGATACGAGTTCCTCATTGAAATCGTCGTTCATCGGGAATGGCCAGACGCGTTCGCCGCTGTCGTTGCCGGCATCAATCAGCAGGCTGTGCAGCTTTTCACGGTTCGTGAAGACACCACTGTAGCGCTCGGTCAGCGCGGCGACACAGGTGCCGGTCAGGGTGGCGAAATCGAGAATCAGGCGCGGTTTCTTCTTGCCCGCCAGTGCCAGCGTGTCGGCCAGCGCCATGCGTCCTTCGGCGTCAGTGTGAATGACCTCAATAGTCGTGCCATTCGACGCAGTCACAACGTCACGCGGCTTGTAGGCTTTGGGGCCGGTACGGTTTTCGGTAATAGCCAGCCAGCAATCGGCGGGCAGTGGCGATTTCAGTAATGTCAGCGCTAACAGTGTGGCCAGCGCGACGGCGCTGCCGGCCATGTCCTCGTGCATGTCGAGCATGCCCTTGAACGGCTTCAGATTGGTGCCGCCGGTATCAAAAATAATGCCTTTGCCGACCAGTGCCAGATCCGGCTTCGCGCTTTTCTTGCCGGGCCGGTAACTCAGTTGCACGATCGCAGCATCAGACGTTGCATTGCCCTGGCTTACGGCCAGAAAAGCGCCGGCCTTAGCTTTTTTCAACTCTGTTTCACTATGTACTTTGATCTGCCAGCCGTTCTCACGGGCCATCGCCCGGATCAGGGTTTGATACTCGCGGGCATTCAGTTTGTTAGGTGGCAGTGCGGTAAGCCAGCGCACCAGATTTAGTGCTTCGGCTTCTGCCAACGCCCGTTTAACCATGGCCGAATTGCGTTTGCCGAACAGTGTGATCTTTCTAAGCCTCTGTGCTTTGGGCTTATTGGCCGTCGCCTTTTTGGATTTGAACTCAGGCATCCGGAAATCGACGGCACACAGCGCGAGAATTTGTGATTCTTCCAGTTGGCGTGCCTGTACTTCGGAAAAGCCCAGCGGAATTACAGCCAGCGACGTCGGTTTGGTTTCCAGTGCGAAGCCTGCAATCTGGCGTGCCTGTGTCAGCAACTTGAAACTTTCGGGCCAACTCTTGGTATTGATCTCTGCGACTGTCAGGCCGGCGCCGGAGCTCAGGTGTGTGCGCAAAATCTTGTTCTACTTGCCGTTTGCTGCTCCAGCAGCTTCTTTAGGCGCGACGAATCCGGCACGCTTTTCCAGACTTTCGCGGGTGCTTTTTCAGGCAGCAGAATAATGACCTGATCAAAGCTCTCGAGAACAGCCCCTGAGGGTTGCGCAAATGTTTGAGTTACACGGACTTTTTGGGTTTCGGGCAGCAGTTTCGACATGGTGTGGCAGCTTGACCTAAAAAAGGGAATTCCGGATGATACCCGACTCTGGCGCCAACAAGTTCAGAAACAAGCCCGCACTAGCCGGATATTCGCGCTGTCGTTTCCCGTAATTACCCGTAACCGTGAGATAATTCGAAGATTGGACATGCCCGGTGTGTAGCCCGGAGCTTTGTTTCGCTTAACTTTAAGAAGACTAACTATCCGTGACTGACTTTAACCGCTTTGACGACATCGACGCTGAGGAAACGCAGGAGTGGGTGGAATCTATCGATTCTGTGCTGCGCGAGCATGGCCCCGAGCGGGCCCATTTCCTGCTGGAGTCGATGATTGATCATGCCCGTCGCTCAGGCGCGTATTTGCCCTATACCCCGAACACGGCTTACCTCAATACTATTTCTGTTGATCAGCAGCCGGCCTACCCGGGCGACCGCGCTATCGAGCGACGTCTCGAGGCGTATATCCGCTGGAATGCGATGGCGATGGTGGTGCAGGCCAACCGGGTCAGTTCCGAGTATGGCGGGCACATTGCCAGCTATGCGTCGTCGGCGACACTGTATGAAGTCGGCTTCAACCATTTTTGGCGCGCCGGCGACGATAAGAACCGTGGTGACCTTGTGTTTATCCAGGGGCATTCATCCCCCGGCGTTTACGCCCGCGCCTATCTGGAAGGCCGTCTCACTGAAGACGATCTGAACCTGTTCCGTCAGGAAGTCGGTGGCAAAGGGCTGTCGTCGTATCCGCATCCGTGGCTGATGCCGGATTTTTGGCAGTTCCCGACCGTATCAATGGGGCTGGGCCCGATGATGGCAATCTACCAGGCGCGCTTTATGCGGTATCTGGAGAATCGTGAGATTGTCGAGCCGGGCGATAGAAAGGTCTGGGCATTTCTTGGCGACGGCGAGATGGATGAGCCGGAGTCGATGGGCGCTCTCACCATGCCGGTGCGCGAGAAGCTCGACAACCTCGTATTTGTAATTAACTGTAACCTGCAGCGGCTCGACGGGCCGGTGCGCGGTAACGGCAAGATCATTCAGGAGCTTGAAGCAGCCTTCCTGGGAGCCGGCTGGAACGTGGTTAAAGTGCTGTGGGGTTCACGCTGGGATCCGCTGCTCGAGAGAGACCATCAGGGCTTGTTGCGTCGGGTAATGGAAGAATGTGTCGACGGCGAATACCAGAATTTCAAGGCCATGGGCGGTGACTACGTCCGTGAACATTTCTTCGGCAAGTATCCCGAGCTGAAAGAAATGGTCGCCAATATGACTGATGATGAAATCTGGTCACTGAACCGCGGCGGCCTCGACCACATGAAAGTGTTCGCTGCCTACGACAAGGCCACCAAGTCTGATGGCCGTCCGACCGTTATTCTGGCGAAGACGATTAAAGGCTTCGGCATGGGCGAGGCCGGCGAAGGCAAGATGACGGCGCATCAGACGAAGAAACTCGATGTCGATGATTTACGTGCCTTCCGCGATCGCTTCAACATTCCTGTCGAAGATGCCGATCTGGAGAGGTTGCCTTACTGCAAACCCGACAAAGACAGTGAGTTGCTGAAGTATCTGCACGAGCGTCGCGAAGAACTGAACGGTTATCTGCCGTCACGTATCTCTAAAGTCGAAAAGCTTGAAGTGCCGGCACTGGATGCTTTCAAGCAACAGCTCGAGAGCACCGGCGACCGCGAGATCTCGACCACAATGGTACTGGTGCGGATGCTGACCAAGCTCGTCAAAGACAAGAAGATCGGCAAAAACATTGTGCCGATCGTGCCGGACGAAGCGCGCACCTTCGGTATGGAAGGCATGTTCCGTCAGGTCGGTATTTATTCGTCGGAAGGCCAGCTTTACACGCCGCAGGATTCCGAGCAATTGATGTGGTACCGCGAAGACATCAAGGGCCAAATTCTCGAGGAAGGGATTAACGAAGGCGGTGCCTTCTGTTCATGGATCGCTGCGGGCACGGCATACGCCAACCACGGTGTGCCGATGATTCCGTTCTACATCTATTACTCGATGTTCGGCTTCCAGCGTATCGGCGACTTTGCCTGGGCTGCCGGCGATATGCAGGCACGCGGCTTCCTGATCGGCGGCACTGCCGGTCGCACGACGCTGGCGGGTGAGGGCCTGCAGCATCAGGATGGCCACAGCCATCTGTTGAGTTCGACTATTCCGAACTGTGTATCGTACGACCCGACGTATTCTTATGAACTGGCCGTTATCGTGCAGGACGGCCTGCGCCGGATGTATCAGGACCAGGAAAATATTTTCTACTACATCACGACTATGAACGAGAACTACCAGCATCCTGCGATGCCCGAAGGTGCCGAAGAGGGCATCATTAACGGCATGTACAAATTGCGCGAGGCGGGTAAGGGCACACATACGGTGCAGTTGTTCGGTTCCGGCACGATCCTGCGTCAGGTGGAGCAGGCCGCCGACATGCTGGCCAACGATTACGATGTGGCTGCCGATATCTGGAGCGTCACGAGCTTTAGTGAACTGCGCCGGGAAGGCCTCGATGCCGACCGTTGGAATAACCGTCACCCCGGCGAAGACCAGCGTGTGCCATTTGTGGCGCAGTGCCTTGATGGTGCCGAAGGCCC
>Ga0209692_10004289_pt1 | contig 13035 bp, 10 predicted proteins | sample tdDd472_FD_187129 | JGI IMG/M metagenome (GOLD analysis project Ga0209692, IMG submission 187129) | Marine sediment microbial communities from the Atlantic coast under amendment with organic carbon and nitrate - tdDd47.2 (SPAdes)... | ecosystem: Environmental > Aquatic > Marine > Coastal >...
GAAGGAGATCACCTGGATGATCACGGAAGCCGCCTCGAGCACGAACAGGCCGCCGACGATCGCCAGCACGATCTCGTGCTTGGTGGCAACCGCGACGATGCCGAGCAGGCCGCCCAGCGCCAGCGATCCGGTGTCGCCCATGAAGATCGCCGCCGGCGGCGCGTTGAACCACAGGAAGCCGAGCCCGGCGCCGATCAGCGCGCCGCACAGCACCGCCAGTTCGCCGGTTCCGGGCACGTTGTGGATCTGCAGGTAGCCGGCGAACACCGCATTGCCCGAAAGATACGCGATCGTCGCGAAGCTCGCCGCCGCGATCATGACCGGCACGATGGCGAGCCCGTCGAGACCGTCGGTCAGGTTGACCGCATTGCCGGCACCGACGATGACGAAGGCGCCGAAGGGAATGTAGAAGAGGCCGATATCGAACAGCAGGTCCTTGAAGAAGGGCAGCGAGATCGAGGTGGCGAAATGCGGGGCGCCCAGCGCGGCGATCCCCCAGCAGGCGAGGCCGGCGATGAGGAATTCGAGCCCCAGCCGGGCGCGGCCGCTGAAGCCCTTGTGGGTGGAGCGCGATACCTTGAGATAGTCGTCGTAGGCGCCGATCATGCCGAAACCGATAGTCACCGCCAGCACCAGCCAGACATAGCCGTTGGTCAGGTCGGCCCAGAGCAGCGTCGTGACGATCAGCCCGGTGAGGATCATCAGCCCGCCCATGGTCGGCGTGCCCTGCTTGGCGAAATGGCTCTCCGGTCCGTCGGCGCGGATCGGCTGGCCCTTGCCCTGGCGGATGCGCAGCGAGGCGATGATGCTCGGGCCGAACAGGAACACCAGCAACAGGGCCGTCAGGGTCGCGCCGCCGGCGCGGAAGGTGATGTATCGAAAGACGTTGAGGACAGCCACCTGGTCCGAAAGGTTCCCCAGCCAATGCAGCATGCTTCATTCCTTGTGCGACGCCGCAAAGCGTTCGGTCAGCGCGGTCACGATCGGCCCCATGCGGCTGCCCAGGGACCCCTTGACCATGATCGCATCGCCGGCGCCAACCGCTGCGACAACATGTGATTCGAGTTCTTCGGAAGTCACCGCATACGCGCCTTTTCGTGCCTCAGGCAAGGCGTCCCAGAGCGATTTCATCATCGGACCGGACAAAAAAGCCAGATCGACGGCCGCTTTCTCGACCGGGTCGGCGAGGTCTGCATGCAATTGCGCCGCCTCGGATCCCAGTTCCAGCATGTCGCCGAGCACCGCGATCCGCCGGCCCGGCACCGAAACCGGCGCCTGGCCGAGCAACGCCAGCGCGGCGCGCATCGAGGTTGGATTGGCGTTGTAGCTCTCGTCGATCAGCACCGCCTCGCCGGCGGGCAGCGTCAGAACCGACCGGCGACCGCGCCCGCGCGGCTGCTCGAGCCCGGCGAGACCGCTCGCCGCCATTTCGACGTCGACGCCGAGCGCGTGGGCCGCGAGCAGCACGCCGAGCGCGTTCTGTACCAGGTGCCGGCCGGGCGCGCCGATCTCCACGTCGTGGACGGCGCCGCCGATTCCGATGGAGAAGCGCGACCGGTCGGCCAGGAGCGTCACATCGAGGAGCCGCGCATCGGCGCCCTCCGCCTCGCCGAAGGTGCGGATGTCGTCGATGCCGTTGTCGCGCGCCGCGCGTTTGAGCCGCGGCGTCAGCGGATTGTCGGCATTGAGGATTGCGGTGCCGCCGGGGACCAGCCCGGTGAAGATCTCGGCCTTGGCGTCGGCGATCGCCTCGATGTTTTCGAAATATTCGATATGCACCGCCACCACATTGGTAACAAGCGCCACCTGCGGCCGGATCATGTCGATCAGCGTGGCGATCTCGCCCGCATGGTTCATACCGACCTCGAACACGCCGAACTCTGCCTCGCGCGGCATCCGGGCGAGCGTCAGCGGCACGCCCCAGTGATTGTTGAACGAGGCGACGGAGGCATGCACCTTGCCGGCGCCCGAAAGTGCCGAGCGCAGCGCCTCCTTGGTGCTGGTCTTGCCGACGCTGCCGGTGACCGCGAGGATCTTGGCGTTGGTCCGCTCCCGCGCCGCCCGGCCGAGGCCTTCGAGCGCAACGAGCACGTCGTCGACCACCGCCAGCGCCATGGCATCGGTCGCGTGTTCCGCCGCCCAGTCCGCCGAGACCACTGCCAGCCCCGCGCCGTTCGAGAGCGCCTTGGCGACGAAATCGTGGCCGTCGAACCGGTCGCCGAGAATGGCGAAGAACGCTTCGCCCGCGACAACGGTCCGACTGTCGATGGAGATGCCGGTTACCGCGTCGGGCATCTCGCCGCGCGCGCCGGCACCGGTCGCGTCGAGGAAGGCTTCGATGCTCCAAAGCGGCCCGGTCATGCGGCGTCCTCCCCCACGGCCTTGGCGATTTCCTCGTGGTCGGAGAACGGATGCACCACGCCGCCGACGATCTGGCCGGTCTCGTGGCCCTTGCCGGCGATGCACAGCACGTCGCCGGGACCGAGCAGGCCGACCGCCTCGCGGATCGCTTGCGATCTGTCGCCGATCTCGCGCGCGCCGGAACAGGCCGCCAGGATCGCTGCGCGGATCGAAGCCGGGTCCTCGCCGCGCGGATTGTCGTCGGTGACGATGACCAGATCGGAGAGCCGGCCGGCGATCTCGCCCATGATCGGCCGCTTGCCCGGATCGCGATCGCCGCCGGCGCCGACGACGGTGACCAACCGGCCCGTCGCATAGGGCTTGAGCACCGTCAGCACGTTTTCGAGCGCCTCGGGCTTGTGGGCGTAGTCGACGAAGACCAGCGCACCTTCTTTGGTGCGGGCCACGAGTTCCAGTCGGCCGGGAACCCCTTGCAGCGTGTCGAGCGCCGCGAAGGCCTGCCGCCATTCGATGCCGGCGGCGATGGCGAGACAGGCGGCCATCATCGCGTTGCGGGCCTGGAAGGCGCCGGCGAGCGGCAGCCGAACCTTGACCCGGCTGCCGCGCCAGTCGAGATCGAGGATCTGGCTGAACCCTTCGCGGCCGGCGTCGAGAAGCTTGAGATCGGCGCCGGCGCGACCGAAGGAAATCAGCGGATTGCCGCGCGCGCCGACCTCTTCGGCGACCCGCGCCGCCACCGCCTCGTCGGCGTCGATCACCGCCGCGCGGCCGTCGGGCAACAGCACCCGGAACAGGCGCAGCTTGGCCTGCAGATAGCTCTCTACGTCCGGGTGGTAGTCGAGATGGTCGCGGCCGAGATTGGTGAAGCCGGCGGCCGAGAGCCGCACCCCGTCGAGGCGGCGCTGGTCGAGGCCGTGGCTCGACGCTTCGAGCGCGGCATGGCTGATGCCGTCGCCCGCGAGCCGGTCCAGATCGCGATGCAGGGTCACCGGATCGGGCGTGGTCAGGCCGCCGTAATTCTTGCCGTCGGAGGTGACGATGCCGATGGTGCCGATGCTGGCCGAGCGATGGCCGGCATGCTCGAAGATCTGCCGGGCGAACACGGCGACCGACGTCTTGCCGGCGGTGCCGGTGACGGCGACGATGGTTTCGGGCTGTTTGGGGTAGAAGCGGGCGGCGGCGAGCGCCAGTTCGCGGCGCGCGTCGGCGACCGGCACCAGCACCGGGCCGTCGTCCCACGAACGTTCGGCCCCCGCGGGCGCGAGGATCGCCGCGGCGCCGGCCTCGATGGCCGCCGGTACGAAGCGGAAGCCGTCGACCTGGCTCCCCGGCAACGCCGCGAACAGGAATCCCGGCTCGACCCGACGGCTGTCGGCGGTCAGTCCGGTGATTTCGATCGCGGCGTGTTCGGGGGCAAGCCGCGCGCCCCTAATCAGATCGCCAAGCTGCATCCTCTCGCTGATATCCGGTTGTGCGTTTCATCGGGTCCCTTTCGGCCGCGACCCCTCACGGCCGGAAAGAACGGTGGCTAGTTCGAGACGAGGACGGTGGATTTAGCGTCGAATTCAGGCGAAATCCCGAGCATCGGAGCGGACCGGCGGATAATCCCCGCCACCGTCGGCGCGGCGTTCCAGCCGGCCGTCGCGTACATTCCCTTTTTCTCGGGCTTGGGCTCGTCGAGCACGACGAGCACCACATATTTCGGATCGGTCATCGGGAAGGCGGCGAGAAAGCTGTTGCGGCGCTTGCTGCGGTCGTAGCGTCCGTTGACCACTTTCTCGGCGGTGCCGGTCTTGCCGCCGACGACATAGCCTGGAACCTCGGCCTTTCGCCCGGATCCCTTGAGCGCGTTGAGACGGAACAGTTCGCGCATCGCCAGGCTGGTCTCCGGCTTGACCACCTGTTTGGCGTGGCTCATGGCCTCCTTCTCGGTGCGCGGGAAGAAGGTCGGAGAAATCAGCCGGCCGCCGTTCATCAGCGCCGCCGCGGCGACCGCCGTCTGCATCGGCGTCACCGAAATGCCATGGCCGAAGGAGACGGTCATCGAAGTGAGCTCGGTCCATTTGCGCGGCCTGAGCGGGCGGGCGACTTCCGGCAATTCGGTATGCATCCGGGTCGTCAGGCCGAGCCGCTTGAGAAACTCCCGCTGGCCGTCGATCCCCACCGTGCGGGCCATCTTCGCGGTTCCGATATTCGACGAAAAGATAAAGATTTCCGGCACCTTCAGGATCCGCCGCTTGGCGTGGAAATCGCTGATGGTGAAACCGCCGATGCGGATCGGATTGCGCGCGTCGAAGCTGTCGGACATTTTGACCAGCCCGGAATCGAGCGCCATCGCGGTGGTGAAGGTCTTGAACACCGAACCCATCTCGAACACGCCGGCCGTGGCCCGGTTGAGGCGGTTCTTCTCGAGCGCCTGCTTGGGATCGTTGGGATTGAAATCGGGCAAGGACGACATTCCCATGACCTCGCCGGTCTTCACATTGAGTACGATGCCGACCGCCGCGATCGCCTTGTAGCGCTCCATGGCGCGCTTGAGTTCGTCGCGGATCGCGTGCTGGACCCTCAGATCGACGGACAGCTTGACCGGCCGCATGTCGCTGTCGGCCGACATGCCCATCTTCTGCAGCACCGCCAGTCCCTGGCCATCGATATATTTCTCGAGCCCGCCGATGCCCTGATTGTCGATATTGACGGTGCCGACGATATGCCCCGCCGTCGAACCGCCGGGATAGAAGCGTCGGTTCTCTGGAATGAAGCCGACGCCTGGAATGCCGAGCTCATGGATCGCCTGCTGCTGCTGCGGGGTCAGTTCGCGCTTCAGCCAGACGAACCGCGCCTTGCTTTCGAGCTTGCGCCGCGTCGCCATGGTGCCGAGTTCGGGCAGTACCGCCGAGAGCTTCTCGATGGCGTCGTCGATATAGTTGATCTTGTAGGGTTCGGCGTAGAGCGACGAGGTCTTGATGTCGGTGGCGAGGATAACGCCGTTGCGGTCGATCAGGTTGGGCCGCGCCGCGGCGACGGAATCCCGCGCCGACTGCAACGCCAGGCTCGGCTGCACCTCGGCCATGCCGAGCAGGACCAGCCGTCCGGTGATGATGCCGTAGACCACCAGGAAGCCGACGACCGCGATCCTGAGACGGTTGCCGGAAAGATCGATATTGCGGTCGCCATTGCGGTCGGAAAACCGCTCCTCGACGATCGCCTGGCGTTGCGCGGACGCGCCGCCCTTCTCGCGGCGAAAGCGCTCGAGCAGGCTGTGCAGTCGGGAACGGGTCTCTGCGGCCGCGGACATGGGCTTCCTCTATCGAATGACTTTGGCGTCGGGATCGCCGGCATAGCCGCCCAGCGGCCCGCGATTGTCGTCCGAGGGCGACAGGTCGAGCGGCTTGGTCGGCAATTCGTCGAAGGAGACGATCTGGATGGCGTCGAGCGGCTGCAGCTTGAGATAGTCGTTATAGCGCTCGACCAGCTTCTGCAGCCGGGCGGGCTGGCGCAGCACGCTCCATTCCGCCTCCAGCAGGGAAATCCGCTCGTGCTCCATCTTGATCTTGTGGTGGAGTTCGGCGACCTCCTTGGACGCGCGTTCGGCCTTGAACTTGCGATCGTAGACGGTGGCGACGCCGACGATCATGAAGGCGATCAGCAGGAAATTGACGATACGGATCATACTGGTGTCATCCCATGCTCGGTTGATCGGGGAGCCGCGGCAGACCCAGCGCGGCGGTCTCGAAGGGCCAGGCGGGCGCGCCGGTGCGGATGGCCGCCCTCAGTCGCGCCGACCGGGCGCGCGGATTGCGGTCGATTTCCTCTTCGCCCGCCTCGACCGGACGGCGGCGCAGAAGCTCGAAGCTCGGCGCCCGGCGAACTTCCGCCGGCCGGTGCCGCGAGCCGCCGGCGCCGGTCTCCGAGCGGCTGGCGAAGAAGCGCTTGACGATCCGGTCCTCGAGCGAATGGAAGGCGACGACCACGAGCCGGCCACCCTCCTTCAGAAGCCGCTCGGCGGCGGCGAGACCTTTCGCCAGTTCCTCGAGCTCGCGATTGACGAAGATCCTGAGCGCCTGGAAGGTGCGGGTCGCCGGGTGGATGCGATCGCCGGGCTTGCGCCGGACCACCCGCTCGACCAGGGCGGCGAGTTCGGCGGTGGTGGCGATCGGCGTCTCGCGCCGCGCTTCGACGATGGCCCGGGCCACGGATCGCGCCCGCTTCTCCTCGCCGAGCAGCCGGATGATGTCGGTAAGCTCGCGCTCGCCCATGGTATTGACCACGTCGGCGGCGGAAACCCCGGTGCGCGCCATGCGCATGTCGAGCGGCCCGTCGTGACGGAAGGAAAAGCCCCGCTCGGGGGTGTCGAGCTGCATCGAGGAGACGCCGATATCGAGCACCACCCCGTCTACCGCCGCGTAGCCGGCCTCGCGGGCGTGGCGGTCGAGATCGCCGAAGCCGCCATGGACCAGGGTCAGCCTTCCCGAATAGCGGTCGACCAGCGCCCGGGCGCCGGCGATCGCGGTCGGGTCGCGATCGATGCCGATGACGCGGCCGACGCCGCATTCGAGCAGCCGCCGCGAATAGCCGCCGGCGCCGAAGGTGCCGTCGACATGCACCTCGCCTGCGGCGGGCCTGAGCGCTTCGATGACCTCGTCGAGCAGCACCGGCAGGTGCGGTCCTTTGGCTGTCGCCTCGCCGCTCATGCCGGCTCCCCCGCGCCGGTTCGGGTCCCGCGGCGAAGCGCCAGGGCGCGCCTGCGGGCCTCGTCGCGATGCAGGCCGAAACGGGACGGCTCCCAGATCTGGAACTTGTAGCCCTGGCCGACGAAGCTCACCTCGTCCTCGATGCCGGCGGTGTCCTTGATCGCGTCGGAAAGAATGACGCGGCCGTCGCCGTCGATATTGAGCACCTCGCTCATGCCGTAGAAAGCCGTGGAGAGGAAATCGTGTTCCTCGGTGAAGGGCTCGAACACGCCGAGCCGACGTTCGATTTCGGCGAGCAGCCCGTTGCCGCCGGCATCCACTGTCTGCATGTCGAGGGAGGGGTAGCAGTAGAGCCCGTCATAACCGTCGCGGGCCAGGGCGGCGCGGAACGCGGCCGGAATCGAGACGCGCCCCTTCGAGTCGATTTTCTTCGTGTAGTGAGACACGAAGCCGGACATCCCCACCCCCAATAAGGCCACACGGCCCGACGCGATGCTTGGCAATGGCCGCAGGCGGTTCGGCGGGTATCGAGAAGGCTCCCTGCCGGGAAACGGAATTGGCCATTCACCCGAACAATTCCGGGATCATCTGGGATATCATGGGAACTACTGGGGGTCAATGGAATCAACCGGTTTCTTTGCCGGTTCGCCTCGCTCCCCGTCAGCGTCCGCGAATATGGTTAATAGTCGATTGATGGTTGCCGCCGCCCGCGCAGCAAAACCGTAGGGCGTTCCGTTGACGTCGCGTGATGAGCGGAGGCCTCCAGCCACAAGCACCCAACTTCCCAAGGGAAAAACCGAACCCTTTCTTAAGGTTCGCAAGCCCGACCGGGCGCCGGCCGGTCAGGCCGCCCCATCGGAGGCCCGAGCAGAGCGAGGAACAGCCGTGAGATAAAAAAACCAAAGCCCGAACGGGCGCCGGCCGGTCAGGCCGCCCCATCGGAGGCCCGAGCGCAGCGAGGAACAGCCGCGAGATAAATAAAGCCAGCCGGCCTGTAAGCCGGGTTCTGTGCTCCGGCGGCGAGCCGCCGGGCGATGATCATTCCTCTTCGACGCCGATTGCCCGGCGCCTGGTGCAACCTACCCGGGCGACTGGTCCGGAAACAGACCTGACGGACTTTCGCCCGCCCCGCCGCCCCTATTCGGTTTTGCTCCCGGTGGGGTTTACCGTGCCGCCGACGTTACCGCCGGCGCGGTGGGCTCTTACCCCACCCTTTCACCCTTACTCCGGCGGACCGGAGCGGTTTGCTTTCTGTGGCACTTTCCCTGGGGTCGCCCCCGCCGGGCGTTACCCGGCACCGTGTTTCCATGGAGCCCGGACTTTCCTCTCCGGCGGCCTTTCGGCACTTGACGGAGCGATCATCCGGCCGACTGGCGAGACGGGGTGTAAGGGATGGCGATAAGCGCGGTCAAGCGATCAGCGCAAGCGATCGCAGAGCCGCTTCAGGGTGTCGATGGTGGAGAGGTCGGCGCGGTCTTCGATTTTTTCCTGCCGGAAGTGCCGCTGGAAGGCGATGACGGCGAGTTCCGTCGGCCGGTCGAAAACGCCTGTCACCTCGACGTCGTAGCCGTACCAGGCGAGCAGCGATTGCAGCGCCTGCACCGGCACCCCCTCGTCCCCCGGCCCGTAGGACGGCCCGTCGGTTATCGGCGCCTGCTCGACCCAATGTCCGATGCCGTTCTCGTAAAGCCGGTCCCATGGGAACAGCTCGCCCGGATCCTCCTTGCGGTCGGGCGCGATGTCGGAATGGGCGAGCACAAGTTCCGGCGGGATGGCGTTACGCTCGACGATATCCTTCGACAGCGCAATCACCGCCTCGATCTGGATGTCCGGGAAGGGCCGGTAGCCCCATTCATGGCCCGGATTGACGATCTCGATGCCGACGGAGCGGGAATTGATGTCGCGGCTGCCGCGCCAGAAGGACGGCCCCGCGTGCCAGGCGCGGTGCTTTTCGGCCACCATCTGGGTGACCGCGCCCTCCTCGTCGACCATGTAATGGCAGGAAACCTCGATATTCGGATCGGTCAGCCGGCTCAGCGCCAGGTCCGCCGACTGCATGCCGGTATAGTGCAGGAGCAGGATGTCGATCGGGGTCTTGCGGACATTGAAGCTGAGGCATTCCTCGATCGCGCAGGCGCCGCGATAGTCGGCGACCAGCGTCAAAATCCGCGCTCCAGCTCGATCATGTCCCACGCCTCGTTGATCGCCGCCAGCCGGTCGTTGGCGATGCGAACGAATTCCTCCGGCACGCCTCGGGCGATCAGCCGGTCGGGATGGGTTTCGGCGACGAGCTTGCGGTAATGCTTCTTGAGGTCGGCATCGCTCATCGAGCGCGGAACGCCGAGCACCGAATAGGGGTCGATGCGGTCGGACTTCACGTGCCGCACCTTGATGCGCTCGAATTCCCTGTCCGACAGGCCGAAGATGCCGGCAACCGCCTGCAGGTAGGCGAGTTCCGCCTCGTGCACGTAATTGTCGGCCTTGGCGATGTGGAACAGCCCGTCGACGATGTCTTCGAGCGTATCGGGATCGTCGGGATAGAGGTCGGCGATCCGGTGGGCGTAGGCGTCGAAGCCGGCGACGTCCTGCTTGGCGAGGTTGAACAGCCGCGCGACGTTGCGCTCCTCGCCCTTCGGCATGTCGAACAGTTCCTTGAAGGCGCGGATCTCGTCGGCGGTCACGACGCCGTCGGCCTTCGCCATCTTCGCCGACAGCGCGATCATCGCCACGGTAAAGGCGACGGACTTCTGTCGGTCGCCGCCGCTCAGCGAGCCGATCGCGCCCGTCAGCTTGTCGATGAGCGCGGCGCCGCCGGTTCCCACGGCGTTGAACATTCCCGAGACTGTGTTCCAGATCGTCATGGCCGCACTTTAGGTGAGTCAGCCGCGAACTGGAAAGGCGAAAAATCCCGTTGGCCTAAGGTTTTGGCCTCGCTGCCGATGGTCGCCGCGGGCGGCAATGCTTGACACGCCCCCTTCGCCGACCTATCTGGCGCTCAATGGGCTCACGGCCCCTGCCGCCCGCGGGCGAAATGCCTCTGGCGAAGCCGTGAACGATCCCGACCCGCTCCTTCAGGTTCAGCGGTCCGGATGGCAATGCGGGCCCCGTCCCCTTTCCGGCCATAGGGCCGGCGACCGCTCGTTGACCAAAGGAGGCTGCGAGGATGACTCCGCACACCGACCTGCCGGCGCTCGACGCGCTCAAATCGCAAGCCAAGCGCTTGCGCGCCCGTCTTGCGCGCGACGGCACCGAAATCAACCACGCCCGCTCGCTCGAGATGATCGCGGCGCAATACGGCTACCGCAACTGGAACACCCTGCACGCCGCAATCGGCAACCGGCCGCCACGGCCGAAGCTGGCGCTCGGCGAACGGGTCGAGGGCCGCTATCTCGGCCAGCCGTTCACCGGCGAGATCGTCGGCATCTCGGCGCTCGCCGGCGGCACCCGGTTCCGCACCGCGATCCATTTCGACGAGCCCGTGGACGTGGTGAAGTTCGACAGCTTCTCGGCGTTCCGCCAGCGGGTGTCCTGCACGCTGGACGAGGACGGCGTCAGCCCGGAAAAGACGTCGGACGGCGAGCCGCAAATGCGGCTTTTCTGAACCAACGGGTCCGGTGGCCCTTACGGGGGTCACCGGATCCGGTATTGCCGAAGGGCCGTATCGTGCCGAAAGGCATGGACCTCCGCCTGCGCGGAGGTGACGGAATATTCCGAGATTCAATGAGTTGAGGTCGATACCTGCGCCTGTGGCGACCTTCGTTTGGATTCGAAACCAAGTTTGGAATCCGGCAGGGCCACGCCGCACTCAAGCGCGATAGCGATTTCTTTATGAATTTCAATAATTTCCGTCATTCCCGCGCAGGCGGGAATCCATGCTTCCCAGCTTGCGACGGCGGTCCCGACCGACCCTGAACCCGCCGCCTTCAAATAACAGCAGCCCCGCGCGCGGCCTGGTCGTAGACGCCGGACAGCACCCTGAGCAGCGCAGCGAGCCGGCTCATCTGTTCCTCGTCGATGCCGAGATCCTCGACCGCGCCGATCAGCAGCCCCTCGCGGATACGGCGGTAGTCGAGGCAGGCGGTCCGGCCCTCGTCGGTGATCGTCGCGATTTTCTCCTTGCCGAGCCGGCCGGAAACCACCAGTCCGCGGCCCGCCAGCTTCTTCAGCGCGTAGGTCACCGTATGGGTGTCCTCGATATTCAGGATCAGACAGATATCGGCGAGCTTCTTCGGCCGGTCGCGATGGTTGACCGCGTGCAGCACCTGGATGTCGAGCGGCCCGAGATCCGGGTAGCCCGCCCCGGTCATGCAGCGCACGATCCAGCGGGTGAAGGCGTTGTCGGTCATGGTCAGGGCGAATTCCAGCTCCGACAGCGCCGGCAGCGGCCCCTCCGCCAGATGCGCCGAGGCGACCACCGGCCCCAGTTTTTCCATTCGTTTTTCCCGACCGCCGCTGGCCATCGTTCCCGCTTCCGCTAGAGTTCGTGTCTTCGGGATAATCGTCCACACTGATAATTTGTCAAGAATTTGTTGACGTTTTATCTTCGTTGTGGCTGAGTTCCAGCGACCGGACAGCAAGGCGGGAGACGTGCGCATGACCGAAGGCCAATGGGATTTCTGGATCGACCGGGGGGGCACCTTCACCGACATCGTCGCCCGCACGCCGGACGGCGAAATCCGCGCGCACAAGCTCCTGTCGGAGAACCCGGAAGCCTATGCGGACGCGGCGCTTCAGGGCATTCGCGACCTGATGGGTGTGGCAGGCGACGCGGCGATCCCCTCCGAGCGCATCGCGGCCGTTAAGATGGGCACCACGGTCGCCACCAACGCGCTGCTCGAACGCTCCGGCGACCGCACATTGCTGGTCACCACCAGGGGCTTCCGCGACGCGCTTCGGATCGGCTATCAGGCGCGGCCGGAGATCTTCGCCAAGGAAATCATCCTGCCCGAACTGCTCTACGAACGGGTGCTGGAGGTCGAAGAGCGGGTCCGCGCCGACGGCGCCGTCGAGGCGGTGCCGGGACGCCAGGCGGTCCTCGCCGGCCTGAGCGATGCCTATGAGGCGGGCATCCGCTCCGTCGCCATCGTCTTCATGCATGCCTACGCCTTCCCCGACCACGAGGCCCGCGTCGCCGAATGGGCGCGCGAGGTCGGCTTCACGCAAGTCTCCGTCTCCCACCAGGTCTCGCCGCTGATGAAGCTCGTCGGCCGCGGCGACACCACCGTTGTCGACGCCTATCTCTCCCCGATCCTGCGCCGCTATGTCGACCGCATCGCCACCGAACTGGGCACCCGCGAGAACGATTGCCGGCTGATGTTCATGATGTCCTCGGGCGGGCTGACGGCGGCCGAACTGTTCCAGGGCAAGGACGCGATCCTCTCCGGCCCGGCCGGCGGCGTGGTCGGCGCGGTCGAGACCGCCCGCATGGCCGGCTTCGACCGGATCGTCGGCTTCGACATGGGCGGCACCTCGACCGACGTGTCCCACTACGAGGGCGAATACGAACGCGCCTTCGAGACGGAAGTCGCCGGCGTCAGGATGCGCGCGCCGATGATGCGCATCCACACGGTCGCCGCCGGCGGCGGCTCGATCCTCGACTTCGACGGCAGCCGCTTCCGCGTCGGTCCCGAATCCGCCGGCGCCAATCCCGGCCCGAAATGCTACCGCCGCGGCGGCCCCCTCACCGTCACCGACGCCAACCTGATGGTCGGAAAGCTGCGGCCGGAGAATTTCCCCAGGATCTTCGGCCCGAACCAGGACCAGCCGCTCGGCAAGACCGAGGTCGTCGCCGCGTTCGAAACGCTTGCCGCGAAGGTCGGAGACGGCCGCACGCCGGAAGAGATCGCCGACGGCTTCCTGCGCATCGCGGTCGAGAACATGGCCAACGCCATCAAGAAGATCTCGGTGCAGCGCGGCTACGACGTCACCGATTACGCGCTGACCTGTTTCGGCGGCGCCGGCGGCCAGCATGCCTGCCTGGTCG
>Ga0209692_10004290_pt1 | contig 13033 bp, 10 predicted proteins | sample tdDd472_FD_187129 | JGI IMG/M metagenome (GOLD analysis project Ga0209692, IMG submission 187129) | Marine sediment microbial communities from the Atlantic coast under amendment with organic carbon and nitrate - tdDd47.2 (SPAdes)... | ecosystem: Environmental > Aquatic > Marine > Coastal >...
TTCAGGAATCGCATTTGGGTATCTTTACGCCCTCTTTTCATGGGAACTTCATAGCCCATTTTTTGCCCTTCGCACGTTCGAAAACACACTTTTTTCTTTGAAAAAAAGAGTGTTTCGACAAAACATCTCTGTTGATCGTTTTTCAAAAGACCCAAAAATTTTCGATTTCAAAACGGGTCAAGCGGTCCTTAAAGACGATGAATTTCTCGATGCGTGTCTCGAAAAGATTAGCCGACTCGGGAAAAACTCCCTCTCTCTCTGGGAGCGACTTCGTCTTTGGAAAATACACAGAAAACGAAGAAAGCAAGCGTAGCGTTCTATCATTTTTTCCTGATTGAATTCTTCGAATGCGATCGGTAGGAAGAGAAGACAAGGAGGTCTTTATTCAATGGCGGCAGTATCAACACTAACTTCTCCCCTTTTGGGATGCCTCGAGGCAATGTTTGGAGCATGTGCGCGAGCAACTGTAGAAACGGCAGACGTAGTACTTGACCTAGAACCCGACCTTAGAAGTAAGGTTGATGCCGTAGCAATAGAACGCCTTTCAAACGACCCAAGACTCGAACGACACTCAGCAGCTCTTCGCATGAGAGTCGCCCCTCTTCCCAAAGAAGATGTTGTAGTACTTGCAGCTCGACGAGCAGGAATCTCTAGGATCTCAAAGGGCGTTAAAATATCGCTACTTGGAAAAGAGATTGGAGAAGGAGGTCTTGGATCAAGCTACTTCCACTTTCAAGGATCGGCTTCTAAAGACCCAGACTCTGGATTCATCGGATTTACAAATGGAATGTGTAACCTCGACCACGCAATGACGCGAAAGAATGTAACGAAACTTTCAAGAGACTTCGCAGATGGACATAGCTGCCATGTTCACTACCTTCCAACCCATCAAACGTCTGATCCAAAAGAGAATCCCGGCGATTGGTTTGACCTCTACGGCTTTTTGCAAGATACCTTCCGCATGTTTGCTGTCAATGATGGTTGCCATACCTGGACTAGTTACTCGATTGCGCAACACTGGATTGATGTGCTAGCGAAAGACCCTGATAAAAACTATTTACACGTATGTCATTCCGAAGGGACAACACATGTCAATGCAGCACTTCGACTGATAAAAGAACATAAACCAGAGCTTCTCATACGCATCCGAATAATCGCATTTTGCCCCGCGTACTTTATGATCCCCGAAGACCATATTCATGATGAAGATGAGGCATTACGCCCACAAATTGTGGCTTTTTATAAAGAAGAAGACATGATCGCATCTGTAGCAGGAAGACATGTTGTAGAAAAGGGAGCAGACCACCCTCGGGTTCATATCGTCAAGCATAAAGACGAGCACGACCCACACGATTTTTGGTCACCCGACTATGTAAAAGTAGCAAAGCCCTTTTTTGATAAGTTTATCGCTGATGGCAACATCTATTAGGTTGAGCTCAACTCTGAAAGGATGGCCATTCGGGCTGCGTGAATTCCTTTCAAAACCCCCTCTTCATATCGAAAGTAGGGGTTGTTTTCGAGCTCTGGGAAGTCATTCGGCTGGAGAATATCGTCGCTTGTGATTCGAGGGTTGATCTGATTTGCAATTTTTAGGAGTCGCTTTTCCTGGTATTCGACCAGCTCATCAAGTATTTTTTGCATGCTCTTTGCGCCTTAATTGAAAAAAAATTTTTAAGAGTTCTGAGGACTCATTTTGAAGAACGTGTTTTTTGATCTCAAGAGAATGTGTGGGGTGTTTTTCTTCGAGAAGGTTTACCCACGAACCAAGCGCACCGTGCCGGTGGTCATCAGCTGCATATACAACTTTTTTGATTCGAGATAGAAGTATACCGCCAAGGCACATTGCACAGGGTTCCAACGTCGTATATAGCACTGCATCGAGCAATCGCCAGTCATTATATTTTTTACTTGCTTCTTCTATAGCGAGGATTTCTGCATGTTTTGTGGCACATTGTGAACTTTCTACGCAATTATGTGCGCGTGCAATGATACATTCATCAAGAACAATAACAGCTCCTACCGGTACCTCACCCCTTTCAAAAGCTTTTTTTGCTTCGAGAAGCGCTTCTCGCATCCATTTTTCGTCCATGCAAGCATGATATCACTGTTGTTCATATATTTACACTGTGCTACAATAATATGCGTATAAAGTACGAGTGGAAGCTGTGCGTACCCTCGCAAATCAGTGAACACTTGTTTTGTCTATAAACAATTTGAATAGTCCCCTAGGCTGTTCAAGTTATATGTCTAAACCTCATTAGAGGAGTAAATTATGTCTTTAGATAAGGGAACAAAAGAAGAAATTACAAAAAAGTTCCAGCTGCACGAGAAAGATACTGGTTCGGCTGACGTTCAAATCGCGATTCTTACTGAGAGAATCACTGAGTTGACTGAACACTTGAAACTAGCACCAAAAGACCACGCATCTCGCCTGGCTCTATTAAAGCTTGTTGGACAGAGAAGAAAGCTTCTTGACTATCTGAACTCAACAGATACGAAGCGATACCAAAGTTTGATCACGCGATTGAACCTACGTAAGTAATCGATTACGATTACAACTTAAACGGTTTAAGGCCCGGAGCTCGTATAGAGACCGGGCCTTTTTTATTGATCTTTTCAGATCCCGTCAGGTAAAATCAGACGTTAAATAAATTTTCCCTTTGACTGTACGAAGGTACCGTATTCACGTTGAGTGTGAATGTGAGGGAAGAAGCTTCGTTTCTTTTCTTTCATCCGCACTCAAACTTTCATACGTCAGGGGGAATCACCTAACCAAATGGAGATTCCATGGACAAACACACGACAAGTGTATCTGTTGGGGGCAAACAGCTCACCTTCGAAACAGGAAGACTAGCTAGACAGGCTGATGGCTCTGTCCTACTAACGGTAGGAGAGACAATGATCCTTTCTACAGCTTGTAGCTCCCCTTCTTCCACTGAAATTGATTTTATTCCGCTGCGAGTTGATTATCAGGAAAAATTTTCGTCAGCGGGGAAAACGCTCGGCGGTTTCATCAAGCGTGAAGGCAAACCAACTGAGCGTGAAACACTCATCTGTCGACTAACAGACAGACCAATCCGCCCTATGTTTGAAAACGGCTTCTATGATGAAGTGCAACTTATTACAAGCGTAATTTCGTATGATGGCGTCAATGCCCCAGATCCGTATGCGATCTGTGCGGCTTCTGCAGCTCTTACCATTTCAAGTGTACCTCTTATTAAGCCAATCGGTGCCGTGCGCGTTGGAATGATTGATGGAGATTTCGTCATTAACCCAACTGTTGAGCAGCAAGAAACATCTATTCTTGACCTGGTTATTGCCGGTACTGAAGATGCAATTTTGATGATTGAGGGATACTGCGACTTCTTGAGTGAAGAACAGGTTCTCGAAGCAATTGAAGAAGGTCATTCAGCGATCAAGGATATCTGCCAATGTCTTGCTGACTGGCAGAATGAAATTGGAAAGCAAAAAAACAGAGCTACTCTACGAGTTCTTCCAGAAGAACTCCTGAAAAAAATAGACTCTCTCGTTAAAGAGCCGATCCAACCAGCGCTTCAAACAATTAAAAAACAAGAACGAGAAGATGCGCTTGCGACTGTGAAAACACTTGTAACCGATACCCTCCTTCCAAATGGTGAAGAAGTTGAGTTCTCTAAAACTCAAGTTCAACTAGCCCTGAAACAAGTTACATCTCAGTACATGAGAGATATGGTACTTTCTACGAAAAAACGTTGTGACGGACGTGCGCTTGATGAAATCCGAAATATCAGTATCGATATGGATTTCTTACCAAGAACGCATGGCTCTACTGTTTTCACTCGTGGAGAAACACAGTCTATCGCGGTATGTACACTTGGGCCAGAAGCTATGGGTCAGCGATTTGAAGACCTTAATAACTCTGCCGGCCTACGCCGCTTCTACCTGCAGTATAGCTTCCCTCCATTCTCAGTTGGTGAAGTTGGGCGAATGGGCCCTCCAGGACGACGAGAAGTTGGGCACGGCAAGCTTGCTGAAAGAGCGCTTGCTGCTGCTATCCCATCACTTGAGAAGTTCCCATACACAATCCGTCTTGAATCGAACATCACTGAATCAAACGGTTCGTCTTCTATGGCTTCTGTATGTGGTGGATGTCTTGCGATGATGTCTGCTGGTGTACAGATCAAACGCCCAATCGCAGGTATTGCAATGGGACTGATCCTTGAAGATAAAAACCACGTAATCCTTTCTGATATCCTTGGTATTGAAGATTCTCTAGGTGATATGGATTTCAAAATCACTGGTGATGACAAAGGGATTACTGCCTTCCAGATGGACATTAAAGTAGAAGGGATCACAAAAGAGATTATGGCTGCTGCGCTGAACCAAGCGAAGCATGGTAGAACACACATCTTGAAAAAAATGCTTGAAGTCTGCCCAGAATCGAAAAAGTCACTTTCACAATATGCTCCAAAAATTGAAACAATGCAGATCAAACCAAGCAAGATTGGCGTGGTTATTGGTCCTGGCGGAAAGCAAATCAGAGCAATTGTTGAAGAGACTGGCGTTGAAGTCGACATCAATGATGATGGCATTGTGAGCTTTTCATCTACAGACCAAGCTGCTATCGATAAAGCAAAAGATATCGTATACAACTTGACTGCTGACCCGGAAGTTGGGAAAACCTACAAAGGGAAAGTAGTTTCGATTAAAGATTTCGGCCTTTTTGTAAGTATCCTCAGCAAAGAGGGTCTTTGCCACATCTCTGAGATTGCCCACGAACGTGTTGACAATCTAGAGAAGATGTTCAAAGAAGGCGATCCAATCGAAGTAAAAGTGATCGAAGTGAATGATAGAGGTCAACTCAGACTCTCTCGAAAAGCACTTCTAGAAGGCGGCCCTTCTTCATCAGAAGGTGGCCAAGGCGGAGGCGGCAGCAAGCCTCCTCGTAGAGAGGGTAGCAGACCACCAAGACAAGGACACTCTCAAAGACCTCCTCGTCCAGAAGGTGGAAAGCCAGAAGGAAAGATTAACATCCTTCCTCCTCCTCCACTAAAAGAGCTTAAATAAGCACAAAGGCCCCAAAAATGGGGCCTTTTTTTTTGCATAAAAAAAGCCCCTTTCTGAAGATTCAGAAAGAGGCTGAACGTATTATTATATCAATTGGCTTCTCTAGGCCTGTTGCGGTCTGATATTTATCGAACCGTCAACTGGTGGCGATTTCTTTGAAGGAGGCGGAGGCGGTAAACGCTTGTGTGCTTCTTCTATTTCTTTTATCTTCTTACGCTTGTTATCGCTACTCCACGAGCCATCCATAATCGCTTTCACATCTTCTTTATCGAGCGTTTCGAATTCAAGTAGCATACTCGCCATGAGATCCACTTTCTCTCTGTTTTCCTCGAGAATCTGTGTCGCTCGTACATTTGCCTCATCGAGAATCTTTTTTACCTCAGCATCGATAATTTTAGCAGTGTCATCCGAATAGAGCTTCTCACTCTGCGATGGCAGGTAGTATTCTTGTTGATCGACCACTTCTCCATACTGGACAGAGCCAAGTAGGTCTGACATCCCCCATTCACACACCATCGAACGAGCGATATTTGTTGCTTGCTGAATGTCCATTTTGGCACCAGATGAGAAGTCATCAAGGAACAATTTTTCTGCAATCCGACCACCCATAAGGACAGCTAACCGGTCATGCAGTTCTTTTCTCCAGTAGCTCACCTTGTTTTTCTCTGGAATAAAGTGGGTTGCTCCAAGAGACATTCCTCGTGGAACGATCGTCACTTTTTCTACTGGATCCCCTCTTTCAACGATGAGACCAACAATCGCATGCCCTGATTCATGGTAGGCGGTATTTTTCTTTTCATTTTCATCAAGTTCCATGCTGCGTCGCTCTTTTCCGTAACGAACCTTCTCAACAGCTTCCATTGCTTCTGCCATAGTCACAGCAGATCTTCCATTTCGTGCAGCAAGGAGTGCTGATTCATTGAGTACATTCATCAAGTCAGCACCGGCAGCTCCTGGAGTCGCACGAGCCACTTGCATAAGATCAACGTTCTCATCGAGTTTGATTTTTCGAGCATGGACTTTTAGGATTTCAAATCTTCCTTTTAAGTCAGGTAGATCAAGATTTACTCTTCTGTCAAATCGACCCGGTCTAAGTAGCGCTTTATCAAGTACGTCTGGTCTGTTTGTCGCAGCCATCAAGATAACGCCTTCGTTTGTATCAAATCCGTCCATCTCAACAAGAAGCTGGTTCAGTGTTTGCTCACGTTCATCGTGACCACCACCAATACCGGCACCCCGGTGACGTCCGACAGCATCGATCTCATCAATGAAGACAATACATGGTGAGTTTTTCTTTGCCTGGTCAAAGAGGTCTCTAATACGACTCGCTCCAACCCCTACAAACATCTCTACGAAGTCCGATCCTGAGATTGAGAAGAATGGGCGATCAGCCTCTCCGGCAACTGCTTTTGCAACAAGTGTTTTCCCTGTTCCTGGAGGCCCGATAAGAAGAACCCCTTTTGGAATACGAGCACCAAGTACAGTAAATTTACCTGGATCTTTTAAGAAGTCGACAATCTCAACAAGCTCTTCTTTTGCTTCCTCAACACCGGCAACATCCTTGAATGTCACCTTGTTCAGGCTCTTGTTCAGCATTTTTGCAGGAGACTTCCCGAAATTCATCGCTGATGATCCCATCCCCTTCATCTGTCTTGAGAAGAGATAGTAGACGATAACGAGGAGGAAAAGCACAGGAAGCAGCGTGAAGAAGTAGCTAAGGTAATTAGGAGATGGCTCCTGGCTTTTAAACGTTTTTTCTAGAACCGGAGTACGAGGTTGGTCTGGCGCTTTGAATGCAAGCCCCTTGTTCCCTTGGAAATTCTCCCATTCTACTTTAGATTGTGCGAACCATCGGCTAAAGGCCTCTGGATCTTGCTTCTCAAGCGCTCTTGTTGATAGCTCTTTATTATTGTAGAACCAAGTTACATCAGCAACGCTCTGGCGCGCTTTGTCAAGTTTTGAACCATTCGCAACTAGTTCTTGCGTTAGGTAAGAATACTGCTCAAGGTTAACGAGGTAGTTTCGAACTGCTCGAAGCTGACCTAGTCTAACGTGGTTTTTCTCACCGTTAAGCTCACTGATAACAGTCGAGATCTCAGCCATACCTAATTCGTATGCTGCTAGGGACTCACGAGGGCCCATTGTAACTGAATCTGAAGTGACGCTGAGCTTCTGGCTGATATTTGCTAGCTTTTCTTTTAACGTTTCGTTTCCGATGCCAAGTTTCTGAGACTGAAGTCCAGCAAGTAGCATCTGGAGGTCTGATCCAAATTCTTTTACAGCTGATGGTGATGGATTGTCTTTTAGACTCTTCAATCTTGAAGAAAGAGCCGTGAAGTTGTACGGAACCATTTCAGGAGAACGATTCACAACAATTGAGTTCACCCGTTCTTTGGTATCGTAATAAGGAGTAACGACTTGGTATCCATTTCTTGAGATTTGGATCCCACTGAGAGAGAGGAATGTACTTGCAGCATCTGCAACATTTCCCTGTAGTACTGTAAGTTCATCTCCTAAGCGAGCTTTTCCTTCTGAGAGTTCATTCTGTTCATTGAGGAGTTCTAGGTATCGGTATCGCGCTTTTGACTCTTCGGTAAGCCGCTCTCTAAATCGTCCACTAAAGGTAACAAGGTTGTCGTTTTGGGCAATTTTTTTATTTTCATCTCTATGAAGGAGATCCAAATTTACGAGGTGTTCAACCTGATGGCTGAATGACACCTTGGCGCTCCTATCTGTAGACAAATTCTGAATGGTTAATATGATCAGAATTGCTGCAAGGAGAAAAAGAAAAAATCCACCTGGAATACCCCGACGTGGTTCATTGGGGTACTTATCATTGTCTTGATTACCCATGTTGCCTTTAACTATTTAATATTTTGACTTAAACTTCGTATTACAATTTTATTAATTAGTTTTACAACAAAAATCGGTTAATTTCAAAAATTAGATAAATTGCAAATAAATTCGAATTACCTTTTTTCTGCTGCACAAACTTCGGAGTAATGGTAGCAAACTCTTTAGAATTTGTCTTCCATTTTAACCCCCTCCCGGGTGATCTCCACATTCTTTACTTTTTTCCCAATTTTCCTTTTTTTTACAAGGATTCTAAGAAGTTCTTTTTCTGAAGCCGAAAATGAGGGAAATAACTCTTGGATCAGAGCAGTGAGCTGGTATGATTTCAGCGAAGAGAGTAACTCCCAATCAAGAACCTTTTCCTCTCTCGAGAATAGTTCATTGACTTCCTCTTTGAGTGCCGTTGAAAATGCCTTGCTTTCCTCTCCAATTCTACAGAGGTTTTTTTTCACGCTTTTCCCAAAACGTTCCTCGAGATATGGGATGAGCTCATGCCGAGTGCGAGCACGTGTATATGCAGTATCATAATTGGTTCTGTCGTCTATATACGAATACCCCCTGCTTTTGAGGTACTCTCCAAGTTCAGCTCGATAACAGGTAAGGAGAGGTCGGACAACGTTCATACCAAACAACGCTCGTTTCGCAGAAATCCCCTCTAACGAAAGGATGCCTGCTCCTTCAAAAAGGCGCTTTAAAATCGTCTCAGCCTGATCATCTGCCTGGTGTGCTGTGAGTAAAACGTCCATTCCGCGATCCAAGTAGACCTCTTGAATATATGAATACCGCATCTCCCGGTACACCTCTTCTTTATTTGAGGTTACCGTTTCACTCTCTATCATTTTGAGATGGAATGGAATGGAATAGGACTCTACTACGCGCCGGAGTTGGAGCGCCTCACTGCGGCTCTCTTCCCTCCACCCATGATCGATGTGTACACACTCAATTGTGATTGGATACAGGTGAGCGATCTCTCGTAACAAATGAAAGAGCGCTGTTGAATCAAGCCCACCCGAAAAAGCGAGAAGAACCTTCGCATTTTTCGGAACATACTCAACTATAGATGTATAACATTTTTGAAATAAGGGATCTTTCATAGCACAAATTAAATTGTTCGTGGTAGAATTGGCCCTTAGTATATCGAAAATGGGCGAAAATGAAAACGGTATTCCCTCGTATTTGGATTTACCTCCTGAGTACGTTCCTTAAAACATTCATTCTCTCAACCCTCGTTCTCTGCCTCATCCTCTTTGTTGCACGCTTCCAAGATATCGCACGATTTTCTGCAATGGTAGGAAACCTCACCCTCACCGGAAAGTATATACTGTACCAAACGCCCTACCTCATCCCCTTCGCACTTATTCTTTCTTCTTTCATTTCTGCCTATCTCCTTGGGAAAAACCTCTCGACGAGCCACGAACTCACTGCGATCCGAGTTGCCGGATGCTCTCTTTTTTCGGTATTTACTCCCGTAAGGTACTGCCTGCTCTGGATAGCATTCCTGTGCTCACTACTCACTTTTTCCTACCACCCCTACTCAAAAGCACGGATCACGCAACTGATCGCTGAAGTCAACACCAAGAATCCCTTTATCCTCCTTAAAAACTCTAAATCACATTCAAACAAACGAATGTATATTACCTTTGAAGACAGCACACAAAGCGAAGGGATCTCAAATGCGATCTGCGGGCTGTATAATGAGAAAACTGAAGGACTCGACTTATTCTTAGCGGAAGAGGTTGAAATGAGTGACACAAAACTTCATGCCTACAATGCAACCTTTATCTCTCCACAAGACAACGGAATCCTGATCGAGGATATTGGAGATATGAAAATGCAACTGCAGACCTTTTCCGAGTGGGTACAAAAAAATACAAAGCTCCTTACTGTAGAGGGAACACCTTTTACCACCCACTTCACGCGGTTTCTTCAAAACCCTCGACATGAACAAACGTTTTTCTTCGCTGCGGGGCAAGCCCTCTTTTATCCGCTTGGAGTGTTTACCCTTCCTCAAGTTGCGCTGTATGCAAGCCTCAGTATTGGAAGAAGGCGAAATTGGATCCAACACCTCGTAGTAGCACTCTCTTTTCTCCTTACATTTACCTGCTACCTTGTTGCAAAATCACTTGAGTCGACCCCTCTCGTATCCGGCGCTACCTTTCTCCTTCCCTATTTGCTTTTACCTATTGCCATTGAATGGATGAGAAAACGGATCGAGCGAGGAGCACTAGCATGATGTTTCGAGCGACTCGATATGTCTTTTTCTCATTTCTTTATTCCCTGCTGTTTGTTTTTTGTGGGTTTGGAACGCTCTACATTCTCATTGATTATTCATTGAACATAAAACACTTCATCAGCAACTCCTCATCGTTCGCTGCGATGTTTGCTTACTTCTTCTCAAGTTACCTCATGCGATTTGACTTCTTTTTGGTCCTCTCTCTCATTTTCGCAACGCTCTATACAGTCGTGAGTCTAAAAAAACGGTTTGAACTACTCGCTTTTCAAGCCGGAGGTATTTCACTCAAACGGCTCTTCCAACCCGTTTTTCAAATTGCCCTTTTTTGCACCTTGCTTACCATTGGATTTTATCAATACGTTTATCCAGCAATTGTGAAAAATGTTGATGACTTTCAGCAGAATACATTGAAAAAAGGAACCGTTGTCTTTACCCAGCCACAAGCAAGAGCCATACAACTTGAAAATGGCACCACTCTCCTCTTTACACATACAGACTCCCTCAATGGAAATTTAAAAAATGTCTACATTATTCCATCACTTAAGGAGTGTTGGTTTTGTAAAGAATACGATCCACATTCGCAGCTAGGGTACAATGTCTCAAAAATCAATAAACGAGATCGAGACTTTGAATACGACGGAAAAACGCTCGATTCACACGACTTCTCCGCCTCACTCCCCTCATTTTCTCCGGCGAGTTGGAGTAAACGATACCACAAAGGACTTCCCCTTTCAGAAATCTATGACAAAATGAACTCTACAAAACAAACGAATGTTCGAACTATTCATGAAAGTAACTTCACCTATAAACTCTCAATCTCATTCGTCGGTCTTTTGATCCTTCCACTTATTTTAGGGTATGCAAAGACCTTTCATAGAAAAGAGAGCGTCAGTATACTCTTTATCGCGTCATTTTCGGGATTTATTTGCCTTTATATGGCACTAATATCTCTGAAAATACTTGGAGAAGAGGAATTTATATCGACGCTCTACTCTTTTCCAATCGTGTTAGGAATTCTAGGATCTATCTCACTTCGGAGCTTTGTAAAACTATGAGCACACTAAAAACCGCCATCTTGACTGTTGTTATCCTCATCACCTCTTGGAACATTCCTGTGACTCGCGCATTATGGGATTCTCTCGATGCTCAAGTTTTCTACATACTAAACCCATTAACAGCGCAATTTCCAACACTGATTAAATTCGTGAACTCATCGCTCTTCGACTGGATCAGCGATGTTGTCATTCTCGTAATGATGCTCCTTTATTTTTTCCGAAAAGAGAAGAAAGCAACGACGACCAAAGTTGCGGAATTCCTCTATATGGTCATTATTGCCGCAGCCACTATTGCACTCATCAACAAACGCCTTATCCCTGACTTTTTTGGAGCAAAAAGAGTAAGTCCCTCATTAGAGCTCTCGCCAGCTATTCGATTATCGGCACTCTTTCCAGGGGCGAAAGATTCATCACATTCCTGCTTTCCTGGAGACCACGCAACAACAGCGTTTTTCTTCCTTCTAACCTACTGCCATTTTACATCCATACGCAGATCTATCCCGGTATTTTTATATGCCGCTTGTATGATCCTTCCTCGGCTAATCGTTGGTGCTCACTGGTTTACTGACGTGCTTATGGGCAGTTTTTGTATTGCCTATTTAGTTTTTACGATTGCATTTCGAACGCGCCTTCATGCATATTGTGTCCCACCAATTCAAAAAGCAATAGAGAGGATTCAAGCGCTGTATGCAAAGTTCACAAGAGTTATTCAAAAAAATCATTGAAACCGACAAAAACAGACGCGTACTTTCTTCAGTCCAAAATCTCCTTTCATGGGATCAAGAAACCTACCTTCCCGAAGCTGCAACAGAGTTTAGAGCAGAGCAAGTAGAGCTCTTGGCCTCAATGGCGCATGAAAAACTAACCTCCAAAACCTTTGAACACGCACTTGGACACCTCATCGACATCAAAACTGGATCGATTCAAAAAGAAGACCTAACAGATGAACAAAAAGCAGCCCTCAGAGAGTGGAGAAGAGATTTTCTTCGAGCTTCCACACTTCCAAATAGCTTTGTAAAAGAACATGCGTCGCTTACCTCAAAAGCTTTTACGGCATGGGTGTCTGCAAAAAAAGAAAATGACTTTTCGATTTTCGCTCCTTTTCTTCAAAGCATTGTTGATGCATCAAAAAAAAGAGCAGAATACTACGGATACAAAAACCATCCTTATGATGCCCTGGTGGACGAATATGAACCGGGAATGACCACTGAGAAATTAAAAAAAGTATTCTCAGAACTCAAACCATTTCTGATTGACCTCGTTAAAAAATGTGGAAGCGCCGAGAACGAATTCCCCTTCCTGCATAAAACCTTCCCAAAAGATGGCCAGATGGACATTTGCGCAACGCTTATGGAACGTATGGGCATTGACCCAAGACGCTCTCGACTCGACCACGCACACCATCCATTTTGCATGCCTGTCCATCCTAACGATTTACGACTAACAACCCATTCAGACCTCTCAAACTTTTTCAACAATATTGGTGCGACGCTCCATGAAGGTGGTCACGGACTCTATGAGCTTGGATTACCCGTTGAAAAATTTGGAACACCCCTTTGTGAAGCGGTTTCTCTCGGAGTCCACGAAAGCCAATCCCGATTTTGGGAGTGTTTCATTGGACTGTCTCGTCCATTTATCACCTACTTACATTCGTTGCTCAGTACACCGTTTAAAGAGCAACTCGAAGGCGTAACCGTAGATGAAATGTACTCGGGGCTCACACAAGTCACTCCTTCATTCATTCGGATTAAATCAGACGAAGTCACCTATTGTTTGCATGTGATCCTGCGATTTGAATTAGAGGTAGCTCTTGTCGAGGGAACTATCAACGTAGATGACGTTCCAG
>Ga0209692_10004291_pt1 | contig 13032 bp, 13 predicted proteins | sample tdDd472_FD_187129 | JGI IMG/M metagenome (GOLD analysis project Ga0209692, IMG submission 187129) | Marine sediment microbial communities from the Atlantic coast under amendment with organic carbon and nitrate - tdDd47.2 (SPAdes)... | ecosystem: Environmental > Aquatic > Marine > Coastal >...
CCCATTGCCGCTACAACACCAGCCCCCTCCATCCCGGGAATTGCCGGCAAGTCTCCCAATGGATAGAGCCCGGTACGGTGATAGACATCGATAAAGTTCAGACCGACAGCCGTCTGCTTGAGAAGCACCTCACCTGGACCCGGCTGCGCAACGGCTGTCTCTTCCCAGCACATCACCTCGGGGCCGCCTGTGTCATGGATTCGAATTGCCTTGCTCATCATGAACCTCCTGCCAAAGTTTTCGTACACGGTACCACCGTCAATCCAAACGTCAAGCGTGCGAGGCACGTCAACCATTTGAAAACATTATTATACGGGATTGACATCTGCCCGCTTTAAGGCAATATTAAAGTTCGCGAATAGAATGTTTACCAGGCAGGGCCTGGACCCGTTTCAGGCTGACCAATGGCGGCAACATCACACATCAAGGAGGAAGAGATGAAGCATCTAAAGCATTTCCTTAAACTGCTCACCGGGTTCATGGTCCTCGTTGCATTCCTCGGACTGACGGCCTGCGGTGAACAACAACAGGCACCGCAAGCTGCAGCCAAGAAAGAAGAGAAAGAAGTTATCGTCTGGAAACTGGCCCAGACCTGGGGAACCGGCTTCCCGATTTTCGGTGATGCCGTCATCAAGATGGCCGACATGGTCAAGGCCATGTCCAACGGTGAGCTGGAAATCCGCATCGACTCATCGAACAAGCATAAGGCGGCATTCGGTATCCTCGACATGGTCAATGCCGGTCAGTACGAGATGGGCCACTCGGCCTCCTACTACTGGAAGGGCAAGGATATCAACACTCTGTTATTCACCACCATGCCTTTCGGCATGATCGCCCCGGAGCAGTACGCATGGTTCTACTATGGTGGCGGCATGGAATTGATGCAGAAGGTCTATGAAAAGCATGGCGTCTATTCCTTCCCGGGCGGCAACACCGGCAACCAGATGGGTGGGTGGTTCCAGAAAGAAATCAATACCCTGGATGACTTCAAGGGACTCAAGATGCGGATTCCCGGATTCGCCGGCGAAGTCCTCTCCAAGCTCGGCGTCGTTGTCACTAACATCCCGCCCGGAGAGCTCTACACGGCGCTTGACCGCGGCACCATCGATGCTCTGGAATGGGTTGGTCCGTCTCTCGACCTGAACATGGGCTTCCAGAAAATTGCCCCCTACTACTATACTGGCTGGCATGAGCCTGCCACAGAGTTGCAATTCATGGTCAACAAGGCCAAGTTTGATGGACTGCCGAAGCACCTGCAGGAGATTCTGACCATCGCCATGCAGTATGCCGCCTATGACATGTACGCGCGCTCCTACCATGAAAGCGCTGTCAACTGGGCATCGATCGAGAAGGAATACCCGGATGTCAAAATCCGCACCTTCTCCCCGGAAATCATTTCCGCAATGAAGAAGGCGAACGACGAACTTCTGGAAACAACTGCAGCCACTGACGCAACCTTCAAGGAGATCCTGGAGTCCCAAAGGGCTTACATGAAGATGGCCCGCAAGTGGACAGCAATTTCTGATTATGCCTATCTGAAAGACAACCTCGAATAATTTACACCGTGCTCCCGGCTTCAGCCGGGAGCACGAACTTCTACAATGCAAGGCCCCCTATGCTGTTAAAACTGGAAAAGTTTTTTGACCGTTTCTCCAACGTGATGGGCTGGATCGCCGGTTTTCTCAACCTCGTCATGCTGGTCAATGTTTTCTACGACTCCATCATGCGCTACTTCTTCAATAGCGGCTCGATTGCCCTGCAAGAGATGGAATGGCACCTGTTCGCGGTGGTCTTTCTGTTCGGCATGGCCTTCGCCCTGAAAGAGGATGGGCATGTTCGGGTCGACATCTTCTACGACAATTTTTCCCCGCGCTGGAAAGCCATCGTCAATATCGGCGGCACACTGTTTTTTCTGATCCCGCTGAGCATTCTGATTATCGAAGGCTCGGTCTGGTATGTTCATGAGGCGTACACCTCGGCCGAAATCAGCGGCGACCCGGGAGGCCTGACCCAGCGCTGGTTGATCAAAGCGGTGATCCCGACATCTTTCGTCTTTCTGGTCGTTTCGGCAATCGGTTTCGTGATTCATAACATCAACATTTTCAAAGGCCTTGAAGCCCCTCCCGTGCATCATATCGAGGACAACATCCTTTGACTCCCATGCTTTCGGATTCACTTGTTCCATGATGAATTTGCTTCTTACGGCCCCTGGTCGCTTGCATAAAGGCAATAAAGAATGATCGGTCTTGTCATGTTCGGCGTCGCCCTCGTCATGCTGCTCGTGGGCTTTCCTGTCGCTTTCACCTTCGGCGGCATCGCCGTCTTCTTCGGCCTCTTCGCAGAGGGAACACAGATCTTCGCCCTGATGCCTCACCGCATCTGGTCGATCATGAACAACACCATCCTGATGGCCATCCCGCTCTTTATCTTCATGGGGATCGTGCTGCAGAAGTCGAACCTGGCCGAACGCCTGCTCGAGTCCATGGGCTTCCTGTTCGGTGAAATCCGGGGCGGCCTTGCCATCTCTACGGTCCTGGTCGGCGCGCTCCTGGCGGCATCTACCGGCGTCGTCGGAGCCAGCGTGGTGGCCATGGGCGTCATCTCTTTGCCGGTCATGCTCAAGTACAACTATGACAAGCGACTTGCTACCGGTTCGATCTGCGCTGCCGGTACCCTGGGACAAATCATCCCGCCGTCGATTGTCCTGATCATTCTCGGTGACGTTTTCCAGGAGCCGGTCGGCGACCTGTTCAAGGCCGCGCTCTGGCCGGGCCTGTCCCTGGTCGTCTTCTACGTTGCCTATATCGTCATTATCACCATAATAAAGAAAGAACTGGCACCGCCGATCAAACTGGAAGAAATGACCGGCTCGAAGAAACACCAGATCTTTCAGGCTCTCAAGGCCATCATTCCACCACTGGTGCTGATTATCTTGGTACTGGGTTCGATCCTGGCCGGGGTCGCGACCCCGACCGAATCATCATCGGTTGGCGGCATTGGTGCAATCATCCTGGCAACCCTCTACCGGCAATTCTCGTTCAAAATGATCTGGGAGAGCTCTCTGGAAACTGTCAAGATCAGTGCCATGGTCTTTGCCATTCTGATCGGCGCCACGGCCTTCTCGATGGTCTTCACCTATACTGGAGGAGACTATATTGTTGAAGACTTCATGTTGAGCCTGCCGGGTGAGAAGTGGGGCTTCCTGATTCTCTCCATGCTGATCATCATGGCCCTCGGCTTCTTCATCGATTTCGTCGAAATTTCCTATATCATCGTACCCATCCTCGCGCCAATCGCCTATAAACTGGGCATCAACCCGGTCTGGTATGCGATCCTGGTTGCCATGAACCTGCAGACTTCTTTCCTTACACCACCATTTGGCTTCAGCCTGTTCTACCTGAAGGGGGTCGCCCCGCCCGAGGTGCGAACCACGGACATTTACTACGGCGTCATTCCGTTTATCATTCTGCAGGCTTTCGTACTTGGTGTCCTGTTGTTTTTCCCTGAATGGTTCGGGATATCGGCCCACTAAACAGCATGAATATCCTAGGGATCGACATCGGCGGATCAGCCATTAAAACTGCTCCCGTCAATTCTGCCAGTGGCACTCTCACAGCAGAACGTCTGTGCATCGAAACGCCTAAACCTGCAACACCGGCGGCGACGGCGGCTGTCGTTTCCCAGGTCATTGAACATTTCAGGTGGACTGGGCCGGTTGGCTGCGGACTGCCATCGGTCGTTCGCAACGGCACAGCCTGCACGGCGGCGAACATTGACCCGGGCTGGATCGGCACTGACGTTAACGCGCTTTTCTCAACCAGAACCGGACTGGACTTCAATGTCCTCAATGACGCCGATGCCGCCGGACTGGCGGAAATGCGTTTCGGCGCAGGCAAGGGTTTCAGCGGGACAGCTATTATCGTAACCGCCGGGACCGGCCTGGGCACGGCACTCTTCCATAAACAGACCCTGTTCCCAAACACCGAGCTCGGCCACCTGCAACTTCATGGCAAGGACGCCGAGCAGTTCGCTTCGGCGACAATACGTACGGGCCTGAATCTATCGTACCGCGAGTGGGCGAAACGCTTTGACGATTACCTGAATCTCCTCGAAACCCTCTTCTGGCCTGACCTGTTTATTATCGGCGGAGAAATCAGCCATCACCATGAGGATTTCTTCCCCTACCTTCACATCAAGACTGAAATCAAGCCTGCGGCCCTGGGTAATGATGCCGGCATCATCGGAGCGGCAACAGCCATACTCCTGTAAGGCATTGTTGATGACTCTGCGACCCGCTATTCTCCTGAGAGTTTTCATCCCTTTTGCTCTCGGCTACTTTCTCTCTTACCTGTTTCGCTCCGTCAATGCTGTCATAGCGCCTGACCTGGTCCGCGACATCGGTGTTGACCCGGCCAGCCTGGGGCTGTTGACTTCAGCCTATTTTCTTGCCTTTGCCGCATTCCAGCTCCCGCTGGGTGTTCTTCTCGACCGCTACGGCCCACGCCGGGTTGAAGCAGCGTTGCTTCTGGTTGCGGCCAGTGGCGCCTACACTTTCGCCCGTGCAGAGACACTCACAGGGTTGATGCTGGGCCGCGCTCTGATCGGGCTTGGCGTCTCAGCCTGCCTGATGGCCGCATTCAAGGCCTTCACCCTCTGGTTTCCGGCAGAAAAGCTGCCTCTGGCGAACGGGATCCAGATGATCTCCGGCGGTGTAGGCGCTCTCGCCGCGTCAACCCCCGTCGAACTGTCTCTCAAATTCACGGACTGGCGAGGTGTGTTTCTCATCCTCGCCGGGCTGACGGTAGCCGCTGCCATATGCGTTTTCCTGATTGTCCCGGAGAAACAGGACTCCTGTTCAAGTGAGACGCTGCGTGAACAGATGCAGGGTATCAGGCAGGTCTTTACCAGCAGGATATTCTGGTCGATTGCCCCGTGGGCCGTAGCTACCCAGGCGGCTTACCTTTCGATCGCCGGGCTCTGGTCAGGCCCATGGCTGCGTGACATCGCAGGTTATGACCGGATGACCGCGGCCAATACCCTGATGGGGATTTCAGTCGCCATGATTACCGGATACTTTGCTTTCGGCTCTCTTGCCGAACGCCTGGCGCGACGAGGCATACAACCGATGACCGTCGCTGCATCTGGTATGCTCTGCTTCATTGTCATACAAGGCATGATTGTCCTGCAGATGGTGAACATGACCCTGATCCTCTGGTTGCTGTTCGGGTTCTTCGGCACGGCCTGCATTCTCCCCTATGCCGCTCTTTCGCAAAACTTTCCGAGGCACCTCTCCGGGCGGGTCAATACCGGGTTGAACCTTTTGGTATTTGTTGCGGCCTTCGCCGCACAATGGGCAATCGGCCTGATCATCGACCTCTGGCCACAAACCGCTTCAGGCAGCTACAATGCTACCGGCTACAGCAGCAGTTTCGGTCTGATTGTCATCCTGCAGCTGACAGGTGCCATCTGGTATTTTCTCGCGAGTGGCCGAAGCAGATTGTCCGGCAGCCACACGGCATAACGCGCCAAAGACCAAAAGATTCTTTCACCTCACTTGTTTTTTCTGATCTGATCGTTTATATCTTGCATCTTAAACTGCAGGGGATTCCTGTATTCTGATAAATAAATCCGTCTTGACTCAAGCTTAGATTAAGGAGTTTTCGCCATGCCCATGTCGCAATCTTTCCAGGATCGTCTGTTTCCCATAGCAGAAGATCTTGCCAAACATTACGGTACGCCGTTTCATATTTATGATGAGGCCGGCATCCGCGAAACCGGTAATCAGCTAAACCAGGCCTTCTCCGCCATTGAAGGCTTTCGTGAATACTTCGCCGTCAAGGCGTTACCCAACCCGCGCATACTGGCCATCATGCAAGACCTCGGTTTTGGATTTGATTGCAGCTCCATCCCGGAGTTGATCTCGAGCCGTCAGGTTGGTGGCCAAGGCGAGGACATCATGTTCACCTCCAACAACACGACCCAGGAGGAGTTCCAAAAGGCTGCAGCTGAAGGCGGCTGTATTCTCAACCTAGACGATATCTCCCTGGTTGCAAAAGTTCCGGAATTCCCTGAACTGGTCTGTTTCCGCTATAATCCCGGACCACGTCGTACCGGCAACGTGATTATCGGCAACCCGGTCGAGGCCAAATACGGCATCACCCATGACCAGGTTATCTCCGCTTACAAAATGGCCATGGAAAGGGGGGCAAAACGTTTCGGCATCCACACCATGGTGGCTTCCAACGAAAGGGATTACACCTATATCGTCGAGACCGCACGCATGCTTCTGCAGTTGGCCGAAATGGTGGAAAGTGAATTAGGGATCCGCTTTGAATTCCTCAATATCGGTGGCGGCCTGGGGATTCCATACAACCCTGAGGACCAGCCTCTCGACCTGGACAAAATGTCCAGCGAGATCACCGACCTCTTTGCGGAATTCAAATCGACACATGGCTACGCTCCGCGCATGTACATGGAGAGCGGCCGCTGGGTCACGGGGCCACACGGTACGCTGATAACCAGGGCGATCAACCACAAGAGCATTTACCGTCAGTACATAGGTGTCGACGCCTGCATGTCATCGCTGATGCGCCCGGGAATGTATGAAGCCTATCACCACATCGATGTCATCGGGAAAACCAATCAGGAAAAATCGGCAACCTACGATGTCGCTGGCTCTCTCTGTGAGAATAACGACAAGTTTGCTGTTCAGCGCAGTCTGCCTCCGATCCGCGAAGGCGACCTGCTGGCAATCCACGACACCGGGGCACATGGCCATTCAATGGGATTTCAGTACAATGGCCGTCTGCGCCCCAAGGAACTGCTTCTGCGCACCGATGGATCCGTTGAATTGATTCGCCGAGCCGAAACCAATGAAGACTATTTCAAGACCCTTGATTTCGCAGCCGACGTGTTCTCTTCATAGCTGAACATTGCTATAAAACCTGCACAAAGGTGACAAGACACCACCGGTTCGTTATCATGGGCATATAAACGTGTTGAGAGAAGGTGGTTCCAATATCGGGACTCGACATGGCTTTGACTGACGTGAGGGGTTAACGCTTCAGACAACCTGCCTGGGCTCCTTATCAGCGAGAGATTCATGACCAGATGGCTACATACATTGCTGATCATTCTCATCCTCCTGTTGACACCACTCACCGGTTCCGGCGAGATCTACAAATATCGTGACAAGGATGGACGACTCAATTTTGTCGACGAAGAACACAAGATCCCTGCAGAGTATCGCGACAGGACCAAATCGGTTTCGGAAGCTAACGATGCTCTCGGTTCCTTCGATTCTCCCGGCAATAATGAGGAGAGTACGCCCCCGGTAGCCCTGGAAGAGAAAAGGCCTGACAACACTTCGATAAACAAGAAGCTGGCAAAGTATCAGACACCTGTTGTCATAGCTCGGAACCGTGTGCTGGTGCCTGTTGAGGTCGCCTTGGGCAACCGGGTCGCAGAGTTGTCACTCCTGCTGGACACCGGCGCATCATCCACCGTTCTGCATCGTTCGTCACTTTCCGAACTGGACCTGCCGAGCGGAAAGCGCTACAAAGCAAGAGTCGCCGGTGGAGGCATCGTCAATTCAAACAGGATCAATTTCCGACACATCAATGTCGGTCCTTTCCAGATTAATAAAGCGTCTGCCATGGTTATCAACCTGACGGGCAAAGCACCATCATATGACGGAATGCTCGGCATGGACTTCCTGAAAAACCACCCGTACCAGATTGACTTCAAGAACCAGGTTATCAACTGGGAACCTGTTGATTGACCCACCAAGATGACAACATGCCCTTGACTCCTTAGCCCGTTGGCAATGCAAATCGGCAATTTCTCCATGACGACAATCTGATTAACCCATCCTGTTATCCGCGAAAACCATGAATCTCATTCTGCTGCACCAGGAAGACTTTATTGACACAGATCGCGTCAGACTGAGCGGCCGCCGCTTTGTACATATCCGCGATATTCTCTCTGCCGAACAGGGGCAAAGCTTGCAGGTCGGCCTGCTCGGAGGGAACGTCGGCATCGGGACCATCTCTGTCATAACCCAAAACGCTATCGAATTAACAGTACTTCTGGAGCATGGGCCGCCGCCCTCCCTGCCGACCACGGTCATCATGGCTCTACCGCGACCCAAGGTGTTGAAACGTATTCTACAGGGCATCACAACCATGGGGGTCAAACGGATCATCCTTCTGAACAGCTGGCGGGTCGACAAAAGTTACTGGCACAGCCCAATTCTCGCACCGGAAGCTCTGCAGGAGCAACTGTTGCTCGGGCTGGAGCAGGCGCGCGACACACTCCTCCCCAAAGTAGACCTGCAGAAACGCTTCAAGCCCTTCGTTGAAGATTTCCTCCCGTCAATTGCAAACGGGACCTGTGCTCTTGTCGCTGACCCACACGCTGTTCAGGCCTGTCCGGCCAACTTGCACGAAGCTGTCACCCTGGCAATCGGTCCGGAAGGCGGCTTTACGCCCTATGAAATTGAGAAACTGGAGGAAGCAGGATTAAAGCCTGTTCACCTCGGTGCGCGTCCGCTCCGGGTCGAAACGGCAGTTCCCGCACTGCTCGGACGCCTGCAGTTCTGTCCCTGAGAAAGATCCCTCTCGAACAACAAAGACCTTAAAGATTAAAATTAGCGAAAAATAATTTTTAATGTGGCAGAAAATGCGGATTAAAATCAGCAACTTATGGGCACAAATATATGATTTTATTTATTTATTTTAATTTTAATCCTTACATTAAATAAGATTAAATTATACATTTCTAACTGGACTGACAATCGCAAAACAGTGAGAATAAACTTACTCATTAGAGAATCAATGGACCAGCCAATCGATTCAGGAGATTGATATGTTCCAGAAAATCAGAGTTTCAGTCATCAAGAACACCCGCCCGGTTTACCTTGCCGGACTCATGTCCTCACTCTTTTTCGCCGTCGGCATGCAGAAGATTGATGCACAGGCTGGCCTTCTCGCTCGCCACGGTATCTACACGGGGATCTTTTTCCTCTGCATGTGGATCGCCTGCCGCCTGTTCGCGACCAGTCTCAACCGTCGCCTTGAGCTTGAGGGCTATAACGCTGAAACGGCCGGCGACATGATCTATACCTTCGTTATTTACCTCGAGTTAATCAAGCATGTGGTCGGCGTCAGCTTCACCCTCGGCTGGATTGCCGGCGTCATGTTCTGCTGGGAGTACCTGGGAGACAAGATGTTCCTGGTGCCTTTTGGTGCCAGCCTGGCCGTGTCCATGATCGTATTTCTGGTCACCTTCGGCATCTCCTCTTTCGTTGACAATCTGCACTGGCCAAGCGAAGAAGAGTAATTCAAGTTATTCATAAAATAACAAATGGTTGGCTTTAACCGACCCAGGCTGAGGACAAAGTTCAGTCAGAATTTATGATAGAGAGTGCAACAGATGGTTAATCTGTTGCACTTTGTCGTTCTTAGAGAACCAAAACCGGCGGGTCGCGTCCCGCCAAACGCCATACTTTTGTCCAGCAACAAAAGTATGCAAAAATGCCTTCTCCTTGCGGAGGGCAACTCCTTTGCCAGATTTCTGTGCAATCAAATAACGACAGAGTATAATAAGCCGGCCCGTTACAGGGGGGCCTTCCTTTCAGTGTGACCTACTAGGGAAGAGCCTAAAAACAATGACGATTGTTGCAATTCTCCACAGAAGGAGGGGCTCTCAAGAGCCTCGGATTCTGCGGGGGAAGGGTAGACTTTTATTCGGTTAAAACTACCTGAATTGATGTTGCCGTCCTTACGAGGAAGGAGTGCCCAGCGCAGCGCAAAGCTTTCTTTTGCTTCGTTTTCTTTGTCGCCACAAAGAAAATGAAGTTGCTGTCGGGCAACCCCGACGACTTTGATTTTGTCTTTGAACTTTTCAGTGCCCATCAAAAAAGGGCAACAAATTAACCATCTGTTGCCCCAATCTTCATACCCCCCCCTGTCGGATAAAAATAAAACCCGCAAGATGGAGTTTGTCAAACATCTGGGTCGGCATCAGCCGACCCTTTTTATTGCAGTTTATTTCGTGTGACCCACCTGCAGCGCAAACTCATTCGCACGGCAACGGGCTTAAAGGTTGCATCGCACAAAGGTCTTTGATTTCCGCCACAGCCATGCTGACCAGCCCTTTGTGCAGGTGGACCACCTCACCTCTCAACTCGGTATCGTAACCCGAGTCGAATAATGTCCCGCCAACGCATTCGAGGTGCACCGCGCAATCAGTCAGAATGGGGGCCGCAGCAGAGATTCCTCTGAGACATGCTTGCTGCAGGTCGTCGTGAGCACCCATACAGAGCTTTCCCCGTGCCATCAAATCACGGATAACATACAACCCTGATTCAGACGGGACATTAAAAACGAAATCTCCGCCTTTCCATAATCGCGACAGGGGACTGTATCGTCCATGCCACGCCATTCTGATGCAGGGAGCATCACCACCGATCAGGGCGACCCACGAAGTCACCAGAGCAACGGGGGCATCATCTGGCGCATACCAGCTGATCAACCCGGCCGGGAAACACGGGATGACAGGCTTGATTTCGAATTCGTTCTCGGCCATAAAAACCTTTTCATGCAGGTTGCGCTGAATACTATAAAACATTTTCTGACCGGGCAACAGGTCTGCAGCAACTTAATTCTTGACAAACAAAATAGACTTTACTAAGTATTTTACCAACAAAGTTTTTAGGAGATTACCAATGCGCTTATCCACCAAGAGCCGCTACGGACTGCGAGCCCTCTTTGACATGGCATATCACGCTGGCACCCTGCCCGCACAAATCAAGGACATCAGCCGCCGTCAAAACATCTCGCCACGCTACCTGGAACAGATATTCCAGGACCTCAAGCGCGGCGGGCTTCTGAAAAGCCGGAGGGGACCACAAGGGGGGTATTTCCTCTCCCGCAAACCGGATGAAATAAACGTCCAGCAGATTATCATGGCCGCCGAGGGCGAAATGGCGCTGGTCGATTGTGTCAAATCCGGTAAGGGCTGCAAAAAACAGTGCGAGTTCGACAATGAGTGTGTCACTCAGAAAATCTGGCTGGAAGCAAGCAAGCGCCTGAATGACTACTTCAGCTCCGTGACGCTAAAAGACCTTTGCGATGACGCAAAGACCATGGGCATGGAAAAAGAGTTGGACCATCGCTTCATGTACTTCATCTAGCCGCTATAACTCCTATGAGAGGTTTGACCGATGGCTGTTAAATTTTCTTCAGAGCTTGACCGTATCGGCAACACACCGATGGTAAAGATCAGCACCCCGCATGGTTCAGCAGACCTCTGGGGAAAACTCGAAAGCGCCAACCCGGGCGGCAGTGTCAAGGACCGCATCGCCAAAGCCATGATCGAACAGGCTGAAAAAGACGGCCTGATCAAGCCCGGCGATGTGATTGTCGAACCGACCAGCGGCAATACCGGCATTGGCATTTCCCTGGTCGGCACGATCAAGGGCTACCAGGTGGTCCTGACAATGCCAGACACCATGTCCATGGAAAGACGTCGCTTGCTGGGAGCTTTCGGAGCTGAACTCGTCCTCACCCCCGGTGCAAAAGGGATGCGCGGGGCGATCGAAAAAGCCGAGGAGATTGCTGCCGAGCGGAAAGCGTTCATGCCACAACAGTTCTGCAACCCTGCCAATCCAAAGGTTCACGTAGAGACGACCGGGCCGGAGATTTTACGCGACCTCGATAATCAGGTTGATGCGCTAGTCGCCGGTGTTGGCACCGGCGGAACGATTACCGGCGCCGGCCAGGCAATTAAAAATCAAAACCCGGAAGTCCTGATCGTTGCCGTAGAGCCCGAGGATTCGGCGGTTCTGTCCGGTGGCGAACCGGGGCCGCACAAGATCCAGGGGATCGGGGCCGGATTTGTCCCGGATGTCCTTAATACGGATATCTACTCACGGATCATCACGGTCAGCAATGAGGCCGCGATGCAGACGGCGAGGGAACTGGCTTGTGACGAAGGGATTTTCGTCGGCATATCTGCCGGAGCAAATGTTTTCGCTGCCCGGCAGGTCGCTGCACAATTGAGTCCGGGGAAGAACGTCGTGACGATCCTCTGCGATACCGGAGAACGCTATCTCTCGACCAACATCTTCGATTAAGCAGTCAATCACCCACTAAAAGTTCATGCAGCCTCCGGCCCGAGGGCCGGAGGCCTTCTTTATCTTATGTCTATTGAATCAAAAAACCGCAAGCTGGAAGAACTTCTCACAGAACTGGGTTCGGTCGTTGTTGCCTTTTCCGGCGGCGTGGACTCCACTTTTCTCCTGTACATGGCCCGGGAAGTACTCGGCATCGACAAGGTGGTTGCCCTGACAGCCACTTCACCGACATACCCCGGCCATGAATTCAATGAGAGCGTTCGACTGGCTCGACATCTCGGTGTTCGGCAAATCGTCGTTGACAGCAATGAGCTGGAGATTCCCGGCTTTGCCGACAATCCTCCGCAGCGCTGCTACCATTGCAAGAAAGAGCTTTTTGATATCTGTCTGGGCAAAGCACGGGAGCTCGGCTATGCAGTCGTCCTGGACGGTTCCAACCTCGACGACCTTGACGACTATCGTCCCGGCCGGCAAGCGGCCATGGAGCTGAAAATCCGCTCGCCCCTGCTCGAGGCCGGGCTGACCAAGGACGAGATTCGCACCTTAAGCCGGGCAAGCGGCCTGACCACCGCCGACAAACAACCTTTTGCCTGCCTTGCATCACGCTTTCCCTATGGGACACGGATTACCGCGGAACGCCTGCAACAGATAGACCGATGCGAAACGTACATGCGTGAAAATGGGTTTCATACCTTCCGGGTCCGCTACCATGGGGACACAGCCCGCATTGAGGTTGGCCTTGACGAGCTGGAGAGAATCATTGATGATGAGATGCGCTGCAAGGTCTTGACCGAATTCAAGGATGCAGGCTTCACATATGTCGCCCTGGATTTACAGGGGTACCGGACCGGCAGCATGAATGAGGGAACAGCCCTGGACAATAGCTGAGTGGCACT
>Ga0209692_10004294_pt1 | contig 13028 bp, 9 predicted proteins | sample tdDd472_FD_187129 | JGI IMG/M metagenome (GOLD analysis project Ga0209692, IMG submission 187129) | Marine sediment microbial communities from the Atlantic coast under amendment with organic carbon and nitrate - tdDd47.2 (SPAdes)... | ecosystem: Environmental > Aquatic > Marine > Coastal >...
CAACTTTTCCGCCAACCCGCCACCGGGGGGTAATTGAGTAACCGGCTGTCAAACCAAGGTTGACCTCTTTGATCCCGGCATCTGCATCATATTTCTCAAGGCCGGAAGCGGCAGATTGGCCTGCATCAACCCCGAAAAAGCTTTCCATGTAATCGTCACTCGCCCAAACTGTCCCTAAAGAGACAAAGACAAGTGGGCCTGTTAAAGGCAAAGTTGTTCCACCGCTCAATTCAACAAGAGCCCCCTCGTGCCCGGAATCAATATCCTGCCTAATCTCCAGCCGGAAACGCATAGGCTTCATCCGATAGGCAAGAAATCCACCCGCCTCAATGCTACTGTCGACATCACCTAATCCTTCAAGCTTATCGTTATCGTCCTCGTCGCGCCCCGAGGTCCACGATACAATGGGTCCGGCCTTGAAATTTTTCTCTCTGATAATATTGGCCCCCAGACTTTTACCCTTATAAAAGATACGGTCACGCCAGGAAGCACCAATGTTCGGGCCAAAGCCAAACTCATAGTCACTTGATCCCTCATAATCAGGGGAGACACCACCGGCGACCCCAACGCTAAGCGCCCATTCGCGATCAGCATCTTTAGAATCTTCATAGCCCGGAGCCGTACTAATCTCTTCAGATATATCCGCCCAGAGATCAATTTCATCCAAGGTATCCCCGCTGTCAGCAGCTGAAGCAGTACCTGTGATCATCACAGTTGCAAAAAAAACTGTCAGTAAAAAGAGGGACAAACGATGGAAAACATGTTTCATGGCAGACTCCGATTTCACGGGTGAGGTGATGGTAGAAAAGATCAGGATAACAAATTGTTACCTTTGGACACTTCCCGCATTCATAACAAATAAAATAAGGTACATCAAGAAAGACTTGATCCTCTTAACGAAATATCACCCATTTCTCGAATAGATACTTTTCAGTCAGCAGCATTAGAAAACAATAATATTTATGTTGATTAAACACCGATCTCCAGTCATTTTGATGCCGGTGGATATCTTGAGCCATCCCTTAAACACTAAAAGCTATGGCTCACCTTCAGTAATTGAATTGATTGGTTGTGTAAGTTACTGCTATAGTCGCAAAGAATCATACCGATTTTCTTAAATATGGACTCATCACTATGCTCACCCTGAAAAACCTCCATTCTTTATGTTTTGATGCATCTCACAACGGCATCATGGTTATTGATTGTTCAGGCACAATCTTAATTTACAATAAAGCGGCCAAAAGAATTTTTAACTTCGAAGACGCCAATCTAGTAGGCTCTAATATCCAGGAAATCAGGCCCTTCGCATGGACTGACATGGAGAACATCATCAAAACCGGTCAGCCACAAATCGGTAAAAAGCTGGTCCTGCCTGAAGCCACCATAATAGCAAACCGGACACCAATATATGCAGAGGGAGAAATTGTTGGCGTTATTTCCGTTTTCCAGGATGTTTCCGAGCACGAAAAAATTGTAGCTCAGCTGCACAATTATCAAAAAATTCATGAGGAGCTCGAGGCGATCTTTGAATCATCTTATGATGGGATTTATGTAGCTGACGGCAATGCCAAAACCCTCAGAGTGAATAAGTCGTATGAACGCATCACTGGTCTTTCACGTGAGAGTCTCATCGGCCAGAATATGGAATCCCTGGTCGCCAATAATATTTTTAACCATTCAGTAACCTTGGAAGTCCTGCAACAAAAAAAATCCATCACTCTCATGCAGCAAGTCAAGAGTGGTAAAAAGGTCATCGTTACCGGAACTCCGATTTTTTCCAAAGACAATAATATATCCTTTGTCGTAACCAACGTTCGAGATATTTCTGAGCTCAATGAGCTTCGAATTGAGTTGGATGAAGTTCGTAAAATGAGCTCTTTTTTTTATCAATCCCTGCAAGAATATCACGAAGTTGACCATGCCATGCAAGATTTGGTTGTGAAAAGTCAGGCTATGATAAGGGTCATACAAAAGGCTATTAAAGTTGCAAAAGTTGAAGCATCTGTGCTCATTACCGGAGAATCCGGCGTAGGCAAAAGTATGCTTGCAAAACTCATCCATAAGATGAGTCCTCGAAAAGAACAGCCGTTTGTAAAAATCAACTGTGGTGCTATTCCCCAGTCTCTCATGGAAAGTGAACTCTTCGGCTATGAGAAAGGATCCTTTACTGGAGCCTTAGCGACTGGAAAAACCGGATTAATAGAAGCTGCCCACAATGGTACTGTATTTTTCGATGAGATTGCAGAGCTTAAACCTGAAATGCAGGTAAAACTCCTTGAAATTTTGGAGGAAAAACAATTTAAACGAATAGGCTCGACAAAATCTATTACAGTCGACGTTCATATTATTGCCGCTACGAACCAGAACCTTAGTGAACAGATTCGTCAGGGTCGTTTTCGCGAGGACCTTTATTATCGGCTTAATGTTGTACCAATTTCTATCCCACCATTAAGGCAAAGGCGTGAGGATATCCCTGCTCTGGTCGAGAGTATATTAGAAAGAATCAATCACTCTAAAAATTTGCAAAAGCAGATTGATCCAGTTGTTATTGAGCTTCTCAGGCAATATGACTACCCCGGCAACGTCAGAGAATTGATAAACACCATTGAAAGAATGATCATCCTCAGTGAAGGAGAATCACTTGTACCTTCTGACCTTCCATCAGAAATCCGAACCCATTGCACATTACACTCCGACATAATAGCAGAACAAACACCACTCAAGGAGGCCCTTGAAAACTATGAGTCACAGCTTTTACAAAAAGTACTGGAAAAAAGTGATACTATCAATCAAGCGGCCAGGCTATTAAAAATCCACCCCACGACCCTCTGGCGAAAAATGGCCAAATTCAATCTGTTAAAAACAGCCATCTCCTAACGCCGACATTGTGGCATTGCAACTTTGCAATGCATTGCACAATTGCAAAAAAGTCCCTAAAGAATTAATATTATATACATTAACAACATATAACCTTTATTTATTGCTACCTGCCTTGCAACCCTGCAATGGTTTACTCTGCAGACCACATATCAATTCCTGCTGACATTACCATCAATTACAGTGACTTAAGTACAACAGAACAAGTGGCATGTTTCCTGCTTATATCTACCTGTTTTCATTGCACTTCCGATTAACAGAGCGTTGTACACCACCTTGTTTTTGGCTATTGTCCAAAAACAAGGCCACTTTTCATCTAACAAGGTACGGAGGAGAAAATGTCTAAAAAGCACACTTGGAGTTGTCTTGTAGTTGCTGTTTTATCCTTAATTGTTGTCCCGCTATCACAAGCAGCGGAAGAAAAGGTGATCAAAATTGGGGCTATGTACCCTATGACTGGCCGGGCTGGTCTATATGGTAAGGACTCGGTCGCAGCTGCAGAAATGGCAATTGATGAAGTCAATGCCAAAGGAATTGCAGGCGGCTATAAGATTGAGGCGTATTTCACAGACAGCAAAGCCAAACCGGCCTATGCAGTTCGAGTTGCCAATAGATACATAACCGACGAAAAGGTACATTTCCTTTATGGTGTCGTAAGTTCAGGAGTTGGATTGGCAGTAACCGAAGTGTCAAAACAGCAGAAAGTTATCTTCATCGGTACTGATCATGCGTCAACACGGTTGACTGTAGACAACTTTCAACCCTATTATTTTCGTGTTTCTAACAACACCTTCCAATCAATGGCTGCAGGCGCACTCTACTTAAAGGAACTCGCCGCGACAAAACCATGGAAGAAGATAGCCTTCATCGGCCCTGATTACTCTTATGGTCATAGCCAATGGGACGAAATCCGTTATAATTTGGAACGCAATGGCGTCGAGTATGAAGTAGTTGGTGAGTACTGGCCCAAAATTTATGCCCCCGATTATACGGCCTATATTACTGCCATTTTAAGGGATAAACCAGATGTCCTTATTTCAGGATTCTGGGGCGGCGATACAGTAGCCTTTGTCAAACAGGCACAGGCATACGGTCTCTTCAAAAAAACAACCTACTTCCATCCTGATGCCGGCGGTAACTATGAGCTCATGAGTGCCATGGGAAATGAACTTCCTGAAGGTTTGATCCTCTCCGCCCGCCATCATAACAACTGGCCTGAAACTAAGAAAAACAACGATTTTGTCGCAGAATTCCATAAGCGTACCGGTAGATTTCCAACCTATGCAGCTGAAGGAGCGTATGCTGGTATTTACGCCATAGTCAAGGCAGTGGAAGCTGTAGGTAATCCTGATGATACTGAAGCGCTAATAAAAGCCCTTGAAGGTATGGAACTGAGTCTTCCTGAAGACCCAGAAGGATTCACGTCTTTTATTCGCCCTGAAACCCACCAGATTACTCAGGTTCAAGCAATCGGTACTACCGTGGCCAATAACGATTTTGCCCCCGCAAAAGTTATGCTTGGCAACTGGAAAATCTATCAAGGCAAAGATATAGTTCCTCCCCAGGAGTATATCGACGAAAAACGCAAGAAAAAGTAAGCGAAGGCTCAATGTCACTTGTAATGGGCAAGTTGAATTCACAGCTCGATAACTCGTAACACATTGAGTGGGACCGGAAGTAATGCGCCGGTCCAGCCTTTCTTCATATCGACCTCGAAATGATTTTCTTCTTTTATAATTGAAAATCATTTCGTTAGGGAAATTACCCCAACTTATTCCCCGTTTATCGGGGTTAGAAACTGAAAGGTTATCACTGCTTTAGTTTCCAGGTCTCGGGAGTCTTATTTATGGATTTTGCATTTATTGTTACCCAAATCATTAGCGGTTTAACCATGGCAACCCTGCTCTTTCTGGTTGCCAGCGGCTTAACCCTTATTTTTGGCGTGGGAAATGTCTTTAACTTCGCTCATGGATCATTCTATATGATCGGTGCATATCTTGGCTACCAGGTTGTCGGGGTATGGGAGTTGAATTTCTGGCTGGCCCTTGTTGTTGCTGCTGTTGGTGCGGGCTTGTTTGGCATGCTGATCGAATTCCTGCTCCTTCGCCGAATCTATGGTCGTGCCAATGAAGGCGGATTCCAGATTCTTCTGACCTACTGTTTGATCCTGATCATAGATGACGGTGTCAAACTGTTATGGGGTGCAGAATATAAATCAATTCCACGCCCGGATGGTTTCAGTGGTGCGGTGGTCATGGGAGATATTTTCATCCCTGCCTATAATCTACTCATCATTGGTATAGGCTTTGTGGTCGTTATCGCTTCGTGGTGGATTCTCAACCGAACCCGTCCTGGAAAAATTGCCAGAGCAACCGCAGTGGACAGAGAAATGCTTGGCGCTCTTGGTGTCAATGTACCCCTGACCATGACCGTCGTCTTTGGTGTTGCCACGGCGCTGGGAGGCATGACGGGTGCTCTGGCGGCACCACTACGCACAATTACACCTGGTGCTGGTATCGAGGTTATCATCGACTCACTCATCGTTGTGGTAATGGGAGGGATGGGAAATTTCTGGGGTGCATGGCTCGCTTCAATGCTACTTGGGGAGGTTAATGCCTTTGCTGTGGCCTTTGTGCCGAAGTGGGCATCGCTTTTCAGCTTTCTGGTAATGGTCGTTGTCCTGATATTTAAGCCGGAGGGACTCTTCGCTCCTCGGAAGGTAAGGAAAGTATAACATGAAGACCATACAGAACTACAAAACCGCTCTACTCTGGACAGTTTTAATCCTCTCATTTGGCTTGGTTCCATTGCTGATGACCTCAAGTTATCAACTGAATGTTGCCAGCTACATCTTAATCTGGTCCCTTTTTGCCATATCTTTCAATATGCTCTGGGGAGTGACTGGCATGTTGTCTTTTGGTCAGGCGCTTTACTTTGGTATTGGTGGCTATGCTGTTGGGCTGACAATTCATTACCTAGGAAGCAACTGGTATTTCCCCGCTCTGGCCATGGGGATTGTTATCGCTGTTGTTGTCTCCTTCCTACTCGGGCTTTTGGTTATCCGGGTAGGTGGTGTCTACTTCACCATGCTGACTCTGGCTTTTGGCCAACTCGCCTGGCAGCTTATGTTCAAACTCTATGAATTTACCGGAGGCGATGACGGCATCCAGGGTTTTATCTTACCGGGAATATTGAGTAACAAAACAACATACTACTACTTTGTCCTGATTCTCGTTCTCCTGTCTATCTGGTTTTTGAAACGTGTAGCCTATTCACCCTTCGGCATGATGTTACGCTGTGTCCGCCAAAACCCTGATCGTGTTCGGTTTCTTGGCCGTCGGGTTCGCAGAAATCAACTGCGAGTCTATATAATATCGTCGGTCTTTGCAACATTAGCCGGTGCCCTTATGGTCGGGGTCGACAACTCTGCTCATACCGACATGTTTTTCTGGACCACCTCTGGCGAGGTTATCTTAATGTCTGTGCTAGGAGGTATAAGTCAATTCTTTGGTCCACTGATCGGGGCAATCTGTATTATTTTGATTGAGGACATCGTCGGGGCATACACCGAATACTGGTCGCTTATTATTGGGACAATAATCCTGCTTATGGTGATTGTCTTTCCAAAAGGGATTGTCGGTGAAGTGATGGAGAAGATGCCCAAGTTTCGTAGCTCCGAAAAGGAAAATATTTGATATGGAACCAATATTACGACTCGAGTCAGTCAGTAAGTCTTTTGGTGGCTTGCGGGTAACCAACGATTTAAGTTTCTCAGTTTTCCCTGGGGAAATTTCAGCCATTATTGGACCGAACGGGGCTGGAAAAACAACTCTATTTAATCAGATAACCGGCCACTTACTACCGGATAACGGGAAAATACTTTTCAAGGGTGAAAATATTGTCGGCAGTACACCACAATCGATTGTGAAACGGGGGATGGGCAGAGCCTTTCAAATTGCCTCCATTTTTCCAGAAGAAACTGTCTTGGACAACGTCAAAGCTGCTTCTCTTTCCAACCTGAACCAGACACTTAAATTCTGGCGCTCAGCATCAGAATTCAAGCGAGCAAAAGATCAGGCTTACGCAATCCTTGGCTCCCTTGGACTTGATAAGCAGGCAGATCAATTGGCATTTGAATTGTCTCACGGCGACCAGAAACTGTTGGATATTGCGATCGCCCTTGCTCTTGAGCCAACTATTCTCTTGCTTGATGAGCCTACAGCAGGAATGTCTCCGGAAGAAAGACAACGCACCCGGAAAATGATCAAGGAGATCCGGGATAAATTCGATCTCACTTTAGTCTTTATCGAACATGACATGGATATGGTCTTTGATATTGCACAAATCGTCAGGGTCCTACAGCAAGGATCGCTCCTGGCTGAAGGCACTCCAGAGGAAATACAACAAAACAGTGAGGTAGTCAGCGCTTACTTGGGAGAAGAATTGTAATGGAACATATTCTTGAAGCTGAAAAGCTTAACACCTTTTACGGGCGCAGCCATATACTCTTTGACGTCAGCCTGAGCATCCAGCCGGGTGAAACGGTCTGTCTTATGGGGCGTAACGGTGTTGGAAAAACCACAACCTTCCGTTCACTCATGGGTCTTTCTCCGGCAAAGAGTGGACGGATCAAATTTAAAGACAAGGACTGCACGGGTTTTAAACCCCATAAAATGGCTCGGGCTGGCCTCGGTTTTGTCCCGGAAGATCGGCGAATCCTCGGTCCATTTACAGTGAAAGAAAATCTTGAATTCGGCATTATCCCAGGTCGAAACGGTCAGTGGAACCTGGAATCAGTGCTCAGTGAATTTCCAACCTTGCGTAACTTTCTAAATCGCAATGGAGGAACTCTCTCCGGCGGCGAACAACAGATGCTCACCATTGCCCGGGCGCTAATGGGTAATCCTGATTTACTGATCCTCGACGAGCCAACGGAAGGCTTGTCACCAGTCATTGTCAGGGAACTCAAAGAGCTGATCCTCACCCTGAAAAAAGCCAACACCACCATCCTTCTTGCAGAACAACACCTAAAATTTGCTATGGCAGTTGCTGATCGTGTGATCCTGCTTGACAAGGGGTATGTTGTCTACCGTGGAGATATCGAACAATTTAAAAATGAAGAGCATATTCACAAAAAATACCTGGCAGTATAAATACCAAAGAACAGGCTAAAGGAGATTATAATGGGTAAAGGAAAAATATTTCAAACCACCTCCCGTATTGTAAGAGGTGCCGGCTCACTGAGTGATGTAGCCGACGAAATAACTCGTTTAGGAGCATCTAAAATAATGATAGTTACCGATCCTGGTATCGTGGCTGCAGGAATTGTGGGAAAACTTGAAAAAGTACTCATTGCCGCAGATATTGCCTACAATATTTGTGATCAGATTGAGCCGGATCCGAGACTGCAACTCGCAGTCGACACAGCAGAACAACTGAAAGCTACAGCGACCGATCTGGTAATAGGAATAGGTGGTGGTTCTGCAATAGATATCGCCAAAGTTTCAGCAGTGCTTGTCACCAATGAAGGAGATATCAGTTCGTTTATCGGTATTGACCAGATCGCCAAGGCTGGTCTTCCCACTATCATCATTCCCACAACCGCCGGAACCGGCAGTGAAGTAACTCCCATTGCCATTTTGTCCGACCATGATGAAAAGTTAAAAAAAGGTATTGTCAGCTCCTATCTATTTCCAACAGTGGCCCTACTTGATCCTGAACTGACAGTTGGACTTCCACCTCATGTAACCGCTGCAACCGGAATGGATGCCCTTATACATGCCGTCGAGGCATTTACCTCAAAGAATGCCGATTCCCTCACTGATGTCTTTGCCTGTCGAGCGATGGAGCTTATTTATACCAACATCCGAAAAGTATTCCAGGACGGTAGTGACCTCATGGCCAGGGCAAACATGCTGGAGGGGAGTTTACTCGCAGGAATGGCTTTTGCTAATGCCGGAGTTACTGCTGTCCATGCATTTGCCTATCCCATCGGTGCTGAATTTCATATTCCTCACGGGGTTGCCAATTCAATTATGCTCACTCCGGTCATGGAATTTAACATGAGCGGAAACCTTTCTAAATTTGCAACCATCGGTAAAACATTTGGGTATGACGTTTCCGGCATGAGTGAGAAAGAGGCGGCTACCCTGGCCGTTGATTCGCTTCGCCAGCTGGCTCATGATCTACAAATACCCAAGCACCTCAGTGAGTTTGGGATAAAAGATAGTGACATCCCCGGGCTTGCGGAAGGCGTTATGAAAGTTACCCGTTTGTTGGATAATAACCCCAGAATTCTCACGCTGCAGGATGCTGAAGAGATCTATAGAAAAGTACTTTAGTGCCTTACAGATTATTTTCGTCCTAAAAAACAAGAAAAATAATCTGCGAAAGGCACTTATACCCCCTTGTGGGGTGTCAGTGACCTAGAAATGATTGCCTTGCCTTTTTGCTAGAATATCATTTCGTTAAAAAAGTTACCCCGCTCTTTTAGAGGGGTTAAAAAGCCACTTTACTGGCAGGAGAAACCTCACTATGCATGGTTTTTTTAATATGGCCCTGAGAATTAACGTTTCTCAGCAGTCGTTCGAAATGCAGTTTATCAGCGATACAGTGTTACGCCGTAATCTGGGAGGCAAAGGACTTGCGACCCATCTTTTACTTCGCCATAACCCACCCGGCGTCGAGCCGTTGAGCCCCGAAAACAACCTTATCTTTGCCAACGGAGCTACTGCAGGTACCCCAATATGGGGATCATCACGCTATGGGGTGTATACCAAGTCACCGCAAACAGGATATTATTCAGAATCGTATGCCGGGGGAAAAGTGGCCGACCATCTCAGCTCGACCGGTTTTGATGCCTTTATTTTCCATGGTGCTGCCGATACGCCGGTCTGGATCGAAGTATTTGAGGATTCTGTTATCTTCCATCCAGCCGACAATCTCTGGGGCAAAAATACCTACGAAACAGAAGATTACGTCAAGGCCTGGATCAAAGAAAACCGTGAAGGAGATGGCAAATGCGGCGTTGTCAGTATCGGCCCGGCCGGTGAATCACTGGTGACTTTTGCGGTTATCGAAAATGACTATTGGCGCAGTGCGGGCAGGACCGGAGTTGGGACAGTGATGGGATCCAAGAAGATAAAAGCCATTGCCTTTAGAGGAAATCGAAAGAAAGAGGTGGCCAATCCCGCAATGGTGAAAGAATTTAACCGTGCTATGGGCCAACGTTCAAGAGATGATGCCGGAGTAAAAGCATATAAAACTCTTGGGACACCCATGCTTGTCGATATAATGAACCACGTTGGTGGCTTCCCTTCAAAGTATTGGCAGAAAGGGAAATCTGATCATGTAGAAAATATTAATGCTTCAGCGCTCCATGAGCGTTGTGATGTAAAAGCCAGTGCCTGTGCGAAGTGTTTCATTGCCTGCGGTAGGCTGTCGACTGTCAAAGAAGGAATTCACCAGGGACTCACCGTTGAAGGCCCTGAATACGAAACAATCTATGCCTTTGGCGGACTCTGCGAAGTGCCAAACATTGAGGATATCATCTATCTCAATGACCTGTGCGATCGATTGGGGATGGACACCATAACAGCTGGCAATCTCGCTGGCCTGACAATTGAGGCCTCTAGACAGGGCAAAATCGACTACAAAATCGACTATGGTGACACTTCCCGAATCGCTGAGTTACTCGAAGATATATCTGCTCGACGCGGGATTGGTGATCTTCTCGCCCAGGGTATAAAAGTAGTGGCCAAAGAATGGAATATGGAAGACCAGGCTATCCATGTCAAAGGGCTCGAACCGGCAGGATACGATCCACGAGTATTGAAAGGAATGGGCCTTGCCTATGGGTCATCAGCAAGGGGTGCATGCCATCTACGTGCAACCTTCTACAAACCTGAACTTGCTGGAATGGTTGACCCTGAAGAAATAGAGGGCAAAGCAGCCATTTTCGTAAAGTGGGAAGACCGGCTCACTATCTTTGACACCTTTGTTTTATGTCGCTTTTTCAGAGATTTATATCAATGGGACGAACTTGCCAACATAATCGAAGGGGTGACCGGTTTAGTCCTGAACGAAGAGGAAATGAGAGAGATTGCAAAAACGATTACCGATGATACCCGCAGATTCAACCTGCAGGAAGGATTAACACCTGAAGAAGATCATCTGCCTAAAAGGTTTTATAAGGATATGCTTCCCGAGACTTCTAAACAAATTTCATCTGAACAGATGGATCAGCTCTTACTTGAGTACTATAAGGCCAGAGGTTGGGACGAACAGGGGAGGATACAGAAAGATAATTGAAAATTTAAAGAAATTTCACACATCTTTCAGCTAAACCGAACCACTAACATTCATGAACACGAGGAGGAGAGATGAAAAAGAAAGTTTTAGGTATCCTGGTTGCGTTGTCATTTGTTCTGGTTTCTTTCATTGCAGCACATGCAAGTTCAACAGTCAAAGTAGGTTTTACTTACATTATGTCAGGCCCATTTTCTGCCTATGGGCAATTTGCCAAACAAGGTGCAGAACTCGCTATTGAAGAGATTAATGGTGCAGGCGGAATTAACGGTCAAATGGTTGAGGGCTTCTATGAAGATTCTACCGGCAAACCGGATGTAGCTCTTCGTGCAATAAGAAAACTGGTCTACCAGGATAAAGTTGATATGCTGATCGGTCTCGATTCAAGTGGTGTTGCTAAAACAGTTGTTCCCTCAATCGAGAAAATGCAGACTCCTCTTATTATTACCCATGCTGCAACACCTGATGTTACCGGTAGTGTCTGTAATAAATATACTTTTCGGATATCCCTCAACCTGTCCCAAAATGTCAAAGCTGCAGCCCTGCTTGCCAAAGAGACCGGTGCAAAAAAATGGACCACTGTCGGTCCTGACTATGCATTCGGCCACCAATCCTGGGAATATTTTGAAAAATATCTCAAAGACCTCAACCTTGAAGCGACATTCATGCCAAAGGATGAGGTTGCTTTTCCACCTTTTAAAACCACGGATTTCAGTGCCTATATAACCAAAGTCATGGCCAGTAAGCCTGACGGCGTGTTCATCTCTTTGTGGGGCGGAAACCTGATCGATTTTGTTCGTCAGGCGGGCAGTATGGGCTTTTTCAATGGTGATTTCGAAATCCTGTTCTCTCTTGGTGCAGCAACAGAAGTGTTAACTGCCCTGGGTGACAAGATGCCTGAAGGACTATGGGTTGGCACCAGATATTGGTTCCTCGCCAATGATTCCGCCATGAACAAGAAATTTTCCGACGATTACTACAAAAAGTATGGCGCATACCCCTCTTACAACGCCCATGGTGCTTATAGCGCTGTCTATGCCTATAAAGCTGCAGCGGAAAAAGCAAAATCAATAGACAAAATGGCCATCGTTAACGCCCTTGAAGGCTTGAAGATGGAAATCCCAACTGGAATGATAGAATTTCGTAAAGGTGATCATCAAGCTGTCACCGATGCGCACTGGGGAAAAACCGCAGCTTCCGCTGATTTTTCCCATCGCATCCTGCAACCAATCAAGATATTTAAAGGTCAGGAAGTTACTCCGGCTGTCTCGGATAGTGGCTGCTCCATGTAGCTTGCTGAACGGGCTCTTTATTTAATAAATCCGGCTGGGTAATGGGGGGCTAGCTCCTCGCTACGCAGCCGGTGTTCAGACACTTTTTCGAATCACCGGATTAAGTTTACTTTGCTGCTTATTTAGATCAACTAACTCGGGAGTTACGGGGTTACTATGGAATATTTGCTGCTGAACACCTTAAATGGCCTGAGCTGGGGAATGTTGCTATTCTTGATAGCAGTCGGCCTGACCACCGTTTTCGGTGTAATGGGTGTTCTGAACTTTGCCCACGGTTCGCTGTTTATGCTTGGTGCCTACTTGTGTATGCACGCGATGCAATATTTTGATTCATTTTGGTTTGGCTTGTTGGTCGGCCCTTTATGTGTTGTGGTAATAGGAGTTTTAGTGGAAAAATATCTACTAAAAAGAGTCTATGGCCGTGATGTATCCTACCAACTCCTTCTTACCTTTGCTGTTTTGCTTGTTTTAGATGATGGAGTGCGCATGATCTGGGGGTCAGGCTATCATGTTGTTGAACCTCCAGTCATCCTTAGTGGAATTATGCACATA
>Ga0209692_10004299_pt1 | contig 13016 bp, 8 predicted proteins | sample tdDd472_FD_187129 | JGI IMG/M metagenome (GOLD analysis project Ga0209692, IMG submission 187129) | Marine sediment microbial communities from the Atlantic coast under amendment with organic carbon and nitrate - tdDd47.2 (SPAdes)... | ecosystem: Environmental > Aquatic > Marine > Coastal >...
TTCTTCTGGCGCGGCCTCAACAACAGGGGCTGCTTCAACAACGGAATTATCCTGAACAGAATCATCCTGCGCTTTTACTTCAACCACGACATCTTTTGCAGCTTCCTCTTTTTCTGCATTCTCCGCCGGATCATAAATCTTTTTATGCCCCATCGCTTCAAGCACTTTATAAAGCCCCTCAATAGAACTCCCAAGCCACTCGGCCATTTCATGACGAGCCTGAAACTTACCTTCATTCGCATGATCATAAATACATGAAATCACACGATCGAGCATATCAATACGAACAGCGCGCCCACCATAGAGCGGATATCCAATTGCCCCGTAAAAAACTGGATCTGCAGTCTTATCCTCTATTTGCACCGAAACAATACCATCTGCAGGTACTTGCGCAGGCAAAGGCCGATCGTTAAACAACGACCACAACAACCCGCGTAAACGCACCGCTGCTGGCTTATTTAGCTCAGGGATAAAAACAAGAATCGGCCCCAATCTAATTTTTTTACTTCGAAGCTCTGCTCGCGTCTCGGGAGTAAGATCGCCAATAACGCCCTCAACTTCCTCACGCGGGACAATACCCATCCCATCATAAACTTTAGCGGCAATCTTCGAAACAGCATCATCCTTCAGCTCAACGCCTTCGGGAATCTCCAGATTAACCAGAGAGCTAACTGTCTCGCTCATATGCCAATTTAACCAAATGTTTAAATGGTTGATCAACAGCTGATTCTTTTCATCATCAGCTATAAGCGCTGCTGTAACCTCGTTATTCAATAACGAGGTTACGGGTTTAAGCGGATGCTCCCCTTTTGCAAGAACAGCGACGGCCTTACCCGGCAATGGATTATTCAACTTTTCCTGCCACAGGATTTGTCCTTCAGCAGATAAGGTAAATTGTGTGTTTTTAGACTCTAGCATAGGCTCCCAGCCATTTATTCGTTTTTGTTAATATAATCTCTTTAAAGTTATGAGGCATATTAATGCCGTTTATCCTTGTTCACAGCAAGTATTTTTGTTTAAATTCTACATTCGATTATAAGTTTTTTACTTTTTCGTACATATTCCTCAAAAAGGATCAGACAAAGGAACTCCCATGCCGCGTACAATCCCCCCCATAAAAACCAAGTTTTTCGCGATAGCAGCGTTTGCTCTTTATGTATTATTTCCTACATATACATACGCTCAATCTGCTAATACCACAACTAATGATCAAGAAGCACAAAGATTAAAAGCTTCTTTTCAGAATCTTCTTGATTATCAAAAAAGCGTAAATGAAATTTTTGCCTCATCAGACATCACTTATGACGGTGAGCTAACCATAACGCGCCAGCCAACTTATTACACACTCACTTTCCCGCATATCTATATAGGAGGTTCTAAAAATAAAGCCAACAACGAAGATGAATCCCAACCTTCCAATCAAGTTCTTGATATCGGTGTAATCACAATCAATGCTATGGCCGATGAAAAACCGGGATACTGGAAAATCGTTCTTACTCTACCAGAAAAATTTGCACTATATGACGCACAAAAAGCATCCGGCGATCCCGATATATTCTCCCTTAATATCGGGGAGCAGCGCACCATTGCCCTGTACAGTGAAAAGCTTGGCTATTTCACTAAAATGGATCTCAACCTATCAAGTCTTGGTTTTCTAGTTGGTGGCCAAAAAGTTGACATGGAAATGGGTGGACTTCAATTCTATACGAAATTAGAAGAACAAGATGACGGCAAATTCTCTGGCCCCGGACATTTTCTTATAAACAATCTTAAAGTTTTTCCTCCGAATCAAAGTGCTGATGTGGATATAGAAGAGTTAAAGCTCAGCTTCCATATGGGCGATTTTGCACTTCCTACACTTAAAGAATATGGGAATAAACTATTAAAGCACAAAGATACGTTTGATCGTCTAAAGGCTCTTGAAGATCAAGACAATGCAGAAAATATTTCTTCACAAAACGTTTTTGATATGCTCGCCGATATGTACGACTTTGACATGGGCAGTTTTTCTTTCGCCTACAGCACAAAGAATGCCAATATCAAAGAAAAGCCTACCGCTAACAACGAAGAGAAAGCACCTGAAACAAACACTATACATATCGCAGATGGTCGCTTTGGTATTGCAGTATCGGGGTTAAAAACAGATGATGGTGCGTTACGCATTGAGCTTGATTATAATGGGTTTAAGACAACCCCTGAAGATCCTGAAATTAGCGACCTTGTCCCACAAAACCTCAGTTTCAACACAGAAGCACAAAAGGTTCCCTTCAACACGTTAACTGAGCTAGCAAGTAACACGTTCCAAAGCATCGCTGAGAACCCTCAGGCTGCACAAATGGCAGGTCTAGGTGTTATAATGCGTTTACCAGCAATAATATCTCAAGCTGGAACACAAGTTGTAGTTAGCAAAAACAACATCAGCAACCATATATATGATGTTACACTTGATGGGAAGATCACCCCGGATTTAAGCTCTATGATTGGCTTTGCAGCTAAATTCAATCTGTTATTTGAAGGATTGGACGCTTTGCTAAATGTTTCTCAAAAACATAGCGCGAAAGAAAACGGCGATAAGGTTAATGAATACAAAAATCTTGTGACCACGCTTCAAAAACTTAAAACTATCGGCCAATCAACCACAGGCAAAAACAAAAAGCCAGCCTATAGCTATACCCTTGAACTTGGTCAACAAGGTCAGTTCACAATCAATGGACATGATGCACAAACTGTGTTTGGGCCACAACAAGAACAACAATAAAAGTTTTTAGTCTATTATATATCCAAGCAACGCGTTAAGCCTTAACATCCCTTCACGCGTTGCTTTTATTTTTTCACCATCTTTTATGAGCCACCCCTCTTTTACCGCTATATCAATTTTGGCAAAATCCAGCATGTCTTGAGCATGCACTCCTGACAATTCCTCTGAGCGCTTTAACGACACGCCATCATATAAACGCAAGCCCATCAACAACGCTTCATAGAATTGATCCGCCTTGCTAAGCAATTCCGGTGTATCTCCATCACCACCGTGACCTTGAGATTGCACGCGCTCTAACCAACACTTGGGTTGCGTCTCATCGCACGTAGCATACTTCTTCCCATCCAGCATATAACGCCCATGCGCGCCCGCACCAATCCCGATATAATCAGCCATATGCCAATAAATCAGATTATGCCTACATTCTTGCGCCGTGCGCGCATAATTCGAAACTTCATAAGCTGGCACGCCCGCCGCCTCCATTATATCTTGGGTAAGATGATAAAACTCCGCGCCCGCCACCTCATCAGGAACAGTGAATTCCCCACGGTTTATACGCTTATAAAAAGGTGTCTTCTCCGCAATGGTAAGCTGATAAAGCGACATATGAGAAGACCCAACAGACAAAGCATCTTTCAACTCTGCCTCCCAATCTTGCAAGCTCTGCTCTGGCCTTGCATAAATCAGATCAAAGCTATATCGGGGGAAATACTTGCGCGCTAACTCCAGCGCGTTCATGGCTTCAGCAACACTGTGCTCCCGCCCTAAAAAAGAAAGCCCCTCACCTGTAAAGGATTGCACGCCCAGAGATAAGCGATTAACTCCAGCCTCGGCAAACCCTTGCACCTTTGCATTTTCCACGCTTGTAGGGTTGGCCTCCAGCGTGATCTCAACGTCCTTTTCCACGCTCCAACGCTTATGAACACGATCAATTATTCGCCCCACCAGATCAGGGCTCATCAAAGACGGTGTCCCGCCACCAAAAAAAATTGAAACGACTCGCTTGTCCGGCAACTTATCTGCGTAATAATCCAGCGCCTTTAGATAGGCCTCAGCCCAAAGGCCCTCATCAAAGTCCTGCCGACGCACATATGTATTAAAATCGCAATAAGGACAACGGCTTTTGCAAAACGGCCAGTGAATATATACGCCCATTTGTTCTGGCCGGAACATATCATTACTCCTGAAAACTTAGTTATTTTTACCTAAAAGTGATTTGAAAAGAAATCTTTTTCAAATTGTACCGAGCAAGTGCGAGGCGGCGGCGAAGCAAAACGCCGTTTTGTTCGCGCCCTTAAATATCAAACAACTCTTCTAGAGTTGCTTTGAGCCGTAGCATGCCCGGCAATTGAGGGCAATGAGAAATGCGTATGCATTTATTATTCTAAAAGCTACTTCAAGCACTCTTTAACCAAACGATCAAATGCTACGGCGCGATGTGATATTTCGTGTTTTTCAGATTTCATCTGCGCAAACGTAACATCATAGCCTTCAGGCTGAAAAATCGGATCATAGCCAAAGCCATTTTTCCCACGCGCGGGCCAAACAATCTGCCCGTCAATACGTCCTTCAAATAATTCCGTATGCCCATCAGGCCAAGCCATAGCCAGCACACACACAAAATAAGCACTCCGATCCATAGAATCTGCCAAAGAATCATGTACTTTAAGCATAGCCTTGCTAAAATCCCGGCCCTCACCAGCCCAACGCGCAGAATAAATCCCCGGAGCACCCCCCAAAGCGTTCACGACCAAACCACTGTCATCCGCCAGAGCAACCTTACCACTTATCTTAGCCGCTGATATGGCTTTGATTTGTGCATTCTCCGCAAATGTCCTGCCATCTTCCACAGGCTCAGGTAACCCCAAATCACCCGCAGTATAAAATTTTCGTACATACGGCCTCAGCAGCACAGCAATTTCTTTTGCCTTACCCTTGTTGTGCGTGGCAATCAACAACTCATCACTTTGAAACGAACGCATGCTTTAGTATCCATCTTATTTAAGAACGTTAGCTTGAATCACCTTCAAAGCTTCGCATCCTCGCGACGCAAGTTCAAGCAGGGATAGAAATTCATCCTCACTAAATGGCTCTTTTTCTGCAGTTCCCTGAATTTCACAAATTCCGCCCTTGCCAGTAATCACGAAATTAGCATCAGTATCCGCATCAGAATCCTCCGCATAATCCAGATCCAAAACCGACTCACCTTTATATATCCCGCATGAAATCGCCGACACGCTATCGATAAGTGGTGACTTCTTAAGCACCCCGATATTCTCCATATGCTTCAAAGCCAACGCTAGCGCTACATATCCACCAGTAACAGAAGCCGTGCGCGTTCCACCATCAGCCTGTATCACATCACAATCCACGCGAATCTGCCGCTCGCCCAAGGCTTCCATATCCACCACTGCACGTAAAGACCTCCCGATCAATCGTTGAATTTCCTGCGTACGACCTGATTGTTTACCCTTTGCAGCTTCCCGGTTCATTCGCGAATGTGTAGAGCGCGGCAGCATACCGTATTCAGCTGTCACCCAACCTTTTCCTGAATTACGCATCCAGCCCGGTACTTTCTCCTCAACGCTAGCCAAACATAGAACATGCGTATCACCAAACTTTATCAGACAAGATCCTTCTGCGTGTTTGCTATAATTAGGTATTATTTCTATAGCTCTAAACTCATCAGCTGCGCGGGCACTTGGACGTGTCATAACAATATTGTTCCTTTTTTGTTTGTCTTTTTTTATCCGTTGGGTGTTTTTAGCGCTTAACAACCAATATAGTAAAGATAAGTTTTGATTAATGACGATTTCCACGCTAAAGTTATCAGCAAATTGGATGTTCTAGCTATTCGGGTATACACACTATGGTAAAAAAATCACATCTTCCTACAATAATGTTTCGTTCTTTATTAGTCATAGTAACGGCACTATTGCTTTGCGACCCTATTTCGGCTCACGCGGGGGCAGACGCCCCTCCTCCACCGGAGGACCCCCAACCAGCACCGGAAGCTATACCTACTCCCATAGAGCCAGAAAAAATGGAAGTTTATGGAACACCTGTAGCCATACAATCCGATGCATTTTATGCTGTTTCATTCTTCCATCAACCACATATTTCCCAAAGCGCTTTTACCATGCGTTTATCAAAATTTGGTACCGTTGCGGGATGCGCTCACTTGCAACGTAGCATGGGCCCAGTAGGTGAAATCAGCGATAACGATGATAAAACGACCATAAAGTACATAAGCAACCGAATGGAAGTGATGCTTGATGTGCCTGTAATTGCGAACAGCGATGGTGAACCACGCTATACCGATTACGACTGCGAAACTTCGCACCTAGAATCATATGTTGATATTGCACTTGACCGCGATAACTTACTCAAAAGAAATGTTACACAATTTGCCTTCAAACTGCCCACTTTTGATTTAGGCAAATATGATATTGACCTGTCAAATGATCGACTTGTCTTTAAAAGCAAATATGCTGAAGAAGTGCCTGAAACATGGTTAACGCTTTGGTTCTTCCCCAAGGCAACCGTCAAGCTTTATGTCCCGGAAGCAAAGTCCGATATGAACGTTATTGATGAAATCCGTGACTTTGGTATAGCTCATGGTCTTGTTCCCATGGATAATATATTAAGAGGATTTACATTGCCTCATTACGCAAACGATTATGTTTATTTCCTCGACCCGAAACGAGTGTTCTTACGTGATTTAAGCGTTCAGAATAACAACAAACAAGTCGGCGATATCGGTGTAACAAAAACATATTACGGCGCAAATGGTTCTCAAGATCGTATAAAACCATTGCCCATATACGCGAGTCAGGTACTCGAACAAAAAATATGGAAATAATATCAAAGTTATAATCAGTAGGCATATTTGCTAAATCTAGGCCCGGCAATCTATGCGCAGGGCCTATTTTATTTATACAGCCACTAATAGCATTAAACATCTAACTACGCTCTGGAAAACCAACCGTGTTATTGATATGCATATGAATGCTATGGTAACAAACACATATAAACATAGAATTATATAATTAGGTTTTAGAAATTTATCTTAGGAAAGCGAAAAAGAATGCCTGAACAAAACAAAAAATCGCAAAACCAGAATATGGGCTCTTCTAACAATCGTGAAAATGCAGAAGAAATAGACCTGGTTGATACTCCTGAATTGGAACCTGAAAAAACACCAGAACAGGATACAGAATCTTACGAGTCATTTTCCGATGAAATAGATAACGATAATGACGACCACATAATGCAAGAAGACGTTCCTTCAGAACATAAAGAGACGTTAAGATTACAAGAGCCTAACGCCGACCAACTTCGCATACAGGTTCTTGAAGATAAACTCGATCGTATGAAAGACCAAATGGTTCGTGCTTTGGCTGATGCTGAAAACACCCGCAAACGCGCCATCAAAGAACGCCAAAATGCCAGTAAATACGCGGTCAGCAACTTTGCTCGCGATATTGTTAGTGTTGCAGATAACTTACGCCGCGCGCTTGAATCTATTCCAGAGGAAACACAAAAAGAATTCCCGCAAGTTAAAAACCTGACACAAGGCATTGAGGCGACAGAAAGAGAGCTTATGCGCTGCTTTGAAAAAAACGGCATCGCCAAACTTGAACCACTAGATCAAAAATTCGATCCAAACTTCCATGAAGTGATGTTCGAAGCCCCTGTGCCAGGAAAAGAAAATGGCACAATTATTCAGATTATTGAACCGGGATATATAATCAACGGACGCATTTTGCGCCCTGCCCGCGTCGGAGTGGCTAAAAACGCAGAAACCCCGCCTTCACCGCCAGAAGGAACAGGCTCTGGGCACAACGTTGATACGGAAGCATAAGCAACAACCCTTATTATGGATGTTTCGCTCCATTTTTAATACCCTTTAGAAAGTCATATATTATATTCAAATCAGCTTTATTGCTGCTGTGATACACAAAATTAGACTTCCCATACGCCAATAACTGATTGTTATCGGTAACTATATCGCCATATGCGCCATAGTCTTTAACACCTTGTGAACCAAAATAAACAGATTTTTTGATTACCTCTTCGTTATGGGGCCGCTCAATTATGTTACGTGCCAAACCAGGGAAATGCTTGCCAAAATCAGGAGTATCATCCTTAGACCCCAACAATATCCCTGTTAGTGAATCAGGATCGATCCATAAAACAGCATTAGGAAAAACGCTTTGGAACGTACGCGCGATAGACGCCCCGTGATATAGAGAAACCAAATGGAAAGGAAGCCATTGAGCAATCACACCATTGTCAGTCAAGTTATCACGCGAGATCTCATAAAACTCCTTAGAATATAGAGCGTTCATGCCCGCAAAGGTCGGAGGCATAGGTTCGAGAGTAATTACGTCATAATGCTTATTAGCACGCCGCATATAAGCACGCCCATCCATAACCACCGGTGTTATCCTCGGATCATCCAGAACGTTTTCATTAGAAGAAAAATAAGGTGCCATCCCGAATACTTTTTCATTAATATCCACGATATCAAGCGTACGCGGGTTCTCACGCCTCAATGCATTCGCTGTCTGCCCTGTTCCAAAACAAATAACTAAAGCATGGCTAGGATCAGGGTGCATGAGCATAGGCAAATGCCCCATCCAAAGCATATATTCTGCCCTGAATACAGTGTCCCCTTCCCCAATCTCGGTTGTGGTCACAAACCCATCAATAACCAGAGCACGTTCCTTATAATTTATAATCTCAACAACAGAAATTGTATTATCAGGCCCATCGTATGATTTGATGATCCTAACCTTATCAGGGTCAACCCCCAAGCTAGCTTGCACACGTGTTTTCCCGACACCGGACTCAAATATCACAGCTATGGTTAAAGCCAGGACACCCAAGCTAGCAATAGCAAAACGCCGTTTTTTTCCTGAAAGAACAAAAAAACCTACACTCACTACTAGTATGCCAACCATCCAGGCTGTTTTGGAGAACCCCAATGCAGGCAGAAAAATCCAGCCTGCTGATAATGCCCCGATAACCGCTGCAAAAGTATTAATAGCATATAATTGCCCCCAATGACGCGGCGATGATTGATCATCCAATATCCATGGCAATGAAATCCCAAGAAACATCATAGGGATTCCCGTCACATAAAAAGTAATTACAAACCAATTAATGAACAAGAAAAAAGGATTTTCACTCGTTACTGGCACAAAATAATCAAACCGCTCAACAATAGGTGTGACAAGCAAAATAGCAATGCCTGCAAATGCTAGAATTAACCCCAGAGACATAGACCTAGATTTTAGAAACGGCGATATCCGCGCAGCCACTCCTAAAGACAATAAGACTGCAGCAAGCATAATTGAAAATGACGCCGTTGTACTATGAAACGCAGCAGTAAAAGACCGGAACCAAGCCACTTCCAACGCTAATGTTGCAAACCCCGTCACAAAAACAACGACATATTCCTGAAACTTTGTAAGAACAGAAGTGACAAACGGCTTTTTGATTTCAACACTCTCGGATATATAACCTTTACTATCTATAAGTATAGAAACTATCCCAATAACAATATTTAGGCTGGTTATTACGATAATAGCACCCGACACCGTCAAAAAAGGAATAAAAACAAACGCAGCCAAAACGGACCCCATTGCCGCGCCAAACGTATTTAGCCCGTACAAAACTGCTATAGAAGTTTTATATTTTTCTGCCACCAATCCAAACACTGGTAAAGTGGCACCCATTAATATAGTCGGCACGCCAATTATAACGGCCACACTAAGGATATGAAACATATGCGCAAATGCAGGAAAATTCTGATAAACAGAGACATCAAGATACTCAATCATGTCAAATCCGGGCACTAAAGCAAGCCCGGATAAACCAATAAGAATTTCGAATATCCCGTACATTTTGACAGGCTTATGACACGATCTCTTCTTAATAAAACATCCGACAACAATAGAACCTATGCACATCCCCCCCATGGTCACAGCCAGTGTTAACGCCGTCCCCCATGCTGATACACCAAGCGCTAATGACGAAAGAAGCTGCCATATAACAGTCCATGACAATGCAGAAAAACCAGAAATTAAAACAAGTAATTTAATAACAGTTTGATTGAATATCAAAATGTTTCGGGGTCGCTCATTCATTATTCACCATTTCTCCTACAAAAGCGTGGATGACATCCTAACAACCTGACACTATCATCCGCAATATTTTCATGTACTTTGACTAGATTTTATTTGTAACCCTTGCTATAGTCCGCGCCCGATATTATAAATATCTATTAGTAAACCTTTGGGGATTTATACAGCGCTGCAATAATGCAGGTTAGTATAAGTTCGCCGCAACAAAAGAGGAAATATATAATGAGCAAAGTTATTGGTATCGACCTCGGTACAACCAATTCTTGTGTCGCAGTCATGGATGGTAAAGAGCCCCGCGTTATTGAAAACACAGAAGGTTCCCGCACAACCCCTTCAATGGTGGCTTTTACAAAAGATGGTGAACGTTTAGTTGGCCAGCCAGCCAAACGTCAAGCTGTAACAAACCCGGAAAATACCCTTTATGCAATTAAGCGCTTAATTGGTCGTCCCTTTGACGCCAAACACGCAAAAGAAATGAAGGAAAACACTCCCTTTAACATTATCAAAGGCGATAATGGCGATGCATGGGTAGAAGTTGATGGCGAAAAATACGCTCCTTCACAAATCTCAGCCATGGTTTTACAAAAGATGAAAGAAACCGCCGAGGCATTTCTGGGCGAAAAAGTTACTAAAGCCGTGATTACTGTTCCAGCTTACTTTAATGACTCTCAGCGCCAAGCAACAAAAGACGCTGGTAAAATCGCCGGTCTTGAAGTTGAGCGTATCATTAACGAGCCAACTGCCGCAGCCCTGGCTTATGGCCTTGATAAAAGCGCAACCGGTACAATCGTTGTTTACGACCTTGGTGGTGGTACATTTGATGTTTCCATCCTCGAAGTTGGTGATGGCGTATTCGAAGTTAAAGCTACCAACGGTGATACATTCTTGGGCGGTGAAGACTTTGATGCTCGCATCATCGAATATCTGGCTGATGAATTTAAAAAAGACCAAGGCATTGATCTACGTAATGACAGTGTTGCTTTGCAACGTTTAAAAGAAGCTGCTGAAAAAGCCAAGATTGAGCTATCCAGCGCCCAACAAACAGAAGTGAACCTGCCATTTATTACAGCAGATGCCTCTGGCCCGAAACACCTTCAGGTATCACTTAGCCGTTCTAAGCTAGAGAGCATTGTTGGTGACTTAATTAAACGTACAGTCGACCCCGTGAAAGCTGCTCTTAAAGATGCTGGTCTTAAAGCATCCGAGATTGATGACATTGTGATGGTTGGTGGTATGACACGTATGCCAAAAGTCATTGAGACAGTGAAAGACTTCTTTGGCAAAGAGCCCCACAAAGGTGTAAACCCTGACGAAGTTGTTGCCAATGGCGCAGCTATTCAAGGCGGTGTACTTCAGGGAGACGTCAAAGATGTTCTTCTTCTTGACGTAACACCTCTATCTCTTGGTATTGAGACTTTGGGCGGCGTATTCACTCGTTTAATTGAGCGCAACACGACCATTCCAACCAAGAAATCACAAGTTTTCTCAACAGCTGAAGACAACCAAAATGCCGTTACCATTCGTGTTTTCCAAGGAGAACGTGAAATGGCTGCTGATAACAAACTTCTCGGCCAATTCGATCTTGTTGGCATTCCACCAGCTCCGCGTGGCATCCCACAAGTTGAAGTAACTTTTGACATTGATGCTAACGGTATCGTTAACGTATCGGCTAAAGACAAAGCCACAGCTAAAGAACAGCAAATCCGCATTCAAGCTGGTGGTGGTCTCTCTGATGCAGATATCGACAAAATGGTAAAAGATGCTGAAGCAAACGCAGAAAGTGATAAAGAGAAACGTGATCTTGTTGAAGCAAGAAATCAGGCCGAATCACTAATAAATTCAGTTGAAAGCTCTATAGATGATCTAAAAGGCGACATCCCTGCCGATGAAAAAAGCAAAGTCGAAACATCTATCGAAGCACTAAGAAGTGTGTTAGATGGAGATAATACTGACGAGATCAAATCCAAGACTGAAGAACTGTCTCAAGCCAGTATGAAACTGGGCGAACTTGCTTATCGTAAAGCACAAGAAGAAGCGAATGAAGAAGACTCCGGCAATGCTAGCGCCAGTGACAGCGCCTTTACTCCTGGTGATACACCTTCTTCAGAAGATGATAGCGATACAATAGACGCAGACTTCACCGATCTTGAAATTGAAGATGAAACAGATGAAAAAGCCTAAACCGGCACAAAAGCCACTCAGCCTTATACGTCTCTAAAACAAATATCGGGAGGCGCGTTTTATCACGCGCCCCCGTACAATATCTACAAGAAAGCAATAAACCTATGGCCGGTAAAGACTTTTACGAAACCCTCGGAGTTAAGAGTGATGCTAGCGCAGGTGAAATTAAAAAAGCCTACCGCAAACTGGCAATGAAATTTCACCCTGACCAAAACAAAGATAATCCAGAAGCCGAAGAAAAATTTAAGGAAATCAGCGAAGCTTATGACATCCTGAAAGATGACCAAAAACGTGCTGCTTTTGATCGCTACGGCTCTAGTGCTTTTGACGGATCTATGGGCGGCGGAACTGGTGGATTCTCTGGAGGCGGCTTTACAGGAGCAGCTTTCTCCGACATTTTCGAAGATATGTTCGGCGACTTTATGGGTGGAGGAGGACATGGACAACGATCACATACAGGAGCTATGCGCGGTTCAGACCTTCAATACACTCTAGAGATGAGCCTTGAAGATGCGCATAAAGGCAAAGAAGCCAAAATCAAAATTCCAATTAATGACACATGTGAACAATGTAGCGGAAGCGGCTCCGCAGATGGCAGCAAAACGCATAACTGCGATACTTGCGGTGGCTCTGGGCGCATTCGTCAACAACAGGGATTCTTTACAATTGAACGCACTTGCCCTAGCTGTCAGGGAGAAGGCGTAACCATCCAAAATCCATGTAAAAATTGTGGTGGATCAGGACGCATACATAAAAGCAAAATTCTCAAAGTCAAGATCCCATCAGGTGTTGAAACCGGACGGCGCATTCGTTTAAGCGGTGAAGGCGAAGCAGGCGTACGTGGCGGCCCACGCGGTGATCTATTTGTTATGATCAACGTCAAGCCACACAAACTATTCCAACGTGATGGCGCAAATCTATTTTGC
>Ga0209692_10004301_pt1 | contig 13015 bp, 11 predicted proteins | sample tdDd472_FD_187129 | JGI IMG/M metagenome (GOLD analysis project Ga0209692, IMG submission 187129) | Marine sediment microbial communities from the Atlantic coast under amendment with organic carbon and nitrate - tdDd47.2 (SPAdes)... | ecosystem: Environmental > Aquatic > Marine > Coastal >...
TTCCTCGCAGCGGGTGGCGTGCCAGGTGCCGTCGGCACAGGAACAAGCAATAGCGGTTCCCTGCATGCAGGAATCAGGCTGCCAGAGATTGCAACCACCGGCGCAGCCGTCAAGATCCTGATTGGGGTATTCGCCGAACATGGAAATGACGGTCACGGTTTTGCTGGCGGATGCGGTATTGCCCGCTTCATCGGTGACTGTCAGGGTGACGGTGAATTCGCCTTCGTTGGCAAAGGTGTGCAGATACCACATGTTGTCGGTATCCGAAGGAGCCGCACCGGGGTCTTCCACAGACCACTGCCAGGACACGATGCCCCGGTCATCCAGTGAACCCGCGCCGCTGAAGACCATGCGTTCGCCCTGGGCGCCCACGTCTTCACTGTAAATGCTTACCACCGGGGCTTCGCTGTCGTCCATGGCGGTGACAGCTGCGTCCAGCATGGCGGGCACCTGCACGGCTCCCCAACCCCAGTAGAGATCCGGGCTGGAAAGAGCAAGAGAGGAATCGCTGCTGTCCCGCAGGGCCTTGCGCATACCCGGGGCGTCGATATCCGGGGCCTTCTGAAGCAGCAGCGCCGCAATACCCGCCATCAGGGGCGAGGAACTGCTGGTGCCGCCGAACATCAGGAAGTTACCGTGTTCGTAGCTGTCATAGGGGCTGCGTGAGGGGCTGAAATGCGCGCCGGGAGTCATCTGGGCATAGGTGCCGGAGACATGGACGGTTTGCATGCCATCGATACGCAGGCCGCCGCCGGAGTAGTCCGCCAGCCCGGTTTTGCCGTCGCGGTGTTCGTGGGCTGCAATGCCAATGCCGCCGTCTGCGCCCGCAGGCAGAGTAAAGGTGCTGATGTAGGCGGTTTGGGGCGTGCCGTCGTTGGCAAAGTCTTCAAAAATCAGGCCGTACTGGAAGCCGGAGACATTATCGCCCACAAAGGCCCAAACATCCAACGGCGTCTGGCCCGGGTTTTCGATCTGGAATTCGTAGGGGGGCTCCAGCCAGGGACCTTGTTCGCTGCTGTACAGGATGATTTCCCGGGTTACGGTGCCGCGGTCGCTTTCGTCAGCCATGGCGTAATACTGAATGCCGTTTGCGTATTCGCCCCAGCCACCGCCGATGGCAAGCCACTCGCCATTGGGCTTTTTAATGCTCAGCTTGACGTTGCGATCCGGCTGACGCCAGCGGAAGGACGCCGACAGGTAATAGATGCCGTTCATGGGGTATTCCGGGTCCAGAATAACGTTGTTGGTCAGGGTCTGGAAGGGGGGCACCCGCATCTGGCTGAATTTTTTGCTGCCGTTGTAATTGCAGGAGGGGCAGATGGGAATCAGGCCTTCACCTTCGGCCTCGGCAATGGCAAGGGCGTCGTTGGAAGAGCCGTCCAGAGGATGCTCGGAAGACATGCAATATTCGTGCAGGGTCACCTGAGCGCCGCCCATTTTGCAGAACCCGAAATCCGCGGCCATACCACGGTAATTGTGGGTTTCGCGGTTCAGGTAGGTGGCGATGGAGCTTTCCACCAGCACGATCTCTGCTTTGTAGGCCACGCCCCGCAGGCGGTGAAAGGCGGTGCCGGAGGCGGAAATACCGGCGGTGCCGGTGCCGTGGGACACATAGCTGTCTTCATGGAAGGGATAGTCGATGAGGTTTTCACCACGGGTGTAGACATCCACAGCGTCGTTCAGGGCGTTGTAGACATAGGCTTCCTTTACCTTGCTGCTGCCCAGGGCGATAAGGGTTTCACCCACGTCAAGGGCGTTGTTTTCGTTGTCGTCCCGCACCATGAAGAGCATCTCACCGTAGGAGGGAGCGTCTTCGGTAAAGGTGTCGGGGCCGAACTGACGAGAACCGTCGTTGTTTGCATCGTTATAGAGGTAATCAAGGTCCGCCTGAAACACGTTGTCCTTGTTTTCCGCGTCTGCGTAGTAATCCACGTTCAGGTGAGCGTCAAAGAAGCTGAGGATTTCGCCTTCGTCGGCCTCGCCGTTGTCGTTAAGGTCCACGGCGTCCACGCCACGGTCAAAGACGTTGTTTTCGTTTACGTCGATCCAGAAAAATTCGCCGCCGTCGGGATTGAAAAACGCGGGATGGAAAATGTCGATCCGGCTGTCGTCAATACAGATGGTGACGCCTTCGCCGGTGATGGGCAGGCCGTTGGCGTCGGTGTAATCGCTGTAGGCTTCATCAATACCATTGGCAACCCGGGCCTGATCCATGGGGCGCTCCGTTCGGCTGAATGCCGGGTCGATGCGCTTGACAAAGGACAGATCCGCCAGGGCCTTCAGATTGGATTTGGCAACGCTTCCGCTGTAGATAGAGCCGATATGAACCCACTGCTGTTTTGCCTTCAGGGGTTTGAACCCGGCGTTTTGCAGTTGTTTCTGCTGCGCGGCGGTGAGTTGTTCAGCCGTGCGCAGGGTAACATGCAGCAATCCGGCGCTGTTTTTAGTCACCGATACCGGTTGCAACACCGGAGCCTCAAAGGCGGGATTGATTTTTTTCGGTGCCGGTTTGGCCGCAGATGCCGCAAAGGGCAGGGCACATGTCAGCAGCAGGGATACTACCGTGGCTATGATGAGACGCGCTGCTCTCATGATTACTTCCTTTCAATGGTTAAAACGAGCAATGGTGAAAATATTTGAAAACAATCAATATGGAGTAATGGAAGCATAAAACAGATTGGAATGCAACATTAAATGAATAAATGAGCTTTCTTTGAGGTGGGTTAAATGTAGTTAAAAAGTTTAAAAACAAAATTAATAGAAAACAGTTAAAATGGTATTTACGATGTTTGATCCGCCTTCCGGCGGCGATTTGCAAGCACCACATAGAGCAGCAACCCGCCCAGCAGCGCCGGTCCCAGAGTAAATTTAATCCAGGCGGGAATCCAGGGTTCCGGGCTGATGAACCCTTCCACAAAAGCGGCAACCGCCAAAATGGGAATAGTGGCGGCCAAAAGGGGAAACACCCGGCGTCCGGCTTCGGCCACGGCTTCACCGCGACTGCGGCGGCCAGGGGCCAAAATGGCAAAGCCAATGGCCATGCCTGCTGCACCTGCCATAAGGATGCAGAATATTTCTATATAGCCGTGGCCCGTCACAAAGGTGAGCAGTTTGCCCCCAACCCCGTAGGTGATGGTTACCCCCAGGCTGCTGCCCAGGTGCAGGCCGTTGTAGAGCATCAGGAACAGGGCTCCTACCCCCAGTAAAATGCCCATGGCGAATGCGGTCATGCTGACCCGCACGTTGTTGCCAAAGAGATAGATAAAGGTAAGGAAGGGATTTTCTTCTTCCAGGCGTTCGGTCCAGATATGACCGGTTTTCATTTGTTCCACGGTCTGCTCGCCCATGATGATTTCGCCCAGGTCCGGTCGCAGGGAGGCAAGGCTCAGGCCGATAACCGCCCCCAGCATAAAGGTGGCGAATGACAGCCATATCAGTTTTTTGCTGTTGCCCACTGCAGCGGGAAAGCCCTGTTTGACAAAGGCGGCGATTTTTTCGCCCAAAGGGGAGCGGGCGGGGTAGATAAGGCCGTGGGCCCGCACCAGCATCAGCTCCAGCATCCGGGTGTAGTCGCTGTCCGGGTAGCGTCCCTGGGCCATGGCCATGTCGGTGTTCACCTGCCGGTACAGCCGGTCCAGCTCCAGCAGTTCTTCCGCCGAAAGCTGCTGCCGTTTTTCCAGCCGGTCCAGCAATTGCTCAAGACGATCCCAGCGGGGACGACGGCTGTCTATAAAGCGGCTCATGGTGTTCATGGATCAGGCCTTTACAATATGGTCGCGCTCACCGGCAACCGAGGCGGTGGCGTTGCGTGTGTCCACCACCAGCGGTGCATGGGTGCAGATAAATTCCCAGTCGCAGGCGCTGTGGTGGGTGGCGATAATCACGGCGTCGCAGGCCTGCAGGGTTTCTTCCGTCAGATCCACCGAGTGCATGTCAAAGTTGTAACGCCGGGTGGGCGGCAGCCGGGGAATGTGGGGATCATGATAGGACACCGTGGCTCCGGCGTTGGTCAGCAGGGAGATCAGTTCCAGCGAAGGAGACTCCCGCATGTCGTCCACATCGGGCTTGTAGGCGGCGCCGATGATGATGATGGAGGAGTCTTTCAGGCTTTTGTTGTGCTGATTCAGGGCCAGCACCAGCCGCTCGATGACGTAGCGGGGCATGGCGGTGTTGATTTCTCCCGCAAGCTCGATAAAGCGGGTGGACAGCCCGAACTCCCGGGCCTTCCAGGTAAGATAAAAGGGGTCGATGGGCAGGCAGTGGCCGCCCAGACCCGGGCCGGGATAAAAGGGCATAAAGCCAAAGGGCTTGGTGGAGGCCGCGTCAATGACCTCCCAGATGTCCAGTCCCATGCGGTCCGCCAGCACCTTGAGTTCGTTGACCAGAGCGATGTTGACGCTGCGGAAAATGTTTTCCAGCAGCTTGCTCAACTCTGCGGTGGCGGCGTTGCTTACCCGGTGCACAGTGTCGATGGCCGCAGCATACAGTGCCTCGGCAACTTCGCCGCAGGCTTCGGTGCAGCCGCCCACCACTTTGGGAATGGTGGCGGTTGAAAAGCCGGGGTTGCCGGGATCTTCACGTTCCGGGCTAAAGGCCAGAAAAATGTCGATACCCACATGCAGGCCGCTTTGCTCCAGTATGGGGCGCAGAATGTCGCAGGTGGTGCCGGGAAAGGTAGTGCTTTCCAAAACTACCAGTTGCCCCGTATGCAGATGGGGAACAAGCTGACGGGCGGTATCGGTTACATAGGATAAATCCGGTTGCCGGTGGGTGTCCAGCGGCGTGGGCAGGCACAGCAGCACTGCGTCGGGCTCTCCCAGACGCGAAAAATCGCTGGTGGGTTCGAAGTCGCCGTCCAAAACGGCTTCGGCAATCCGGGTGTGATCAATGGTTTTGATATAACTTTGACCCTGTGCCAATGCTTCGGTTTTTTTGGGGTCAATGTCAAATCCCAGTACGTGAAACCCGGCATCGTGGAAGGTAAGGGCCACGGGCAGTCCCACATAGCCAAGACCTATAATACCCACCCGGGCGCTGCGGTTGCCGATTTTCTGTAACAGGGATGCTTGTGACATAATACGTCCGGAATCAGAGGGCAAAGTCGTAAAATACGCGTACGCCCAGCAAAATACGCCAGCCGCTGGTTTCAATACGGGCGGGGCCGTCGTCAATCCACTGACCGCCGTAACCAACATCAAAAAAGCCCGCAATGCCCACGCTGTCCGGGGCATGACGATCAATTTGAAATCGTACAAAGCCATTGATGCCATAGCCCAAAGACGGGGCCGGTTTGGCATTGTAGATGTCAATAAGAGCCGCCGACAGCATGGGGGTGATACGCATGCTGATGCCGTCGGTGAAGCCAATGATAAAGGGAATGCCCAGGGCGGCTTCCCATAGATGGATCATGTACCAGTCGTCGTCGCCGCCAAAGGTGGCGTAGCTGTTAAGATGGTTGTAGCGCAGATCAAGCTCAATGCCTGCAAAGGAAACAAAATCGTAGCTGAGAAACAGCCCCGTGGAGGTGCCATAGCCCTCGTAATCGGTTCCGGCGTTGTCCGCGCCCTGCTGACTGATATCCGCGCCCACCGTGGCTCCAAGGCGCAGATTGCCCGCCTGAGCCGCCAGAGGCATCAGCAGCATCACCATCACTGTCATCACCAAACATGCGCGTTTCATAACAATCCTTGCAAAGCTTTGTGGTTTCGGTTCTTCCATACCATGCGATCTGTGGATGCCGCTGTCAACCGTCACCGGCGGGATATCAGGTGGAGGAAAAGTACGTCAAAAGCGAGGCATCCTGACTGGCGGGCCGGGTACGCAACTCTGCCCATTCCCGCAGTTTTTTAATGGCTTCCTCCTGGGTGCGGTACAACGGCACGGTGAACTCGATCTCCCGTTTAAGATCATCGTCGCTCAGATCCCGTTTTTCCGCAAAGGCCCGGTACAGACCTGCCACCACAACCTGTTCAAGCTCCGCTCCACTGAAATTCCGGGCGGATTCTGCAAAGCGTGCCAGCTCGAACTGATCCGGGTTGCGGTCCCGCCGGGCGATGTGCAGCTTCAGGATATCGAGGCGTTCCCGTTCCGTGGGAAGATCCACAAAGAACAGATCGTCAAAGCGGCCACGGCGCACAAATTCCGGGGGCAGCAGGTTGATGTTGTTGGCGGTGGCCACGGTAAACACCGGTGCGGTGTGTTCCTGCAGCCAGCTTAAAAAATATCCCAACAGCCGGGTGGCGGTATCGTCGCCGCCGCCGCTTCCGGCAAAACCCTTTTCGATTTCATCCAGCCACAGCACCACCGGGGCCAGGGCCTCGCAGGTGTTCAGCGCCCGGCGCAGCAGTTCTTCCGCCGGTACCGCAGAGGCCATGAGGCTTGCCACGTCCAGACGCAGCAGAGGAAACTGCCACTGCCCGGCAATGCCTTTGGCGGTCAGGCTTTTTCCGCAGCCCTGCACACCAAGCAGTAACAAGCCTTTTGGCGTGGGAAGGCCAAACTTACGGGCCTGTTCGCCATAGGCTTCACGGCGCTGATCCAGCCAGGTTTTGACCTGATCCAGTCCGCCCACGTCGTCCATGGTGAGATCGTTGTCCACCACTTCCACGCCCCGGGCCCGTTTGAGAATCTGCTTTTTTTCCTCATACAGGGCTTGCAGGGCGTCCTCCTGAGACCGCGCCTGCCGCTGCACAGCAAGACCAAAAGCCCGCCGGGCCTCCTGTTCCGTCAGGCCCCGGGCCTGTCCGGCGCAGGTGTCGATAAAGGCGTCGTCAATATCCTCCGGCGCGGCGTCGCCCAGCATCTGCTTGAGTTCCTGGAGGGTTGGCAGGGGCAGGGGTGCCAGATAGACCTCGTGTTCCAGTTCAGCGGGCAGTATGGCCAACGGTGAAATCATCACCAGAGTAATGTTCTGGTGGGCCAAAAAGGCTTTGCGGTCCCGCAGTCGCCGTCCCAAAAGCGGATCGATATCCAGCATCAGGTGGGCGTCCAGCAGCACAAAAATGCTGCCGGTGGGAGCGGCGTCAAGGGTTTCCCAAAAAGGACTCTCGCCGTCGCTGAAGCCGCTGGCCGGACTGTAGGTGTACAACTGCCGAAAGGCGGCTGTGGCGATATTCTGAATAATCCCCAAAGCACGTTCTTCTTCTGCGGTATGAAGGTACAGTAGACGATAGCCCGCAGAGATCAGTTCCGACAGATGTTCGGTAATGGTTGGCATCGGTTACCTCGCCATGGCAAGAACACGCATTAATTCGTTATAATCAGTAATACCCTGGGCCAGCAGTTTGATACCGCTTTCCCGGATAGTGGAAAGACCTTCCTGACGGGCGGCGCTGGTGAGTTCGCGGCTGTCGGCGTCGCCCTTGATCATACGACTGATGCGGTCGGTAACTTCCATTATTTCAAACACGCCGGTTCGGCCAAGGTAGCCGGTCTGGCGGCAACTGACGCAGCCTTCGCCGGTGTAGGCTGATACCGATTTACCCGCTTCGGGGGTGGGAAGATCAAGAATACGCAGTTCTTCTTCCCGCATGGGCACCTTCTGCTTGCAGTAGGGGCAGATTTTTCGCACCAGCCGCTGTGCCACCACGCCCCGCAGGGCCGAGGCGATAAGATAGCGCTTGATGCCCAGTTCTTCCAGCCGGATAGCGGCTCCGGCGGCATCGTTGGTATGCAGGGTGGCGAAAACCAGATGCCCGGTCATGGCAGCCTCAAGGGCGTTTTGGGCGGTTTCCTCGTCCCGGATTTCACCCACCATGATAATATCGGGGTCCTGTCGCAGAATGTGCTTGAGGGCATTGGCAAAATCAAAATCAATGCGCCGGTGCACCGCCACCTGGTTGAATTCCTCGATGACCATTTCGATGGGGTCTTCAATGGTGGTGATGTTCAGCGAGGGATTGGAAACGTCCTTGAGGGTGGAATACAGGGTGGTGGTTTTACCGCTTCCCGTGGGACCGGTAACCAGAATCAGGCCCGTGGAGCTGGACACCAGCCGTTTGAACACGGTTTTCTGCTCCGGGAACAGGCCCAGATTGTCAACGCTCTGGATCATGCGCCCGGCATCAAACACGCGGATAACGATTTTTTCGCCAAAGGCGGTCCACAGGGTGGAAATACGCAGTTCGATTTCATTACCATCGCCGGTCTGGCTTTTGAGACGTCCGTCCTGGGGACGGCGGCGCTCTGCGATATCCAGCCGCGCCATGGTTTTGATGCGGTTGACCATGGCCTGATGCGCAGGCTTGGGAAAGGTGTAAATAACGTGCAGCACGCCGTCGATGCGCAGGCGGATACGGGATTCTTCCCGCAGGGGTTCGATATGAATATCCGTGGCGCCCTGCTCAAAGGCATAGTGGAACAGGTAGTCAACGGCGCTTACCACATAGCGGTCATCGATTTCCAGATCCGCCATATTGCCCAGGCTGAACAGCTGCTCCAGATTATGGATGTCGGTGTATTCTCCGACTTCCTTTGCCGCCTTTTCAACGGTTTTCTTAAAGCCCATGACATCGGTGATGGATTTTTCGATGTCGGTCTGGGAGGACACCACCGGCACCACCCGCAGGCCTGTCAGGCGCTCAACGGTTTCGATGACCTCGGTGTCAAAGGGATTGGCCATGGCCACCTGCAGTTTGCCGTCCTGCTTGCGGATGGGCAAAATCAGGTGTTTGCGGGCAAAGGGCCTGCTGACCACGCTGCCCAGAATATTGGAGTCCACCTTCAGAGGGTCGATTTTCTCGTAGGGGAAGCCCAGTCGCCGGGCCACCAGTTCCATGACAAGATCTTCGTCAATGACCTCTTTAACCGCCAGCGGCGAGGGCAGGGCAATGCCTCCCACCACTTGGGCCACGTTGGGCGGCTGGTTGCCTTCGGTACGGCGGCGGCGGGTTTGCCGCGCCCGTTCAACGTCGTAGCGCCGTTGCAGATCAGCAAGCAGGCCATCGTCCAGATAGCCATAGTCCCGTAACAGCTCGACAACAAATTCCATATTGATTTGGTTCACAACCACCTCCTGGGCCAATGCAATCCATTATAGGGGGCATAAGGCCGTGGGGGCAAGAAATTGTGTCATGGTTGGCCGGATTAGGAGTTATTGGTTTGTAACTAAATGTAAATGCTTAGGCTTTCGTGCCATAATCTATTTAGTCTCCCTTGACAAGGCGGCTGTGGGGGCTACAATCAATAGACAGGATATTAATGTTAACGAAAAGGAATCCCTAGCTTTTGGCTGGGAGGTATTTGGGCACCAGGCGTTGTATATCAGTATGTGAGGGGATTCTATCCTCGGATAAAGGAGCTGCGCAATGGAAGGTATGATTGGCGAAATCAGGCTGTTTGCCGGGAATTTTGCCCCCAGAAGCTGGGCATTATGTGAGGGGCAACTTATACCGATTTCCCAGAACACAGCCCTGTTTTCAATTCTGGGAACCACCTATGGCGGTGATGGCCGCACAACCTTTGGGTTACCGGACCTGCGGGGCCGGGTGGCGATTCATGCGGGGCATGGGCCCGGGTTGAGTGACTATGATTTGGGGCAAAAAAGCGGCTCAGAAACAAATACCCTGACCCTGGCCCAGATGCCTGTCCATAATCATGCGGCAACCGTCAGCGTCGAATTGCCTGCCTCCGCAGAGGAAGGTGACAGCGAAAGCCCGGTGGACAATGTTCCCGCGGTGGCCGAGGAGGGAGCCCCCTATGCAACTTCACCCGATGGCTCCACCATGGCACCGGCATCGGGTACTGCAACCATTGGCAATACCGGTGGCGGTCAGCCTGTGAACAATATGCAGCCTTACAATGCCTTCAACTATATTATTGCGTTGCAGGGGGTATTCCCTTCGCGCAGCTAGGTTGCGGTTTCTGAGGCATAACCCTGTGATATAAAGGAAGATATCATGGAAGGTATGATAGGTGAGATCAGGCTGTTTGGCAGTAACTTTGCACCCAGGACCTGGGCATTTTGTGAAGGGCAATTGCTGCCAATTTCCCAGAACATGGCATTGTTTTCCATTATCGGAACAATATATGGCGGAGATGGCCGCACCACTTTTGCCCTGCCGGACATGCGGGGTCGCACGGTTCTTCATCCCGGTACCGGGCCGGGGTTAAGCTTTCATCAGCAGGGACAAAGATCCGGCACGGAGTACAACATCCTGAATCTCACTCAGTTGCCGTCGCATAATCACGTCGCCTCGGTGAGTGTTTCCCCGCCAGCCAGCGGGGAAGAGGGCAACAGCGAAACACCGGTGGGCAATGTTTACGCTGCAACAGAGGAAGGCACTCCCTATGCCACGTCCTCTGATGGATCCACCATGGCTGCGTCCCCGGGCAGTGCGACCATTGCCAACAACGGTGGCGGACAACAGGTAAACAATATGCAGCCTTATCTGGCGATTAACTATATTATCTGCCTGCAGGGTGTGTTCCCCTCGCGCAGTTAGTTATGACGCTTATAACCGTTAACCCCGGAGGACGGTATCATGGATCCTACTCTTGCTGAAATACGAATGTTTGGTGGAAATTTTGCTCCCCGCGGCTGGGCGCTGTGCGATGGACAGTTGCTGTCGATTAACTCCAATCCGGCCCTGTTTTCCCTGCTCGGTACTATTTACGGCGGCGATGGACGTACTACCTTTGCCCTGCCGGATCTGCGGGGCCGGGTGCCCATTCATCCCGGCACGGGACCGGGCCTGAGCACTCACCCCCAGGGACAGAAATCCGGGTCTGAGTACAATATTCTTAATGTTACCCAGATGCCGCAGCATAATCATACTGCAACTGTGACGGTGGCACGGCCTGCCTCCGGCGAGGAAGGAAACAGCGAGTTACCGGCGGGCAATGTGCCTGCGACGGTAGAAGAGGGCATGCCCTATGCCACGGCATCTGATGGCACCATGGCAGAGGCTCCGGCTACCATGACCGTTGCCAACAATGGCGGCAGCCAGTCGGTAAACAACATACAGCCCTACACGGTGGTGAATTATATTATTGCCCTGCAGGGACTATTCCCTTCACGGAGTTGATAAATTGTATGCGGATATTATGCCTTGAACGCTGTATGTAGCATTGAGAGGAGTCTGGTATGGATGATGGATACCTGGGAACGATCAGATTGTTTGCAGGAATGTTTGCGCCCCGTAACTGGGCCTATTGCCAGGGGCAGTTGCTGTCTATTGCAGAGTACAGCGCCCTGTACTCGCTGTTGGGGACCCAGTTTGGCGGTGACGGCCGTACCAGCTTTGGGCTGCCGGATTTGAGGGGCAGGGTTCCTTTGGGTACTGGTACGGGCCCGGGTCTGAGTCCCCGGTATCAGGGGCAGTGGATGGGCTATGAAACCACCACAATGACAGTGACCAACATGCCTGTCCATACGCATAATTTGTCAGTGAATGTAAGCATTCCCGCCAGTGCCGAGGAAGGCAATGTGGAAACCCCGGTGGGTAACAGTATGGCCGTTGTGGAGGAGGGCACCCCGTACCATACCGGTAGCGGAGAAGATGCCATGGCAAATCCGGCGGTCAGTGCTTCCATGGACCCGGTGGGCGGCGGACAGCCGGTCAACAATATGCAGCCGTCTTTGGCATTAAATTACATTATCTGTCTCGTTGGACTGTATCCATCGCGAAGTTAGCGATGCAAAGAAGATCAAACATAAAGACTAAAACGAAGTTTATTACATATAGGAGTTTGACATGGAAGGTACCATTGGTGAGATCAGATTGTTTGCAGGAAACTTTGCACCGCGCAACTGGGCGTTTTGCCAGGGGCAGCTGTTGGCGATATCATCCAACACAGCATTGTTTTCCATAATCGGCTGCACCTATGGTGGTGATTGTCGCACCAGCTTTGGCCTGCCAGACCTGCAGGGCAGGACGCCCATCGGTGTGGGCACCGGAGCAGGATTGACCACCAGGCAGCTGGGACAGCGTTCCGGTGCAGAAACAACTACCCTGAATACACTTAATCTTCCTAATCATACCCATACCCTGAATGTCAGTGTAGAGATTCCCGCCAGTGCTGAGGAAGGTAATGCAGAGACTCCCGTGGGCAATGTTATGGCGGTTGTAGAGGAGGGCACTCCCTATCATACCGGTGGTGGTGACGATGCCATGGCCAGCCCGGCGGTGAGCGCCACTGCCGCCAATACCGGCAACAGCCAGCCCGCAAACAATATGCAACCCTGGATCGGGTTGAATTATATCATTTGCCTGCAAGGCATATTCCCGTCACGGAGTTAATGTAAAGCATTGGCAATAAAGCAAACGTATTCCGGACCGATAACCAGGTGTCAGGAGAACATATTATGAAAGACAAGATTCACGCATTCAAACCGGGACGCAGAAAATTTCTGAAGAGTTTCGGTATCGTGGCTGCAGGCAGTGTTGCTGCGGCAGGGAAAGCCACCGGAGCCGTGATGGGATCGGCACAGCGCCCCGTTAAGGTAGGTGTGTTGCTGCCGGGTTCAAAAATATACCCGGATATGACGAAAAATCTGGAAAATGGTGCCCGCACCTGGCTGGATACCATTAAACCGGAATCCGGCACCCGTCCCGTTGAATTGGTGATTGAACACATTGATCACAAGATTTCCACGGCGGTTGACCGCTCTGGTGTGCTGCTGACCCGCCACAAGGTGGATATGGTGGTGGCTTTTGTGGGATATCATGCGGCCCGAAGCCTGTGGCCTGTGTTTCAGGACACCAACGTGCCCTTGATAACCGCAGATGCCGGTGCCAACTATCACACGAATAACCCCGAGGGCGTGTTCCATCACAGCCTGCATTACTGGAAGGGCGCCTATGCCCTTGGTCAGTGGGCTGCGGCGAATCTGGGCAACCGGGGCGTCATCAATACCTCATTTTACGAGAGCGGCTACGACACCATTACCGCATTCCGCAAGGGCTTTGAAACCGCTGGCGGCGAAGTGCTGGAAACCCATGTCACCGATGCCCCGCCGAATTTCGATGCTGTGACTCCCCCGGTGGAGGAAATTGAAAAACTGGCGCCGGACTTT
>Ga0209692_10004305_pt1 | contig 13005 bp, 13 predicted proteins | sample tdDd472_FD_187129 | JGI IMG/M metagenome (GOLD analysis project Ga0209692, IMG submission 187129) | Marine sediment microbial communities from the Atlantic coast under amendment with organic carbon and nitrate - tdDd47.2 (SPAdes)... | ecosystem: Environmental > Aquatic > Marine > Coastal >...
GGCAACGTTACTGCCTTGCACACCGTTCGTGTTGAATGGGCCAAAGGCGATGACGGCCGTATGCAAATGAGCGAGGTCGAAGGCTCCGAAGAGCGTCACGAGTGCGATCTCGTATTGCTGGCGATGGGCTTTTTAGGGCCGGAGAATCCGGTCGCTGAAGCGCTTGGTATCGACCGCGACGAGCGCAGCAACTATCTGGCTGACCATGGCAGCTTCGCAACCAATGTTGACGGTGTGTTTACGGCGGGTGATTGTCGCCGGGGCCAGTCATTGGTGGTCTGGGGAATTAACGAAGGCCGGGGTGCTGCACGCGCCATCGATGCGTACTTAACGGGCGCAAGCACCTTGCCTGCTCCTGGTATCACGCAGGGTACCGCTACCGGCTAACAAGCGACTTAAAAGATTGTGAATGCCCTGAAAGCCAACGCTTTCGGGGCTTTTTTTTGGCTCTGATATAGGTGCTTCATATATCTTATTGTTTTATAAGCATTAAATATAAAGATTGTTGTTATTTAACAACTTGTTGTCGCATTGCTACGATGCTATAAATTGATTGCCCGACCAAACATAAGATGCGGAGGGCGGTTAATACAGGCGGGGAGCTTGTGGCTAGCTCTCCTATGACCATGTTGTATCGGGAGATAACTATGAGATTTTTAATTCTGGCGGTTTCCGCCTTGATAATGTCCGCCCCTGCATTCGCAGGCGCCCCATGGACATATGTGCAGGCTTCATATCTGGAAGCTGATTCAGACTTTTCAGATGGCAGCGGTCCTGTTTCGAACAGAAACACCGGCTACGGCATTGAAGGTTCACTTGGCTTTATGCAGCGCTGGCATGTGCAGGGCGCATACGGCAAGTTGAAGGGCGACGAAAATCAGGGAGACCTTCGCTACACCCGCCAGAAGATCTATAACATTCGTGGCGGCTTGCATGAAGAAATCACACCGACACTCGATCTGGTCGTTGACATCGGTTACACCAAGTCAAAGAACGATGGCAGCGACAATAACGGTGCTGGCGAAACCACCTACACCGATTTTCGCGTCGGCCCTCGTTGGTTTGCAGCCGAAAAACTGGAACTGGGCGCCTACATTATTGCCGGTCGCGGTAAAGGCTCAGCCTACAACATCTTTGATGACTACGACAAAGTGAAGTTTTCCGATATTGGCTTGCGAGCTGATGTGCAGTACTACTTCACGCCGGCCTGGTCTATCGGTGCACGCTTTAATCTGAAAGATGGCGATGCCGGGCAGCAGTTTGAAGGTGACAGCGTCGGCCTGAACATCCGCTGGAGCTTTGCGGATCGCTGGTAGTAGATAGTGTTTGGAATTCTTGAAGGTTTTTATTCAAACAGGAGAAGGGAAATGAAGAAGTTTCTATTTGTTTTGGCTGCAATGGTGATGGCGGCTCCAGCAATGGCTGGCGCACCTTGGACTTATGTGCAGGCTGCGTACACCGAATCTGACGCGGACTTTGATGATGTCAGTGTTCGTACTACCGGTTACGGTGTCGAGGGTTCGCTCGGTTTTCTGGAACGCTGGCATGTGCAGGGTTCATACCACAAGCAGAAGGGCGAAGAAGATAACGGCAGCCCGGCTTGGGATCGCCTGAAAATCTACAATATTCGCGGTGGTCTGCATGAAGAAATCACTCCGACTCTGGACCTTGTCGTAGACATCGGTTACACAAAATCGAAGAACGACAGCAGTGAGCAAAATAACGGTGAAGGTGAAACCACCTATTACGATTTCCGTGTTGGCCCACGCTGGCTGGCCGGTGAAAAGCTGGAACTGGGTGCTTACATTATTGCCGGTCGCGGTAAAGGTCAGAACAATGACTTTGACGGCGAGGAAAAGTTTTCTGATATCGGCCTACGCGCAGATGTTCAGTATTACTTCACGCCGGCCTGGTCGATTGGCGCTCGCTTCAATCTGAAGGACGGCGATGCCGGCCAGCAGTTTGAGGGCGACAGCGTTGGCTTGAATATTCGCTGGAGCTTTGATGATCGCTGGTAAGCGCTAGCTTACAGTCTGATTCTCAGACAGAACCCCTCCCGGCGTGTCCGGGAGGGGTTTTTTTGTGGCTGCCGCTAGTACCACCAACTTTAGTTAATTGCTGCTATATCAGCGCGGGAAACCATGTATTATTCTCTGTCTGTGAAGATCAGGGGAAACCGGCCAAGACCGGTGTCTAGCTCGACACAACTCTCAATTGCATTTTTTAGTATTCGGACTTTTGCATTAGCCGTTTTGGCGCTGATGCTGTGCTTCGAATTGGATATATCAGTAAAGGAAGAAAAATGAAGAAACTGTTATTTGTAGTTATTGCAGCAATGTTCGCTGCTCCGGCTATGGCCGCAGCGCCATGGACCTATGCACAGCTTGCATACGTTGAAGGTGACTCCGACCTAGATGGAGAATCCCAAGACCGGCGCAACACCGGCTATGGCATCGAAGGTTCATTGGGCTTTCTGGAGCGTTGGCATGTGCAGGGCGCATACGGCAAGATGAAAGGCGAGCAGGGCAGCAACGAATTGCGTTATGAGCGCCAGAAGATCTACGTCCTTCGCGGCGGTCTTCATGAAGAAATCACCCCGACACTCGACCTTGTTGCAGACATCGGCTACATGAAAGCCAAGAATGACAGCAGCAGTAACAATGGTGCCGGTGAAACGACCCGTTACGATTTCCGTGTAGGCCCTCGCTGGTTTGCCGCTGAGAAGCTTGAGCTGGGCGCTTACATCATTGCCGGTCGCGGTAAAGGCGACGAAAGCGATAACACTAATAAAGACAAGTATTCCGATATCACCCTCCGGGCCGACATCCAGTACTACTTCACGCCTGCCTGGTCGATTGGCGCGCGCTTTAACCTGAAGGACGGCGATGCCGGCCAGCGTTTTGAAGGCGACACTATTGGATTGAACATCCGCTGGAGTTTTGCCGACCAGTGGTAAGCGTTTCAAGCGGTATGTAGTACGCCGGGTTTCCGGCAATAAAAAAGCCGGGCGTTGCCCGGCTTTTTTTGTGCTGTTGTGAGATGTCGGTAACAGCGTGCCCGAATCAGGCTGACTGCAGCATTTGTACCTATGGCTTAACCGACGAAACGGGATAGGATAATCTCAGCGTCCTTCCATTTTTTTGCCGCTATACCGTCGTATTCGGATACTGTCGCGAGGGACACAGGGAATAATTATGGTCATCCAAAAACTCACGATTCTGATTGCATTGGTTTCGGCAACGGCATTCGCTTCAGACTGGCAGCAGGCCAGTGGCGACCCCGGCGGTTCGCGGTATTCGGATAGCGTCGGTATTACGCCGGAGAATGTCGAAGACCTGGAAATTGCCTGGCAAATTCGCACCGGCGAAATTGAAAAGCGCGGCCCGGTCGCCGCGGCAGGTCAGTTTCAGGCAACCCCGATACTGACTCCGGAAAGCGCCGGCCGGAGTCTGGTGTTGTGCACGCCGTGGAATAAAGTGATGGCTCTGGATCCCGTAACAGGTGAAGAGCGTTGGTCGCACGACCCGAAAGCCAAGGGTTTCCCGCTTTACAACTGCCGTGGAGTCGCGTACTGGGAAGACACGCAGGCTGACGCCGATGCTGTATGCCGGCACCGGATTGTGTCCGGAACTTTCGATCTTCGTATCATGGCGCTGGACGCCAAAAGCGGCGAGCTCTGCCCGACTTTTGGTAACAAGGGCTATGTTGATACCAAGCCGGTTATTGCTGCTGAGAGCCCGACGGGTAACGCTAAAGATATTAAGTATTTTTCACCACCGGTGATTGTTAATGACGTTGTCGTACTTGGTTCCGCAACGTTTACCAAGAATAAATCGGTGACGGGCCCCAGCGGCGCGATTCGTGGCTACGATGCGCGGAGTGGCGAGCATCTGTGGTCATTTGATCCTGTCCCTCGCGACCCTGAAGACCCGGAGAACGCCAACTGGACGCCGGAAGCGCTGCAGACGGTTGGTGCCGCAAGCGCCTGGGCGCCGCTATCAACGGATCCCGAGCGGGGGCTTGTTTTCGCACCCACGTCTTCGGCCACACCTGATTTTTATGGCGGACTTCGCCCGGGTGACAATCGCTATGCCAACTCCACCGTTGCGTTGAATGCTGCTACCGGCGAGGTCGTCTGGCACTTCCAGAATATTCATCACGATGTCTGGGATTGGGATACGCCGGCCCAGCCTATTGCGGTCGATATTAAGCAGAATGGCAAACAGGTACCGGCGGTCATACAGTTGACCAAGCAAGGGTTGATGTTCACCTTCGACCGCGTTTCGGGTGAGCCGGTATTTCCTGTTGAAGAGCGTCCCGTGCCGTCTGAATCGGACTTCGCCGGCGAACAGCTGTCGCCAACACAGCCGTTTCCGGTCGCGCCACCGCCACTGGCACCCAACGGCATCAAGCCTGACGATGCCTGGGGGCTAACGCCATGGGATGAGGGCAAGTGCCGCGAACTTATCGAGGCACACAACTACGGCCCGGTATTTACGCCCCACAGTAAGAAAGGTTCGATCACTATTGCGTCGATCAATAACTGGGCCGGTGGCGCATATGACAAACAGAACAATTTGCTGATTACTAACGTATCGAATGTTTTCTGGCTGACCAACGTAACGCCCGAAGCTGAATATGACCCCGACACGTCCGGTAATTTCGGCCCGCCTGCGCCGGTTATCGACGGCTGGGGTTATGCAGTTACACGTCAGCCGGTCCTGTCGCCGTGGGGTATCCCTTGTACTGCGCCACCTTGGGGCAAGCTGGTTGCGGTCGATATGGATAAAGGCGAGGTTCGCTGGGAAGTACCGTTAGGAACACTCGAGAAGCTTGCACCGCTGCCTTTACCGATTCCATGGGGTACGCCGGGCGCTGCCGGCGGGCCTATCGTTACTGCATCGGGGCTGGTGTTTATCGGTGCTACGTCCGACGAAAAATTTCGGGCCTTCGATGTGCTTACCGGTGAAGAGTTGTGGAAATCTGAATTGCCGACTGCTGCAAATGCCACGCCAATGACCTATGAGATCGATGGCAAACAGTATGTCGTTGTCGTGTCAGGTGGCCACGTGTGGCAATACGGTGGCGACAAAATCTTGGATTACGTTACAGCGTTTGCACTGCCTGTGGAGTAGTCGTCTTAAAACGTGTAGCCCAGCGCGAATGCGAATACATAGGTTCGTTCGCCGGTCTCGATTAAGTCGATGAAGCCTTCCGGCGCGATAAACCAGTGTTCCGCGATATGGAACTCGTAACCGGCACCGGCGCGAAACAGAAACTTATCTTTCTTGTCGGTGAATTCAACACCAGGTCCGCCGAACACACGCAGCCCCCCAATAGGGTGCAGGCTAAACAAACCAACCAGTGATGCATTGCGGACCATGTCATCATCGCTCAGCCACTCAGCTGCAATACCAACACCCCACAATTCGGTAGCGCGGTATTCGTACTCCAGCCCCAGAGAGAATGACTCTTCGTCTTTCTCTTTCTCCCGCTCAAGCGCCCAGCCGGTCGACACCGCCACCGCCGAATGCGGGAATGTTTCCCCGGCATCTAGCTTGTTCGGTGAAGCAAGCAGCCCGATTACCGCCAGCGCTGCTAACTGAATGACCCTATATGGCATCGGTACCTCCTGTTCTTGTTAATTCTAACCCAAGCAGGCGGCTGCGTTGCGCTTGCGAAGTCTCTACAATAACCCGTATGACTACCCGGACCGACGATGTTCATATCCGTGATCTAAAGCCGCTGATCGCGCCGGCAGTGCTGATGGAAGAGCTGCCGGTTTCGGGGCGCGCTGCCGCAATCGTTTCTGCCACCCGTGCGGCGGTCGAGTCTGTTATCGCCGGTGACGACGACAGGCTGTTGGTTGTTGTTGGCCCCTGCTCAATCCATGACCCCGCAGCGGCCCTGGAGTATGCAGGCCTGTTGCAGGAGCAAGCCGCGCGCCTTTCCGATGATCTGCTGATTGTTATGCGTGTTTATTTTGAAAAACCGCGTACGACCGTTGGTTGGAAAGGTCTTATAAATGACCCCAATATTGACGGCAGCTTCGACATCAATCAGGGGCTGCATGTTGCCCGCAAGTTGTTGGTTGATCTGGCCGAACTGGGTGTTCCCGCCGGCACGGAGTTCCTCGATACGATTTCACCGCAGTACATTGCAGACTTGGTGTCATGGGGCGCGATAGGTGCCCGCACGACCGAGAGTCAGGTGCATCGTGAACTGGCTTCAGGGTTGTCGATGCCGGTCGGGTTTAAGAACGGCACGGCCGGCAGTATTGGCATTGCCATTGATGCCATCATTGCCGCTTCCCAGCCGCATCATTTTTTATCGGTTAGCAAACAGGGTATGTCGGCGATCGTTTCGACCGAGGGCAATCGTTATTGTCACTTGATACTGCGGGGTGCGGCGACTGCAACAAACTATGACGCGGCATCTGTGAATGCTGCCAGCGAGGTGCTGGCCGGCAGAGAAGCGCCGTCGCGGGTAGTTGTCGATTGCAGTCATGGCAATAGTAATAAGGACTTTACCCGTCAGGCCGCAGTCGCTGCCGATGTTGCTTCTCAAGTGGCCGATGGCAGTAAAGCCATAGCCGGCGTGATGCTTGAAAGTAATCTGCAGGAGGGCAACCAATCTTCTCCTGAGCTTTACGGAGTCAGTATTACCGACGCGTGTATTTCCTGGGCAACGACGCTCGACGTGCTGGAACAGCTGGCGGGTGCGGTACGCAAAGCCAGGCAGCAAAGGTAACGTCATGACTGATACAATTTTTAATGCGCCACCCCGGCCGACGCTTGCTGTCGCCGGCAGCGATTCGCTTTTCCCCGTTCATAGAATCTATTGCGTAGCACGTAACTATGAAGCGCATGCCCGTGAAATGGGTATGCAGGAGCGCGAAGCGCCGTTTTTCTTCTGTAAACCCGCCGACGCGGTCGTGGCTGACGGCGCAGTGCTTGAGTTTCCGTCCCGCACAGAAAACCTTCATCATGAGGTTGAACTGGTGGTGGCTCTGGCAAAAGGCGGCCGGGATTTGTCCGTCGCAGCGGCGGGCGAGGCAATTTACGGTTATGCCGTAGGGCTCGATTTAACCCGGCGCGACCTGCAGGCCCTGTCAAAAGAAAAAGGCCGGCCATGGGATACAGCGAAGGCATTCGATCAGTCGGCTCCGGTCTCGGCACTGACAAAACAGAACGGCCTTGTGGAGTCGGGGGCGATTGAGCTCAGGGTTAATGGCGAGCTGCGACAACAGGGTGACTTGGCCGATATGATCTGGTCAGTGCCCGAGGTGATTGCAGAACTCTCGACGTACTTTGAATTGCAGCCGGGGGATCTCATCTTTACCGGCACGCCTGCTGGAGTAGGCCCGATCGTGCCAGGTGACAAGCTTGCGGCAGGCATTGAAGGTGTCGGCGAGCTCAACATAGCGTTTGCCTGACAGCCCGGATGGCCGTGTCAGGCAAGTGCGGGGAAGAAACATGACGAACACAGTCGATATCCGTTATTGCAGCAAGTGCCGCTGGATGCTGCGCTCGGCGTGGATTGCCCAGGAGATACTGAGCACGTTTGAAGACGAGATCAGTGCGCTAACACTGCATCCGGATAGCACCGGTGGTGTGTTTGAGATCAGCATTAACGATGCGTTGATTTGGTCGCGCAAGGAAGAGGGCGGCTTTCCCGATATTGTCACGCTTAAGAACCTTGTCCGGGATAAAGTCGCTCCCGGCAAGGATCTGGGTCATGCCGAGCGCAATGACTAAAGTCTCTGTAATAAGACCTGCCCGGAAAACGGATGCAGCCTTGCTTGCAAGGCTTATCAATGCTGCGGGCGAGGGTATTCCCGGGTTCATTTGGTCGACTATGGCTGAGGGCGGAGAAACGCCTCTGCAGATTGGTCAGCAACGGGCCGCTCGCGAGCAAGGCGGCTTCAGTTACCGCAATGCGCAGGTAGCGGAGGTCGACGGAGAGGTCGCCGGCATGGTGCTCGGCTACCGGCAGCCCGACCCCTACGATAGTGATGGCATTGAAGAGCTGCCGGTGGTGGTTCGCCCACTGGTTGAGCTGGAATCGTTGGCGCCGGGCAGCTGGTACCTCAACGGTATAGCCACTCTTGAGGAATATCGTGGTCGTGGAATCGGTTCAGCACTTTTGCAGGCTGCCGAAGCGGTGGCTCGTCAGTCGAGTGCGAAAGCTATCAGTTTGATCGTCGCTGCAGAAAATTCCGGAGCCAAACGACTTTACGAACGCAATGGCTATCGCCCGCAGGGTCAGCGTCCGCTTGAACCATGGCCGGGCTGCGAATACTCCGGTGACTGGCTGTTGCTCGTTAAAGACTTAAACTGATCACTAGCATGAAGACTAACCTCCAAAATTTGTGGCTGGCAGTGGCTGGCACATTGCTCTGTATGCCGGTTATTGCGGGAGAGGTGCGCGTTGCGGTGGCAGGCAATTTTTACCTGCCGGCACAAGCCTTGGTTGCCGAGTACGAACGGCAATCCGGTGAGCGGGTTGTTTTGATTAACGGCTCGACCGGCAAGCTGTACGCACAGATTCAGCAGGGGGCGCCATTCGACATACTGCTCGCTGCAGATACTGAGCGTCCGCGTTTGCTTGAGGAGGCGGGGCAAGTTGTTAAAGGTTCGCGATTTACCTACGCACTCGGTCAGCTGGTCCTGTGGAGCAGCGATGCAGAGTTGGGTCTGGCGGACGGGGTGGTCCTTAAGGACGGAAGTTTCACTCGTCTGGCAATAGCCAACCCGAAGCTCGCACCCTATGGTCGGGCGGCAGAGCAAACGTTGAGTAATCTGGGCCTATGGGAGGCTGTTGCACCCAAGCTGGTGCGTGGCGAGAGCGTTACCCAGGCATGGCAGTTCGCTGCCTCGGGCAATGCGCAGCTGGGCCTTATTGCACTTTCGCAGGCGCAGGGCAGCGGGTCATTCTGGCTGATACCAGCCGAACTGTATGAGCCTGTTGAACAACAGGCTGTGTTGCTGACAGATGCAGATGAGTCGCAGCGGTTTTATCGTTTTTTACGCAGTGTCGAGGCAGCGGCTATCATTCGTTCTTATGGTTACCGGGTACTCCAGTCAGGTGAGTAAGCAAGCAAAGGTCATGGGATGCTGAGTTCTGCAGACATTTCAGCACTGTTACTAAGCCTGCAACTCGCGTTTGTCAGCACGTTGTGCCTGCTCTTACTGGGCACGCCGCTGGCTTGGTGGCTGGCTGTGAGCCGCAGCAAGGCACGGCCTCTGGTCGATGCGCTGGTTGCGTTACCGCTGGTGTTGCCGCCTACCGTGCTTGGTTTTTATTTGCTGGTTGCGCTGGGGCCCGAAGGGCCGCTTGGTTCGCTACTGCAGGCTGCCGGTTTCGGGCCGCTGGCATTTACTTTCGGTGGTCTGGTTCTGGGGTCAATCGTTTACTCGCTGCCATTTGTTGTGCAGCCCTTACGTGATGCGTTTGCTGCTGTCGGTCACCGCCCGTTGGAAGTTGCAGCGACGCTGGGGGCCGCTCCGGTCGACAGGTTCATGACGATAGCATTGCCGCTGGCGCGTCGCGGTTTTCTGACTGCAGCGGTTCTCGGCTTTGCCCATACGCTCGGCGAGTTCGGCGTGGTTCTGATGATTGGTGGCAATATTCCGGGTGAAACCCGCGTGGCGTCGATAGCGATCTATGATCATGTTGAGTCACTGAATTATGCGGGCGCCCAGAGTTTGTCGCTGATACTGATTGCTCTGTCGTTCGCTCTGCTCTTGGCGATATATGCACTCAACAAACCTCCCCGGGTGCTGCCGTCATGAGTACCATCGATATTTGCGTGTCCGACCGGCGCGAGGCCTTTCATCTTGATGTCGCTGTTTCGATTCCTGCGGCAGGCGTCACCGGTATCCTCGGGGCATCGGGCTCAGGCAAGACCTCACTGTTGCGGGTCATTGCAGGGCTCGATCGAATCGACGGAGCCGACGTTAGCGTCGCCGGCGAAATCTGGCAATCGCAAGCTGCCTTTGTGCCGACGCATGAGCGTTCACTTGGCTATGTCTTTCAGGAGCCCGGTTTGTTCGCGCATCTTAATGTGCAGCAAAATCTCGAGTATGGATTACGCCGCACAAAGGGAGGCGATGGAGGGATTCTGAACGACTGCATCGGTCTGCTCGGCCTGCAGTCTTTGTTGCAGCGGAAGCCCGCGACATTGTCCGGGGGCGAGCGGCAGCGGGTAGCTATTGCCAGGGCACTCGCTGCCGGCCCGCGGCTGTTGCTTATGGACGAACCGCTGTCTGGTCTTGATCAGGCACGCAAAGATGAACTGATGCCTTATTTGCAAGCGCTGCATCGTGAACTTGAATGCCCGCTTATCTACGTCAGTCATTCTCTTGAGGAGATAGCGCGGTTGGCTGACCACCTGATACTGGTTGATCGCGGCAAAATAACGGGTTCAGGTACTGCGGCCGAATTGTTTGCGCGCTTAGATTTGCCGCTGTCGTTTGATGACAGTGCAGCAGCAATCATCGATACAGAAGTGGCTGCTACTGATGATTTTGGTTTGTTGTCGCTGACTTTTGCAGACGGCAGTTTGCTTGTGCCTGCACAGAACAACTACCCGGCGGGCACTCCGGTCAGGGTGTGCGTTGCTGCCAAAGACGTCAGCCTGACGTTGGAGCGACAAACAGCCACCAGCATATTGAATATTTTGCCGGCAGTCGTTAGCGGCATAGAGGCGGATGGCGATGCGCAATGTATTGTCAGGCTGGAGCTCGGGAAGACGACGTTGCTCAGCCGGATATCGCGCAAGTCGGCCGACGATTTGAAACTTGTGGCGGGCGCCGCTGTATACGCTCAGGTCAAAGCCGCAGCTGTACTGTCGTAGGCCTCTGACGCGATTGTAATTATGTAAAGTTAGACTCGTTGCTGTACCGCACCTTTGCAGCCGGCATGATGTTGCGCGCTTGGCGTGATAAACTGCTCACTCGCTTCTGTATTTTTAAGAAGCGGGGGAACAAACTAAAAAACTATCCTCCCGGAAGACCTTGAAGGCTATCCGGGACGGGGGAAGACAACTTGAAGAAACTACTCGCACTCGCACTGCTGTGCTTTTCCAGCACAGCGTATTCAGTCGACTACAAAGTTACCGTTCTTGGAACGTTGGACGGTACCGGCAATTCTATTGCAACAGCCATTAACGACAATGGCGTGGTTGTTGGTCGGGCTAACAACGGCGGCACTGGTGAGGCAGTTAGCTGGACTAGCGGTACTGCCGCATCACTCGGCTTTCAGGGTATCGCACACGGCATTAATAATAGCGGTCAGATCGTTGGTGAAACCGGCACTGGCAGTCTTTACGACCCCGGTCGTGCTTTTTTGTACAGCGGTGGTGTGACCACCGATCTGGGCGACCTTGGCGGGACCAAAGCGGTAGCTTATGGCATCAATGATTTGGGTGTGGTTGTTGGCTACTCAATGATCGCCGGCGATAGCGTCAATGAGCTCAAGGCCTTCCGCTACGATGGTTCGATGACGAACCTGGGCGATGTGAACGGCCTGGGCACCGGCTATTCGCGTGCACAAGGCATCAATAACTCCGGCGTTATAGCTGGTCGCGGGTCGATTGATACGTTCGCTAACAGTGAAAAACACATGATTCGCTGGGACGCCGATAATACTTTGAACCAAATTGTCGGCCCGAACGATTACAGCACGGGTTTAGCTATCAACAACAACGGTGTCATCGTTGGTAATGGCAAAAATGCTGATGGCAAGCAGCGCGCAATTATCTGGGGTGCGGGCGGCGGTTTGACTATGCTGGATACGCTCGGTGGCAATAATAGCCGTGCTTTTGGTGTTAATGACTTAGGTCAGGTTGTCGGTTCGTCAGCTGTAGTGGGCGGTGTTAAACATGCGTTTATTACGTTGGATGGTGGCGCTACGATGATTGACCTGAACACTGCGACTACGGGTTTGTCCGGCTTCTCAGTGTTGAATGAAGCTTATGATATTAACGAATCGGGTCAGATTATCGGTTACGGCACATTGTCGACCGGAGAGATTTCAGCGTTCCTGTTAACGCCGGTGCCCGTTCCTGCAGCAGTGTGGCTATTCGGTTCTGCTCTGGGCTTGCTGGGCTGGGTGCGCCGCAGACGGCTTAACTAAAAGCCCCTAAGCAATAGTTATAAAAAAACCCGGGCTTTTGCCCGGGTTTTTTTATGCCTGCTTGTCAGGTGCAGTATCAGAGCCTGGCAATTACCGCATCGGCAAACTCGCGTGTGCCGAGTGAACCACCGATATCCCCGGTTTTCTCACCTGCGGTAAGCGCCGCTTCATAGGCGTTGCGGATACGGTTGGCTGCATCCTGATAGCTGCTGTCGCTATTCAGATCGTTAAGGTATTCAAGCATCATCTCTGCCGACATCAGCAAGGCCAGAGGGTTGGCTTTGTTCTGACCGGCAATGTCGGGCGCAGAGCCGTGCACGGCTTCGAAGATTGCACCGTGTTCACCGAAGTTTGCGCCGGGAACCACACCGAGGCCGCCGACAAGGCCCGCACAAAGGTCGGATACCACATCACCGTAAAGATTTTCCATCATAACCATGTCGAACTGCGTCGGGTCTTGGACCAGTCGCATACACGCGGCATCGATAATTGCTGAATCGTGCTCTACTGACGGGTGATTGGCATGGGCGGCTTCAGCACATTTCAGAAACAGGCCGTCGGTCAGTTTCATGATATTGGCTTTATGGAATGCGGTAACTTTTTTCCGGCCGCGACTCTCCGCGTAGTTGAACGCCCACTCGGCAATGCGTGAGCAGCCCTTAACGGTGGCTACCTTGGTGCTGGTAACGACACCTGGTGTGATCTCACTTTCCACACCGCTGTACAGCCCTTCAGTGTTCTCGCGAATGATGACTATGTCGACATTTTCGTAACGGCTGTCGATACCCGGCAGGTTGCGAACCGGCCGTGCGGCGGCATACAGGTCGAATGCTTTGCGCAGCTGTACATTGACAGACTGAAAGCCTT
>Ga0209692_10004308_pt1 | contig 12994 bp, 12 predicted proteins | sample tdDd472_FD_187129 | JGI IMG/M metagenome (GOLD analysis project Ga0209692, IMG submission 187129) | Marine sediment microbial communities from the Atlantic coast under amendment with organic carbon and nitrate - tdDd47.2 (SPAdes)... | ecosystem: Environmental > Aquatic > Marine > Coastal >...
GCAGGGTATCGCCGGCGCGCTGCAGCCCTTCCCCCGGATCGCCGGCAGCGCATCGGCCAGCATGGGCTGCATCCAGATGTTCAGCGGCGCGATTTCCAGCGTCGTCGCCGCCGGGCTGTATCACGGCGACGGCGCGCATGCGCTGGGCTGGGTGCTGCTGGCGGTCACCATGATGGCGGGCTTGATCTTCTTCATCATGGTCCCGGTCGAAGCGGACCCGGACGAACCGCATCACTGACACCTGCCTTCCGACACAATGGTTAACGATTTTTAATAAAATTTTCCGAGTGTGCGGCAGATCACAGCCGGCTGGCCGACTCCTCCCTATTCTAGGCATCACAGAGGAAGGAGATTGGTCATGCAAACGAGGGGTATGCAGGTCATGGACAGCGAGGGGATGGGGATCCTCGGTACGGTCCGGAATCTTTTGATCGGCGCTTTGGCCGGTATTTTCACTGGTGTGCTGGCGTTCTGTTCCGAAGCCGTGTTCGGCTATGCCGACATCCTCGCCACCCTGTTCTAGGACAGTTCATTTTCCGGGTCCGGACGCTTGGTGAACACGTAACGCACGGATCTGTTTGGAAGGTGTTGCACCGCTGAGACCGCCTTTCCGGCAACGGTTGGGATGGTCGCCTGCGGGAAAGGGGAACCGCCTAAGGAACCTCGGCGACACTTGGTTTCGTCTTGTCGGATATCACGGACCGGGGGGTCCTTTCGGCAGGGCGAGTACCTAGATGGCGGTTTCCTCCCGTACGGTAGGGAGGCCACCAAACCCAAGGGCGGAGAAGCCGTCTCAGCGGTGCAACACCATCCAAACAGGCGATGACGCCGTAGAATACGTGGAATACACCGAACAGACCTCCCCTGGTCGCTCCGTCCGGAGAGGCGCCCCGCAAAAGGCGGGTCCGCCTAGTCGGACGGAGAACTGAAGAGCCGGCGCCTCAGCCGGTGGTCGCGTCGCGCAGGACGTGGCTGTGATCGGCGGCGTAAAGCCGGCTGTCCTCGAAATCGGACTGTTCCAGCACCCGGCCCACCAGAATCAACGCGGTCCGGGTAATGCCGGACTCCTTCACCTTGCCCCGAATATCCGCCAGCGTGCCGCGCAGGATCATCTGGTCCGGCCAGGTGACGCGATAGGCGATCACGACCGGGCAGTCCGCGCCGTAGAGCGGCGTCAATTCCCGCACCACCTTGGCCAGGTTGTTGACCGACAGATGGATCGCCAGCGTCGCGCCGCTTTTGCCCAGCGTCGTCAGATCCTCGCCTTCCGGCATGGAAGACGCCCGGACCGCCGTCCGCGTCAGGATCACCGATTGGGCGATGCCGGGCAGGGTGAATTCGGTCTTCAATTCGGCCGCCGCGGCGGCGTAGGCGGAAACGCCCGGCGTGATGTCGTAGTCGATCCCCATCGCCTCCAACCGGCGGATCTGTTCCGCGATCGCGCCGTAGAGCGACGGATCGCCGGAATGCACCCGGGCCACGTCCAGACCCTGTTCATGCGCGGCGGCGATTTCCGCGATGATCTCATCCAGGTGCATCGGCGCGGTGTCGACCACGCGGGCGCCCGCCGGCACTTCGGCGACCACCGCTTCGGGCACCAAGGACCCGGCATAGAGGCAGACCGGGCAGGATTTGATCAGGTTCAGGCCCCGCACCGTGATCAGGTCCGGCGCGCCGGGCCCGGCGCCGATGAAATGTACCGTCATGAAAGTGCCCCTTCCGCTTTCCGCGTTCCGTCGTTTTGTGTGCCGGTGCTTTGTGTTCCGGCGCTTTGTGTTCCGGCGCTTTGTGTTCCGGCACTTTTCTGGGCGTATCCGCGCGGCGTGTAGATCCGCATCCCATCCGGCAGGTCCAGAATCCGGCTTTCCGAATTGCCGATGACGACCAGGGACAGCATGTCCACCGCCTCCGGCTCGAAGGCGTCCAAGGTGGTGACCGTCACCGTTTCCCCGGGCCTGCCCAGGTTGCGCGCCACGGCGACCGGCGTCATGCCGGGCCGCTCGGCCAGCAGGATTTCCCGCGCCTCGCCCAGCAGGGTGCGGCGGCGCAGGCTTTGCGGATTGTAGAAGGCGACGACAAAATCGCCCGCCGCCGCAGCCTGCAGCCGCCGGCGGATGATGGCGCGCGGGGTCAACAGATCGGACAGCGATATCAGGCAGAAATCGTGGCCCATCGGCGCGCCCAAGCGCGCGGCAGCCGCCTGGAAGGCGGAAATGCCGGGCACGACGGTGACGCACACGCCCCGCAGGGCGCGGTCCGCCGCCGCTTCGATCTGTTCGTAGACCAGGGTCGCCAGGGCATAGATGCCGGGGTCGCCGGAACAAACCAGCGCCACGGTCCTGCCTTGCGCCGCCAGCGTCAAAGCCTTCAAGGCGCGGCCCGTCTCGTCGCCGAGCGGCGAGCGGTGCTGCTCCTTGCCCGCGATCAGGTCGCCGACCAGATCCAGATAGAGGTCGTACCCGACCACGCCGTCCGCCGCGCGCAGGGCCGCGACCGCTTCCGGCGTGCGCCAGGCGGTCTGCCCCGGCCCGATGCCGACGACGAACAGCCGGCCGCGGCTTCGCCCGACCGACGCGTTTACCTGGCCGCGCGCCTTGGCGACCGCGACCGTGACCCGGCCCAGGCGGGCTTTCGGCACGATCAGTTCCGCCTCCGCCCCGGCGAGCGCCAGGGCCGCCCCTTCGGCCACGCCGTGGCAGCCGGTTTCCTTGAAGACCAGATCCGACGGATTGGCGAGGCGCGGGGCCTCCGCCTCCAGCTCGTCGGCGGTCATGAAACGTGGGTCGCTGTTCAGGAAGGCCGCGGCGGCGAGCACCGCCGGTTCGTCGGCCTTGATGTCGATGGAGCCGACCGCGCCCACCGCCGCGGCCGACAGGCCGTTTTCGGTCAGCACGCGGCGCACGGCCTCGACCCCTTCTTCCTCGGGCACGCCCCGTTCCGCGCCGATGCCCACCGCCAGGACCGGCGGATGCAGAACCAGCGCATCGGTCCCCGCCGAAACCGCCCGTTCGGTCACCAGAACGCTCTGCGCGCCGGACCCCGCGAATCGGCTGGGATCGAGCCAGGCGGCGTCGCCCGCTTCGACCGTCAGGCCGACCGGTTCGCCGGCCAGGAGGGCGGCGGTCACCGGTTTCACCAGATGCGGATTTTCCAGCACCCAGCCCGGCGGCGGGGCGTCGAGCGGCGGGCCGGCCCGCAGATCGCCGGCCGTCGTGATCGCCGCATGGCCGCCCAACGCCGCCGCGATCTGCCGCGCCAACGCATTCGCCCCGTGATGCCCGCCCATCAGGGGCACGGCGCTCGACCCGTCCTCCGCCACGGCGACCACGGCGGGTTCGCTGTGTTTGTCGGCCAGCAGCGGGGCCAGGAAACGGATCAGGATTCCGGCGGCGCAAAACCCGATGACCGGCGTGCCCTGCAGGAAAAGATCGCGCAGCAGCGCGCCGGTATCGTCGAAATCCCTGTCCGCATCGGCGACGCGGGCCGTGCGCCCGTACAGGACGGCGCCGGGCAGGGACGGCTGCAGGCGGCGGGCGGTCCGCGCGCCTTCTTCCGTCAAGGCGATCAGCGCGGTCATGAACGGCCTCCGCCGGCGGCGGAGAAGGGGGGCGCGGCCGAGTCGTCATCCGGCTTGCGCCAGGCATCGCCGCGGCGATGCGCCAGGATCATGGAGAAATAGGGAACGGCGGCGGCGGGCGCGTCGCGCAGGGGAAGGATCATCTGCTTTTCCATGGTGGCGTGCTGGATATAGAGCGCGCTGTCGGCCATGCCTTCGGCGTCGAGCAGGCGCAGCACCTTGTCGAAATGACGGCCGACCTTGATGAAGGCGACCGCATCGGCCGCTTTCAGCCGCCGGGACAGGTCTTCCTCCGGCAGCGGCGCGGGCAGAACGGTCAACACGTCGTTGCGCGAGGCGAGCGGCGCGCCGGTCATCGCCGCCGAGGCGGTCAGGCTGGAGACGCCGGGAATCACTTCCACCCGGTGGCGTTCGGTCATCCGGGCGAAGAGATACATGAAACTGCCGTAGAAGAAGGGATCGCCCTCGCACAGCACGGCGACGTCCCGGCCCGCAACCAGATGCTCGGAGATCTGCGCGGCGGCGGCGTCATAGACCTGTTCGGCCGGGAAGCGCGCTTCCACCATCGGCATGCGGATCGGAATTTCGATGGCGCCGTCCGGCAGATGCGGCGCGGCGATCCGACGGGCCAGCGACTCGCCTTCCAGCGGCGCGGGCCAGGCGACGACCGGCACCCGCTGCAGCACTTTCATCGCCTTCACGGTGATCAGGTCCGGATCGCCGGGGCCGACCCCGACGCCGTAGAGCACCCCTTCCGTCATGATCCATTCCCTTCCCGCGAACAAGGCTTGCGCACGGCCAGCTGCGTCACCGGCATCAAGGGGCGCCAGCCGTGATAGGGGCCGACCGCGTCCAGGCGCGACACGGCGATGCGGACCATTTCGCCGCCGACATGATCCCGGAACTGGGCGAGGCGGGTTTCGCTTTCCAGCGTCACCGCATTGGCGACGAGGCAGCCGCCCGGCATCAGGGCTTCCCAGCAAAATTCCAGCACGCCGTCGGTACTGCCGCCGCCGCCGACGAAGACCGCGTCCGGCGCGGGCAGGTCGACCAGGGCGTCGGGCGCGCGCCCGGCGACGAGGCGCAGATCGGGCACGCCCAGCACGGCGGCGTTGCGCGCCGCGCGGTCGCGGCGGCCGGCATCCGGCTCGATCCCGATGGCGCGGCCGCCGGCCCGCATCCATTCGATGGCGACCGATCCGTTGCCCGTGCCGACATCCCAGAGCAGCGCGCCCGGACGGGGGCCGAGCGCGGCCAGGGTCGCGGCGCGGACCTCCCGTTTCGTCAGCTGTCCGTCATGCAGGAATGACTCGTCCGGCAACCCGGGCACGGCGGACAGCGGCAGAGTGTCCATCCCGGCGACACAATCGACCGCGACGGTGTTCAGGTCCCGGACCCGCCGATCGCCCCATTTTTCCGCGATTTCAGTGGTTTGGCCCTCATCCGCCACGCCCATATGCTCGAAGACGGTGATTTCGGACTGTCCGTATCCCCGTTCCGTCATCAACCGCGCCAAACCGGCCGGCGTCGCGCCGTCTTCCGACAGGATCAGCAGTTTCGCACCCGGCTGAAGATGGCGGGAGACGAGGTCCAGCGGCCGCCCGTGGACCGTGAGGCGCACCGCCGTTTCCAGCGGCCAGCCAAGGCGCGCGGCCGCCAGCGAGAAGGCGCCCGGCGCCGGAATCACGGTCAGAGCGCCGTGCCCGAATTCCCGGCCCAGCGTGACGCCGATGCCGTAGCTCATCGGATCCCCGGTCGCCAGCACGCAGACCCGTTTGCCTTCCAGCGCCCGGATATCGGCGATGGTATCGCGCAGCGGCGACCGCCAGGTCATTCGCCGGGCGGAATGAGTTTCGGGCAGCATGGCGAGATGGCGCTCGCCGCCGATCACGACCTCCGCCCCGTCGATCAGGGTCCGCACCGCGGGCGGCAGGACGTCCAATCCGTCCTCGCCCAGCCCGACGACAGACAGCCATGGCGTGGGGATCATCGCGCGCCTCCATTGCCGGCCAGAACCGCCAGCCCGTTGACCGCCGCGGCGGCGAGCGCGCTGCCGCCGTCCCGCCCGGGCAGGGTGATATAGGGAATGCCGAGCCCGGCCCGCATCAGCGCGTCTTTCGATTCCGCCGCGCCGACGAAGCCGACGGGGAAGGCGAGGATCGCGGCCGGGCGGGGCCAGCCGTCATGCAGGCGTTCCAGCAGATGGAAAAGCGCGGTCGGCGCATTGCCGATGGCGACGATGGCGCCCTCCAGGTCGTCTTTCCAAAGTTCGACCGCCGCGGCGGAACGGGTGGTGCCGAGTTCCGCGGCCAGTTCCGGGACGGGTGCCTCGTTCAACCGGCAGAGGACCGGGTTGCCGGCGGGCAGCAGGGCGCGGGTGACGCCGCGCGCCACCATCTCCGCATCGGCCAGGATCGGCGCGCCGGCCAGCAGGGCGTCGCGGCCCGCTTCCGCCACCGGTCCGTCCCAGCGCAGTTGATCGGCGATTTCCGGCCGGGCGCAGGCATGCACGAGCCGCTCGGCCACCGGATGCAGCGGGGCCGGAAAGCGGGTCAGGTCGATCGCCGCGCGGACCTGGGCGAAAGACCTGGCATAGATCGCCTTGGGATCGCGGATGTAGTCGTAGCGCCGGGCCTGCACGGCCGTGTCTGGTGCCTCAGCCATCGCGCGTCAGCCGCCCTTCTTGTCGGCCTGCATCGATTTCGGGCCCAGCGGGTGATCCGCGTGCGGATAGGGATGATGATGGTGGTCGTGCCCATGATCGTGGCCATGGTCGTGCCCGTGCCCATGGTCGTGCCCGTGCCCATGATGGTGCCCGTGGTCATGGCCGTGTTCGTGATCATGGTCATGCCCATGCTGGTGATGATGGTGATGCCCGTGATCATCGTGGCCATGGTCATGATGCCCGTGATCATGGTGATGATCGGGTTCCGCCGTGCCGGTGCCGATGCCTTCCACGTGGTGGTGATGGCTTTCCTGGGGCAGGCCGACTTCCGCCTCGAACCCCAGAACCTGCGCCCGGTATTTGCACATCTGGCAGTTCATCGTGTTGGTGCCTTCCAGGATCTCCCAGAGGCGTTGCTCGAAAGTATCGAAGACCTTCGGATGGTCGTTCAGATAGGGCGCCTTGATGAATTCGATCTCGGGATGCCGGGCCGCGACCTTGTCGGCATAGCTGTAGATTCTGTCGACCAGGATGCCGGTGAACAGGAAATACGGGAAGACGACGATGCGCTTGTAGCCGAGCTTGACCGCGTGTTCGAGGCCGGGTTCGACCAGCGGGAAGGTGACGCCGGAATAGCAGGTCTCGGCCCAGCCGAAGCCCATGCCCTCCCACAGCATGCGGGTCACCTTGGCGACATTGGAATTGGCGTCCGGGTCGGATGCGCCGCGGCCCACGACCATCAGCAATGTCTCGTGCCGGGAAACCCCGCCGCCCGCCTGCTTGAGGGCCTGTTCAACCCGGTCGCCCGCCGCCTGCAGCATTTTCAGGTCGACCGCCAGCTCGCGCCCGTAGTCGATCTTCATGCCCGGATTCTGGGCCGCATAGGTGTTCAGGACCGAGGGGATGTCGTTCTTCGCATGGCCCGCCGCGAACAGCATGCCGGGCACGGCCAGCACCCGGGTCACGCCCTGGTCGCGCAATTTGTCGAGCCCGTCACGGATGATCGGCGTCGCGAATTCCAGGAACCCGTATTCCACCGGATGATGCGGGAACCGCGCCTTCATATTGGCGGCGACCTGTTCGAATTCGCGCACGGCGTCGACGCTGCGGCTGCCATGGCCGCAGATCATGATGCCGAGCTTTTCGCCCGGTTGTTCCGGAAAACGGTGGGATTGCGGATGCGAATCCGTCGGGGCCGCGTCGCCGCGGCCGGTCGTCGTATCAGACATATTTGCCCCTGTCCTGTCTGCGGGTGCTCATACCCTATTCACGTCCCGGACGAACTTGCCCCCATCCGGTCGGGTTCTCATGAGGCTAGGGTCTAGCAGTCCAAACCGGTCCCGTCAGCCCGATTTGCGACAGGAGATGTTCGGGAAGCGGACTGCCCGGACAGACGAGGGGAAAAGGAAATCAGGGCCGGGGCGCGTGTTTGTTGAGGATGCGCTGCAGGGTGCGCCGGTGCATTTTCAACCGCCTTGCGGTTTCGGACACGTTGCGGCCGCATTGTTCGTAGACGCGCTGGATATGTTCCCAGCGCACGCGGTCGGCGGACATCGGGTCTTCCGGCGGCGGCGGCAGGGGTTCTTCCGCCGTGTTCAGCAGCGCCTTGACGATCTGGTCCGCATCCGCCGGTTTCGGCAGATAGTCGACCGCCCCCGCCTTTATCGCGGTCACCGCATTGGCGATGTTGCCGTAGCCGGTCAGCATGACGATGCGGGCATCCGGCCGGGCTTCGGCCAGGGCTTCGACGACGCTCATCCCGTTGCCGTCCTCGAGGCGCAAATCGACCAGCGCATAGGCCGGCGGCTTGTCGGCCACCATGGTCAGCGCCTCTTCCACGCCTTCCGCGTCGCGAACCTGGAACCCGTGCTGTTCCATCGCGCGGACGAGGCGCGTCCGGAGCGGACGGTCGTCATCCACGATCAGCAAGGTCTTTTCCGCATCTGCCGGTCCGGCGTGGGGCATCGTCGTTTCCTGCATCATGTCACTCTGTTCTTGTCGCTTTCGTCCAAGACGGTCCGCGGCCAGATCACGTCCACGCGGGCGCCGCCCTTCTTCCTGTTGCCATACGCCGTTTCGGCGCCGATCCGATCAAGCAACGTTTGGGCGATGAAAATTCCGAGGCCCATATGCCCGGACTTTCCCGCCCTTGTCGAGAGATAGGGCTCCCCCAATGAATCGATCATCCAGGCCGGAAAACCCGGCCCGTCATCGAGAATGCTGAGGCGCACCTCGTCATCCGACCAGTACAGCGACAGTTCCACCGTGGTCCTGGCGAACTGCCCGGCATTCTGAACGAAATTCCCGATCCCCTGCAGGAATTCGGGGCTTCGCATGACCACCGGCTCCGCCCCGGCCGAGGCGTCGTCGACGGTCAGCTTGAACGTCACGCCTTCGGGTAGATGGTCACGCGCGGCCTCTTCGGCAAGGTTCGTGAGCGGCAGGCTGTCGAACGGCTGTCCGCCCTTGCGTTCCGGCGTGCGGGAGAGGGAGGCGAGAATATCCCGGCACCGGTCGGCCTGGCTTTTCAGAAGCTCCACGTCCTCGCGCAGGGGGCTGTCGGGCGGCACCTCGCGCACCAGGTCGGAGGAAACCAGCGCGATCGTGTTCAAGGGCGAGCCCAATTCATGGGCCGCCGCCGCCGCCAGGGTGCCCAGCGCCGACATGTGCCGTTCCCGGGCCAGCGCCGCTTCCGCCTCCGCCAGGGCGGCGTCGCGGCCGCGCGATTCGTCGGCCACCGACCAGACATAGCCGGCGGTGAACAGGATCAGCACCGCGAGCGAGGCCCAGAGCCCGACCACATAGGTCAGCGGCAGGGCCGAGAAGGTTCCGTGCCAGGGCAGGGGCAGGAAATAGAAGGCCAGGAAGGTCGTGCAGAACAGCGACATGACGGTCAGCGCCACCGTCGTCCGGCGCGACAGGATCGTCGCCGCCACCGTCACCGGCACGGCGATCAGGACCGCGAAGGGATTGGTCAGCCCGCCGGTCAGATAGATGAGGGCGGAGACCTGCAGCAGGTCGAATCCCAGGAAAAGCGCCGCCTGATAGTCGGTCAGCCGCACGGTGCGCCCGCTGCGGGCGGATAGCCAAAGATTGGAGAAGGCGAGCGCGCCGATGACGGTCAGGCATTCGACCACCGGCAGCGGGAATTCCAGCACGCCGGCGACGACCCAGACCGTGGCGAGCTGGCCGATCACCGCGACCCAGCGGATCAGCGCCAGGGTCCGGCCCTGCACGCCGGGAAGGCGCCGGGCCCGGCTTGCATGACGGGCGAGCGCGCGCGGCTTCAGGCGTTTCGGCATTCGGGCCTTGCCCGTTGCGGTTTCTTCGGACGCGTCCATGGCGCCAAATCACCAGTGTCTTGATGCCGGTGCAAGCAAATTGCGGGTCGCCTTCCCGCGTTTTGCCCTATATCCCAGGGGACGACATTCCACCCAACCCCCATCGGACCCCATGGACCAGACCGCCCCCCTCGGCATAACCCCGGACCCCGCACCCGCCGGCGCCGCCGATACGGCCGCCGCCGCCGTGACCGTGTCGCATCTGACGAAGCGGTTCGACGGCGTGGTCGCGGTCGACGATGTCGGTTTCACCGTCCGGCGCGGGGCGACCGTCGCCCTGCTGGGCGGCAACGGGGCCGGCAAGACGACGACGCTGTCCATGCTGCTGGGCCTGCTGCTGCCGACATCCGGGACGATCCATATCTTCGGCCACGACATCGCGACCGAGCGGCGGGAGATCGTGCACCGGATCAACTTCACCTCGCCCTATGTGGATTTGCCGATGCGCCTGACGGTACGGGAAAACCTGACCGTCTATGGCCGCCTCTACGGGCTGCGGGACGTGAAGGGCCGGATCGCCGAACTGGCCGAGGATCTGGACCTGGGCGACTATCTGAAGCGGCCGATCAAGAAGCTCAGCGCCGGGCAGAAAACCCGCGTCGGGCTGGCCAAGGCGATGCTGAACTGGCCGGAACTGCTGTTGCTGGACGAACCGACCGCCAGCCTGGACCCGGATACGGGCGATTGGGTGCGGACCTATCTGGAGCGCTATCAGGCCGAAACCGGCGCCGCCATCCTGCTGGCCAGCCACAACATGGCCGAGGTGGAACGTCTGGCCGGCGAGGTCCTGATGATGAAGACGGGCCGGATCGTCGATACCGGGCCGCCGCGCGCCCTGATCGAACGCTACGGGCGGCGGAACCTGGAGGAGGTCTTCCTGGACATCGCCCGCGGCACCGGAAGCGGAGGAGCCGGAAATGCGGTCTGATCCCATCATCGACAGACCCAGGCCCAGCGCCTTCAGCCTGCGCCGCATCGGCGCGCTGGTGCTGCGCTACGTCTACATCCTGCGCGGCTCCTGGCCGCGCATCGTCGAGCTCGCCTATTGGCCGCTGGTGCAATTGGTGATCTGGGGTTTCCTGTCCAATTTCCTTCGCGAGCAAAGCTCCTGGGTCGCCCAGGCGGCGGGCGTGCTGGTTTCCGCCGTGCTGCTGTGGGACGTCTTCTTCCGCGGCCAGATCGGGTTTTCCGTCTCCTTCATGGAGGAGATGTATTCCCGCAACCTGGCCAGCCTGTTCGTGACGCCGCTGCGCCCGGTGGAATTCGTCGCGGCGCTGATTTCCATCAGCCTGCTGCGGGTCATGGTCGGCGCGCTGCCCGCCGCCCTGCTGGCCATTCCGATGTTCGACGTGTCGATCTTCGATCTGGGCCTGCCGCTTTTCGCCTTCTTCGCCAATCTGATGGTGATGTCCTGGGCGCTGGGGCTGTTCACCATATCGCTGCTGCTGCGCGCCGGGCTGGGGGCGGAGAACTTCGCCTGGTTCATCATCTTCCTGCTGGCGCCGGTCGCCTGCGTCTACTACCCGGTCACGACATTGCCCGACTGGCTGCAATGGATCGCCTGGTCCATGCCCATGGTCTATGTCTTCGAGGGCATGCGCCATGTGCTGTTCGAAGGAACCTTCCGGGCCGACTTGTTCTTCGGCGCCTGCGCCCTCAACCTGGTTTATTTCGGTGCCGGGACCTTGACCTTCCTGTGGTCCTTCCGGGTCGCGCGGGACAAGGGCCAGCTGCTGCAGATCGGCGAATAGACGGTCGGCGTCAGGCCCCGCTGACGCCGGCTTCCGCGAAGGTCGCCATGCCCGCATGGCAGGCCGCCGCGGATTTGGCGATGCCGAGCGCGAGTGCCGCGCCGGAGCCTTCGCCCAAGCGCATGTTCAGGGTCAGCAGTGGGTCCTTGCCGAGCTTTTCCAGCAGCGTCATATGCGCCGGTTCGGCGGAGAGATGGCCGACCACACAATGGTCGAGCGCGCCCGGCAGCGCCGCTTCCAGGATCGCGGCGGCGGCGGTGCAGGTATAGCCGTCCAACAGCACGGGCACGCGGCCGATGCGCGCGGCGATCACCGCGCCGACGATGGCGGCCAGTTCATAGCCGCCGACGCAGCGCAGCACTTCGAACGGATCGGTCATCGCGGCTTTGTTCGTTTCGACCGCCTGCCGGACGGCGGCGACCTTGGCGGCGAGCGCATCGCCCGCGACCCCGGTGCCGGGCCCGACCCAATCGCTTGCCTCCCCGCCATAGAGCGCATGGCAGACCGCCGCGGCGGCAGTGGTATTGCCGATCCCCATTTCGCCGAGGCAGATGATGTTCACCCCTTCCTCGACCGCCATCATGCCGTAGGCCAGCGCGGTGGCGCATTCCGCGTCGCTCATCGCCGGGCCTTCGGTGAAGTCGTTTGTCGGGTGTTCCAGCGCCATTTCATAGACCCGCAATTCCGCGTCATGGACCAGGCAGAGCTGGTTCACCGCCGCCCCGCCGTGCTGGAAATTGGCCACCATCTGCTGGGTGACCTCCACCGGGAAGGCGGAAACCGGCTTGGCCTTGGCGACGCCGTGATTGGCGGCGAAGACGGCGACGCGCGGCCGGTCGACCCGCGGCGGGGCCTTGCCCTGCCAGGCGGCCAGCCATTCGGCCAGTTCCTCCAGCCTGCCCAGCGCGCCCGGCGGCTTGGTCAACTGGCCGTCGCGTTCCCGCGCCGCCTGGACAGCCTTTTCGTCCGGGCCCGGGAAGGCTTTCAACAGGTCCCTGATTTCCTGGATTGTGGCTTGCGGCTGGGGGTCGGGCATATCGAACTCCGGGTCGGATCGGGATTTTTGTGGCGCGGCCGGCGAAAGACAGGGCGGGTGCGGGTTGGCAGCCGCCCCGGAAGCGCTTAGACGCTATCACCATGACGGACAAGCCCGAAGACACAAGCGACACCCGGCTTTTCGCGCCGATTGCCGATATCCGCGCGGCGGTCACCTTCCTGACGCGCCTGCCCGTGGGGTTTCTCGATGGCGGCGGGCCGCACCGGGCCTTGTCCGCCTGCGCCTGGGCCTTTCCCGTCGCGGGTCTGGCCGTCGGCCTGGCCGGCGGCGCGGTCTTCTGGCTTTCCGGCTGGGCCGGGCTTTCGCCCTGGATCGCCGCCTTCCTGACATTGGCGGCGACCGCGCTGATCACCGGGGCGCTGCACGAGGATGGATTGGCCGACGCGGCCGACGGCCTGGGCGCCGGCGGTCCGGTCGAACGCAAGCTGGAAATCATGCGCGACAGCCGCATCGGCGGTTACGGCGCGCTTGCCCTGATCCTGGCGACCGGGTTGAAGGCGGCCGCCATCGCGTCCTTCGCGCCGGGCCTGGCGGGTGCGGCGACGATCGCCGCCGTCCATGTCCTCTCCCGCGCGGTTCTGCCGGCGGTGATGGCCATATTGC
>Ga0209692_10004309_pt1 | contig 12991 bp, 4 predicted proteins | sample tdDd472_FD_187129 | JGI IMG/M metagenome (GOLD analysis project Ga0209692, IMG submission 187129) | Marine sediment microbial communities from the Atlantic coast under amendment with organic carbon and nitrate - tdDd47.2 (SPAdes)... | ecosystem: Environmental > Aquatic > Marine > Coastal >...
TGACTTAGGTGTAAAAGCTTATATAGTAGAAGATAACGATGCTCAGCAACGTAGAAAAAATTCATTAATATATTCAGGAATATTTAATTCTAGAACAGGTGTAAACCAATCTAACCAATTTAGTGTTGCAGAGGAGATAACTAGAAGTGTAGATCCTTCTGGTGGTAGTATTCAAAAGCTTTATGCCGAGGATACTAACCTAATTATATTCCAAGAGGATAAAGTTAATAGAGCTTTAATAGACAAGGACGCTATATATTCCGCCGAAGGCTCAGCTATAACAACTACAGCTAATTTAGTTATAGGTCAAATAGTTTCATACGCTGGAGAGTATGGTATATCTACAAACCCAGAATCTTTTGCTGTTTATGGTTATCAAAAATACTTTACTGATCGTAATAGAAACGCAGTTTTAAGACTGTCAAGAGATGGTATAACTGAAATATCGAATTACGGTATGGTAGATTTCTTTAGAGATAAGCTATCGCTGGTAGGTACTACGGGTAAAATTATTGGTTCTTACGATATATATAACAAAAACTATGTAGTATCTTTGCAAGAAAACAACGGCAACTATAATACTTTAGGGTTTGAAGAATCTACTAATGGTTGGATTAGTTTTTATGACTACAGGCCAAGCAGTGGATTTAGCTCTCAAGGCCAGTTTTTCACAACCAACGGTACATCGGTATGGAAACACTACTCTACTGCTGTTAATAGAAGTAATTTTTACAGTACAGATAATAAGTCTTCTGTTAAACTAATATTAAACCCTGATCCTACAAGAGTAAAAACATTTAAGACAATAGATTACGAAGGAACAAATGGATGGGAAGTGATATCTTTAGTTTCAGACGATACAGGTACAGATTTTGTTAATGGTGTATGGGTTAACAACAGCGAGCAAGGCACAAGTAGTGCTGATCCTGCTACATTTACTTTAACAAACCCAGGAAGCGGATTTTATGTTACAGGTAACAATGTGGACACTTCAACAGATGGGTTTGGAGTTGGAATGAAAGTTAATATAGTTGTAGGAGGCGGTGGTAGTATAAGTCAAATATCTATAATTGATCCTGGATTTGGATATCAACCAGGAGATGTGCAACAAATAGACACAAATAGCGGAAGCGCTCTTGGGGTTTATGCTACTTTTGTATTAAATACATATACCAATGTGTATAGCAGAATTTACAGTTATAATGAAGGCGTTTATTTTGAAAACAATATTCCTTACAGAGCGGGCTTTGATAGAAAACAAAATAGATACGTTGCTGCTATAAGAAATAATTCAACAACTCCTTTAGCGGGTCAAGTTTTAAGTGGACCTAGCAACACAGGTATAAAAGCATACTACACAACAGTAACTATGCAAACAGATACTACTACAGATCCCGGTGGATTAAAAGAATTATTCGCGGTAAGTTCAACATACGGAAGATAAAACAAATAACATGATAGAATTTTTAGAAATATTTTTATTTGGGCAAGGCGATGTTCAAATGGCGGAACCTTTAAACTTAGGGGCGGCTGCTTTAATATCAGCGGGTACTCAGATCTTAGGCTCTTTGTTCGGCGGAGGTGCAAGAAGAAGAGCAGAAAGAGATGCTCAACGTAAACAAGCTAGGCTTCAAAGAAAACTTAGTAACCTAGAAGCTAATAGACAAGCAATAACAAACCCTTACTCAGGTGTTAAAAACTTAAGCGGCTTAGCTGTAGATCTTAGTTCAAGCTTATCAAATCCTTACGCTAATTTAAGCGTTGCTACAAAAGCGGCAGAAATGCAAGTAGAACAAGCAGATATATCTTTAGCAAATACTTTAGACAATTTAAGATCAACGGGATCTGGAGCAGGCGGTGCAACGGCATTAGCTCAGGCTGCGCTACAAAGTAAGAAGGGTGTTACTGCAAGCATAGAGATGCAAGAAAAACAGAACGAAGATAAAAGAGCTGCAGGAGAAGCTCAATTGCAGCAACTAAGAATGCAAGAAGGTGCTAGAATTCAAGGTATACAAATCGGTGAAGGTGGTAGAGTTCAAGGGTTGGATGCTGCTGGAAAGCAATTTATGTTTAATACACAAGAACAAAGAGAAATGGCACAACTAGATAGAGTGTCTGCTCAATTAGCAGGAGCTCAAGGTCAAGCTATGCAAGCATCTGCTGCTAGACAAGCAAATACCGCAGGTTTAATTGGTGGTTTGGCTGGAATTGGAGGTAACCTATTGACAGGTTTAGCGCAGCAGGGAGTAAGTCCTCACAATAATTCCGCTTCATTAGATACCGGAAGTGGGGCAGTTAATTTTACAAATAATCAAATGAGCGCTTTAGTTAACGCTAGCAACACAGCTAGCGGAATAGCAGCGGGGTTAAGATTATAAAAAATACAAAAATGAGTTATAGAAATCCAAAACAGTATATAGATACGCAATCAATGCAGATTCAACAGGATCTACAAAAAACACTAGCTAATGTAGGTAGTCAAACGGTTGCTAATATAAATAAAATACATGAAGAGAACGCTAAAAAAGTAGAAGCAATTAGAGCAAATGCAGATGCTAGAGTAGAAAAAGCACAGAATTCAATTATACAAGCGCAATCTAAGAATCCTACCGCTGATTTTGGTGATTTGAACAAACAACTTAAGTTGATGAATAATCTTTTACTTAAGGATCCCACTAAAAGAACAGCAGAAGAAAAAACATTTATTACAAGCATGCAATCTATTGGAGACACTATGGGTAATATGCTTAAAAATACAGCAATGGCCCAAGAAGCAATGCTTGACCAAATTAACAAAAATCCTGGAACTATGGGAGCTATAGACCCAAAAGCAGACCCTGAACTATACGCTAAACTATCTGTGTTGGCAAATAGAACAGAAGGGCGCACTGTAGCTAGATATAAAACAAATAAAAACGGTCAGGTTGTTTTTTCTTTAGATGTTTATGAAAAAACTAAAGACGGTGAAAAATTTGTAGGTAATGTTATAAACGACAATGTTGGTACAACTCAGATGCCTAATGTAATACCCGATATTGGACAGGAAATGACAGACGCTATCACTAGAACGTTAAATTCAAATGATTTTACTAGTGAATTTTCTGAGTTTTTAGAAAATGGTGAAAAAGTTTACAAAAATAAAAAAACTGGAGCTAGAATAAGTCGTGAAGATTTTAAAGCAAAACTTAGAGCTAATGCAATACCTATAATAATGGGGCTTACGGAAAGAGAAAAAGCTTCCTTGTACAACAATGTGCTTAAAACAAAAGGGGACGACTTCGATTACAGCGGAGGAAGATTAACTGAGTTACAGGAAAACACAAAAGACTTAATACTGGCAGATGCATTTATGGAGGACATGATGAAAAGAGCTGAGCTGCAGTCTAATGTTTTAGGAAAAACTTTTGATGTTACCCCTCCACAAAGTGGTTCTAAAAAAATTATAGTTAAAGATTTTGAAAAAGGCGTTAAAAACGCTTCAAAAAACATAACTACTAGTAAAGGCGTTACTTATACGTTAACTAATGGTACGCCATTTACACTAAAAGATAATAAGGTAACACAAGAAGTAGATCCTAATGCAAAATATGTTTATACTCCCAAAGGAGACGGAGACTCAAATGGTGTACCTATTGAGGTTGACTATTGGAAAAGAGTGCCGGCAAATATTAAAGATTTAAGTAAAGGGTATAAATATGAAATAAATTTACAAGAAATTTTAGACACTTTCGGAGGCGATCAATTCAGGAAACTATAACTATTAAATATAATACTATGTATATAAATAAAGAAACAGGTGATAAAGTATCAGTTGAAGATATGCAAAAATATGCTGAGGAAAATGGAGTAAGCGTAGAGCAATATGCGCGTGATTTTAATTATATTTTAGAAGAACAACCCGGAGCTCCTACATCGAACGCCACAAAAGACCCTGAGTCTAGAGTAAAAGACGGTAACTTGCTTGACCCAAATTTTCAACAAGGCGCTGCAGCGGATGCAGATGTGGTGTCTCAACCAATGACAGCATCACAAGCAGGCGCTACGGAATCACAATCGGTAGATACTTCTTTGGAATCGCAAAATCCTGAGCCTAACCCATTTTCTGAAAAATATTTAGAGTTCAGCAGTGGTTTTGATAAAAACAAAAAGTCTAGAATATACGAGGAGGATTATGCTCAAAATTATGCTGGTCAAACTTGGAATAAAAACAACAGATCAGGCACATATCCAGATTCTTTTGAAGAATTTGCAAAACAATTTAATACTGAACTAAGACAAGATAATTTTGAAGAGCTAGATGAAGTTGTTATTAAAGCAAAAACTAGTGATTTTGTAAGAGACTCTAAAAAGAAAGCGGGAGAATTAGTTGAATTACGTGATGGAGTAACAGAGGTTTCGCAAAAAACAAATATAGGCTTAGATTATTTTAAATTAGAAGAAAAAAACGGAGAGTTAATACCTAAGGTGATAAGAAAAACATCTACTAAAGATACAGGTAACGGAAGAGAGTCTAATGCTAGTGGTGATTTGGGATATTTTTTAAATGATTATGAAACTGATTTAAAAAATTCACTTGGACCAGAAAAGTACGAGAAATATAAATTACTTCAAACCAACCTTGATGTTTACAATTCTTTACTAGCTCAGTCGGGAAATCAACCAGAGGTATTGTCGAAAAATAACTTAAAGGAGTTATTTAATTTAGAAGAAATAGATTCTGATACAAAAACTAATGTAGTAAACGCTAAGAAACTAGAAGAAACTGAAATATTTCTTAGAGGAGTCTCTCCTAAATTAAAACGAGAAATGAATAGATTTCTTCCTATGAGCGAGAGAGCACGCGAAGAAGTTGAAAAAATAAGGCAAAAAAGAATTACTGATGCGGAAGATTATAAGGCTAAATACGGTGTTACTTTAGTTAGAGAAGAAACAATAGGAGGCAGAACCTATACGCCGCCAGATACAGGCATATTAGACGACAAAGGATATGAAGAAGTATTTGCTGACGAAGAAAAAAGATTAACTATAGATAAATCCGTTTTAGAAAGTGACGTTAAAAATTTTATAACAGAACAAACAAACCTAAAAAAAGACAGCGAAAGCTACAAAGCTAATTTATTAAATTTATCAAATAGAATAAAAGAAATTGACAGCTACGCAATTCCTTCTGTAGATTTAGAAAGACAAAGAAATGAATTGGTTTTAGAGTACAATTCTATATTAAAAGAAGATGGATTTCAAAACTTAGTTACCGTTAATAAAAAATTAATTAATGATCAGCAAAGTTTACAGAACAGAATACAAAACATATCCAAAAACGCTAGTGACTTTGTTGAAGGAAGCGCTATATCTAAAACGTTACTAAAAAGCTACGAGCTAAGTGATAAGTTTTCACAAGTTATGGAAGAATCTTTTTTGGGAACTTCTTCAATGCTAGGAGCCTCTTTGCTTAAAGGAGCGGGAGATGTTGCTATGGCTTTAACTGAAGATTCAGAACTAGGTAATTTACTAAACGAAGGAGATTGGTACGATAATTTAGTTAATTTAAAAGGCGCAGCAATAAATTACAATCAACGATTAGCAAAAAGAAGGGAAAAATATTTACCAGCAAACCTAAAAGCATCTGATAGCTCTAGCACAATGCAATACATAGGAGACATGCTTGTGAATAACTCGCCTTCTATATTGGTAGCTTTAGGAACAATGGGCGGTGGTAGTATAGCCAGTTCAGGGCTGTCGGGCGCCGCTAGAGCACAAGCATCTAGATCATTAACCAATACAGCTACTGGTATATTTTTTACAATGGAAGCCGGAGGTAAAATGTCTGAATTAGAAATAGGACAAAAAGAAGCTCAAGGCAATATAAATAAATTAAAAGTAGCTTTAGCTAGTGCCGTTGGTACTGTTGAAAGAGAAGAAATACTTAATCAAATACAAGATCAAACAGATTTATTAAACTTAAGCCAACTGAAAAAATCTTTTAGCTCTATAATGTATGGAGGAATTGCTAGCTTTGCAGAAAGAATTGGTACCTTAGGTTTTATGAATAACTTTTCTAAGTTATCCACAAACATGAGTCAAAGGTTAATTAGCAAGTATGGCTATGAAGGTATTAACAAGGCTGTAGCTAAAAGTGTAGGTGCATTAGGAACTACAGGTATTGGAGCAGGAGTAGAATTACTTGAAGAAGGGTTAACTTTAGTTGGGCAAAACATAGTAGATAATCAAATATTAGGACAAGATAAGAGCTTAATAGAGGGTTTAGATGGAGAATTTGTAAGAAATACTCTTGCCACTAGTTTAGCTATAAGTGGTCCTCAAGCAAGTCAAAACATTTACGCTGCTATAAGTAATGAAGTTAAAACTAACGCTGAAAACAAAAAAGAAAGTGAATTTAGAGATGAGTTAATTAACATTCAAAATCAATTAAACGAAATAAATCCAACCACAGGTAAAAAAATAGATGGTAGAACTAAAGCTGGAAAAGCTTTAATAGATAGAAAGAAAGCTATTATAAAAGAATCCGCGTTATTAAATGCTGAGATTGTAGGCAAGATGGCTAATATGTCCGCTGAAGACATTGAAGCTGTTTTTGAAAATAATAGAGCTATGCGTTCTAAAAGAAGAGAAGCGGCTGAGCTAGGTAGTGAATTTAACGTTAACAAGTATGCTCAAAAAAGATTAAAAACATTAACTGAAGAGTATAAGATATTACAAGAAGAAAATCAAGTTACTTTAGGAAAAAATAGAAAAGGATTTGAAGCAATTTTTAAAGAAGCTCAAAACACTCCTCAGGCAGTTTACAATATGGAGCTTTATGAGTTTTCAAAAAATATAGCTAAAGGAGCTAAAGGTGTTCAAGTACTAGAGTTTGCAAGCAATGAAAGCGGAGATGGTAAAAAAAGATTTGAAGACTATTTAAAAAATGAAGTAAAATTAGGCAATCTTAGTCAAGAAAATAGCGAAGCGGCTCTAGAAGGTTATGATGGCGCAAGTGCAGCTAACATAGGAAATACGCTATTTATATTTCGAGACAACGCTCTAAATACTATGCTTTTGGATACTTCTTTACAAGGATCAATAGCAGCAATATCTCCAATGCACGAGTTGGGTCATATACAAACTAGGAAGGCAGGTATCATAAAAGACGATGCTGTTGTAGGTGACGCAAAAGTTATGGTAGATGGTATTCTTGCTTATGTTAAAGAAAGATTTGAAGGAGGATCGTTATCTAAAGAAAATTATGATATATTCAACGAAAGAATAGAAGCATATAAGCCTAAAAAAGAAGATGAAAATCAACGTTTAGAAACTAAAGGAGTAGATGCTGATGAATTAATACAACTAGTATCTGACTTTACAGTCTTAGGTATATTACCTAAAAGTAGTTTTACTCAATTGACAGGAACAAAAATGTTTGTTAATTCTCTATTAAAAAAATTAAATGGAGATAGCGATATGTTTTTTCGTATGGATAAACCATCTGATGTATTTAATTTTATATCTAGCTGGCAAAACAAAGCTTTTAATTTTGAAGTTGGAGGAGCGGAAGATGAAGATGATACTTTAAAGCAAAGCAAGCAATTAACATCAGAGCAAGATACTCAGCTTAGATCTGATGTTGCTGAAATAAAAAAAGAAGCGTCTGAAGGAGAAGCTTTAGCTAAAAGATTTGGTAAAGATTTTGTAAAGGGAGCTAAGCAAACAAGATTAGAAAACAAAGTATTACAAGAGATTAAACCTATTGTAGATAGAGTTGTTACTAATAGAACTAAAGCTTTATATGACCCTATAGCAGAGGATGCTAAAAAGAATGTTAGCAGACAGATGTTTCAAGAATCAATGCGTTCTGATATTGAGTCTATGGTGTTTGATGAATTTACAGGTAAGCAAGATCTTGAAAAGTTTATAGTAAATAGAGCTTTCTTAAGAGCTAATAATTTAGCAGAAAGATTAGGTATTAAATCTGTTGAAGAAGGTATTACCAAAGGATTAGAGGCTGCGGAAAAAGTTGCAGTAGAGGAAACATCTGCACCTAAAGCAGACAAACCTAAGTATAGAAATATATTAAAAAGCAATACATTACCTACCGAAACGGTTAATACTATAAAGGATAAAGTACTTAAAACAGTAAGAACTTTAAAGTCTAAATTAGATACTAAGGTATCTATAAACAAAACTGTAACACCTCTTGTAGCGGAAATTAAAAAGAATATGGGTAAGCAAGCTGACATTGACTTTAAAAAAGCAATGGGTGGTAAAAAAGATGCTCAACTAAGAAGATTTTTAATTAAGAATAAAAGAGTTGTATTAGAAAACATGACCACTACTTGGCTTATGGGCGCAATGCCTGGCGCTGTGCAAAAGCAAGTTAATGGTAGTTTTACTTCTGATTGGCAAGGTAAAAAGATTGATCGTGAAAAAACATCGACGCAGCAAGCTGGAAGAACATCCGGGGCTGAGATTGTTAGAAGGCTTCCTAACGCATTTAAAAACTTAGATGATAAAACATACTTGAGTTACATTATAGACGAGTCTGGAGCGCCTATACGGGGCCGTAAAGAGTCTTTAGCTAAAGCTATGGCAGAAGAATTGTCTTTTGATATATTTACCACGGAATTACAAAATGAAGATAGCGAAATAAGAAAAGCGCTTGAGGGTAACCAAAAAGCTTTAGGTGTTGTTTTAGCGGATAATTACATACAAGAAGTTACAAGGGATGCAGAAAGAGGTACAGTTAAGTTTTCTATAGGTAGAATGAATTCTACTGAAGCATTTAAGTTTGATTTAAATAAAAATTTGTTTTTTGATGGAGTAATGGGGCTTAAAACCCTTAGCAAAGGTAACATTAAAAAAATATTCTTAACAGCTTACGACCCAAATGATTTTAGACCTAAAATTATAGATGGAATTGCGGAACAGTTTGCGAATAGACTCAGGCCGGTTAACAAAAAAACAAAGCCAATGCCGATCCCCGCATTTAAAGAAATACTAATCAACATATCAAACCAAGCGGATGAAGCATTAACTTTGCAAAAATTAGTTGGCGCACCTATGAATGCTTCAGAAGTCTTTCGGAATAAAAATAATATTTTACTCGCAAGGGCAGCGGCTGTTGAAAACATGCAGTTAATAATTGACAAGTATGGTGTTGACGAAGGTTTACAAATGATTGTAGCCTTTGCAAACAGCTCGTTTAGCTCATCTGCTTCAATAGGATTATTTAAGTTTGATTTAAAAACTAAAAAACTAATACGCGGTATTAGAAAAGACGGGCGCCCCATAACAAAACCAGGAGCCGATTTGTTTAGTGGAGCAGAAGATTTGCTTCAAAGCTTGTATAATAAATTAAATTTAGGTGGTAAAAAAATTGATAAAATAACAAATAAAGAATTATTTTTTACAGACGGAACGTCGGTCGCTAGAAAATACAGCCCGGTAACTAACGTGTCAAAGGGTATGCTTAAAGAAAACTATGTACCCGATAAAGTAAACTACAAGGCTGCTCAAAAGTTTGTTATTTCATTTTTTGAAAACTTTGCAAAGCAAAACTTAGATCCTAATGTAGCGCTGACTTTGCTTTCTACAATGAATAATGGTACAAGCAACGCGGTACGAGCGGCGGCTAGAGTTTGGGGAAAATCTACTGTTATAAAATCAACTAACACATCAGATTTTAGATTTGAACACGCTATACCAGCTAGAGTTGTTTTAGCTTATTTATATGATTACTACGTTACTGGCAATAAGAAACACGATATGGATGCCTTATGGAACGATTATAGAGTTACTGTTATTTGTAAAAGAAATGGATAAGGTATTAGACGAGGCGGGGTATGGAGCTATTACAACCTCAGATTACGTACCAGGAGAAACAGCATGGTGGAATAGGTATTACAATTTATTTACAAGAGGAAAAATGCCGTATGCTATGGTTAGCTATGATGGTAAAGAAATTGTAGGTGAGTCTTATAAGAAATATTTTGATGAAAAATCTAAAAAGCTTTTAATTGAAGCAGATAGAGTTAATAAAGCAAAAGAAAAAATAATTGACCAAAAAGCTATCAACAATGGAAGATCTGTAAGCTTTTCTAAGTCACCTAAAAAAATACGTGTATTTGATTTTGATGATACTTTAGCTAGGACTAATAGTAATGTACTATATACAATGCCGGATGGCACAGAAGGCTCTATAGATGCCGCTACGTTTGCAAAAGACGCGAGCATGATGCAAGCTGAAGGCGCTATATTTGATTTTAGTGAATTTAGCAAGGTTATGGATGGTAAAAAAGGCCCATTGTTTGAAGTAGCTAAAAAAATAGCGCAAGCTAGGGGTACTAAAGATGTGTTTGTTTTAACCGCTAGGCCTCAAGATGCTGCTGGTCCTATACAAGAATTTTTAGCTGAACTTGGTTTGGACATTCCATTAGAAAATATTACCGGCTTGGCTGACGGAGATCCTAAGGCAAAAGCTAACTGGATGGTTGGTAAAGTAGCTGAAGGTTATAATGATTTTTACTTTGCTGATGATCATTTAGGAAATGTTAAAGCTGTTAAAGATGTATTTAATACTTTCGATGTGAAAGGTAAAGTGCAACAGGCTAAGATTAAATTCAGTAAAGGTTTAGACAAGGGCTTTAATGATATGATTGAGCGTCAAACCGGTACAGAATCTTTTAAAGAGTTTTCTAAAGGTGTAGCGCAAAGAAGAGGTAAAAAAGTTGGTAAGTTTAAAATATTTGTTTCGCCTTCAGCTGAAGATTTTAGAGGATTAACTCAATATAAGTTTGCTGGAAAAGGTAAGCAAGGTGAAGCTGATCAAAAATTCTTCGAAGAAGCGTTGATGGATCCTTACTTTAAAGGTGTTGCTGCAGTAGAAGCTGCAAGAGAAACAATAAAGAACGATACTAAAGCTCTTTTTAAAATATTTAAACCTGTTAAAAAGAAATTAAACAAATTAGTTCCAGGCATTGATTTTACTTATGACGGTGCTGTTCGTGTTTATCTTTGGAACAAAGCAGGTATAGAAATACCAGGACTTACTAAAAGAGATAACAAAAAATTAAACGACGCTATAGCAAATGATCCTGAGCTAAGTGCTTTTGCAGATGCTTTATTGCTAGTATCTAAACAAGACGCGTGGCCAGCGCCAGGTGAATATTGGGAAGCAAAAACAACTTTAAGTGACTTAAATACTTTAACTGAAAAAACAAACAGAAAAGAATATTTAACAGAGTTTATTGAAAACGTTGATATTATATTTAGCGAAAAGAATTTAAACAAAGTGGAAGCTCTATACGGTAAAGCGTCAAGAGTAGCTATTGAAAACGCTATATATGCTATGAAAACAGGTAGCAATAGCCCTAATCAAAGTGGCGACGGTATAACAAATAGATGGTTAAATTGGGTTAATAACTCTATAGGTACGATAATGTTCTTCAATAGGAGATCAGCATTGTTACAATTAACTTCTGCAACAAACTTTTTAAACTGGTCAGATAATAATCCAGCTAAAGCAGCATTGGCATTTGCTAATCAACCGCAATATTGGAAAGATTGGGCTATGATATTCAATTCAGATAAATTAAAACAACGTAGAAGTGGTTTAAAATCTGATGTACAAGAATCTGAAATAGCTAATGCAGCTAAAAACACGGAAGACAAAATAGGTTCAATTATAGCTTACTTGTTAAAAATAGGTTTTTCACCAACACAAATAGCGGATAGTATTGCTATATCTTCAGGTGGTGCCACTTTTTATAGAAATAGAGTTAATACTTATAAAAAGCAAGGTTTAGATGTAAAAGAAGCAGAAACAAAAGCTTTTGAAGATATGAGTAAGCTTTCTGACGAAGCACAGCAATCAGGTGATCCTGCTTTAGTGTCCCAACAACAGCGAAGCGTTGCGGGACGTCTTATCTTATCTTTTCAGAACACGACTATGCAATACACTAGATTAATGAAAAAAGCTGGTCAGGATCTTATAAACGGTCGAGGGGACGCAAAGACCCATGTATCTAAAATACTATATTATGGAGCATTGCAAAACTTTATATTTAACGCGCTATCTCAAACTGCATTTGCATTAATACCTGGCTTTGACGATGAAGAAGAGGAAGATAAAGTTAAAAGAGATGAGAAGCTTGAAGAAAAAGCATCTAGAGTTTTAAATGGTATGACAGATTCTATTATCAGAGGTACTGGTATATACGGGGCTGTTGTCACTACTTTAAAAAATACATTCAATACTTGGGAAAGAGAAGCTGATAAAGGTTTTATGGGTGATCAAGCTAAAACAATTCTTGAAGCTGCTAACATATCGCCAGCTATAGGATCTAAGCTTAGAAAAATATATTCAGCAATACAGGCTTACCAATTTGACAAAGCAGTAATGGAGAAACATCCATGGAGCGTGACTATAGACGGTAAGTTTAATCCTTCTGCAACATATAGTGTAATTGGGAATGTAGTGTCAGCAACTCTTAATTTACCTTTAGATAGAGCTTTAGCAGAAGCTAGAGGCGTGGCTGAGATGTTTGACAATAGAAATAGTGAAATGCAAAGAATAGCATTAGCATTAGGATGGAGAACATGGAATGTTGGCGCTAAAAATGAAGAGTTTGACCTTATAAAGATGGAAGCTAAAGCTAAAAAGAAAGAAGATAGAAAAGAGGAAAGAGAAAGTAAGAAAAAAGAAAAAGACGCTTTTTATAAAAAGGTAGCTAAAACTATGAATAATTCGGAAAGAACAAAATATTTTTCTATTAGAGGAAAAACTAAAAGAAGACAATACTTAGATGAAATTGCTAAATCAAAAAATATTAATTAATGAAATTTAAATATTTTACTTACGGAGAGTTTGATTCTCCAGACTTAAAAGGTAGTGGTAAAAATGTAAGTGATGAACTTATAAATATGCTAGACATCGTACGTAAAAAGTACGGTAAGTCGGTAGTTATAAATTCTGGCTATAGAACACCTGAACATAACG